>Ga0157360_1000021_pt1 | contig 103147 bp, 98 predicted proteins | sample AttlaeALBM1_FD_111483 | JGI IMG/M metagenome (GOLD analysis project Ga0157360, IMG submission 111483) | Fungus gardens microbial communities from leaf cutter ant in Ribeirão Preto, State of São Paulo, Brazil - Atta laevigata ALBM1 | ecosystem: Host-associated > Fungi > Mycelium > Unclassified ...
GGAAAAAGGGCCGCAGACGATCCATCTGTTCATCCGTCAGCCAAAACAGGTCGCTCATTGCCAGTCTCCTCGCAGAGCCTGAATCAGATTTCCACAATCAAATCAATGGGTCCTGAGCCTAGGTCTTATTCCGGGAGGAGGGCTCGCTCTCGGGACGCTTCTTTCGCTTTACATCGTATGGGAAGTCCATCGGATGGGCGTTGGAACGCGGACTGTCCGCAAGATGCTGCTGAATGTCGGAATCGAAGCGATTATTGGTGTGGTGCCATTCCTTGGGGATGTGTTTGACACCGTCTTCAAAGCTGACCTTCGGAATGTCGCCTTGATAGAGCAGGCGCTTATGCAAACGACATTCCGCGATACTGAAGACTCAGTGATCGAGAAGAACCCGGCGGATGGACTCTTCTACCCGTCCCGAGGTCGGTTTTGACAGTGGGGTAAACCAGCGATTCAGTTTGCCATTACGCCCGATCAGATATTTGTAGAAATTCCAGCGCGGACGCGAAAGGAAGCCTCCTTCCTGGCGAAGCCACTGGAAAATTGGTGTCGCGTCCGGCCCTTTGACATGCGCCTTTGCGGTCATTGGAAATGTCACGCCGTAATTCCGATAGCAGAATGTTTTAATGTCTTCTGCTGATCCCGGTTCCTGTTCACCAAAATCGTTTGAAGGCACCCCGAGGACAACAAGGCCATCCGGATAATCTCTGCCGTAGCGGGACCACAGATGTTGCAGATCCTCGTATTGAGGCGTGAACCCGCATTTGGATGCAGTGTTTACGATAAGCAGCGGACGGCCGCGATAGGTCGAGAGGTCGATGGTTTCACCGGACAGGCCAGGCAGGTGAAAATCATAGGCACAGGACATGGGTTTCTCCCTCTCGTTTCGGATGAGTGTAATGGCATAACGCCCCGGAAGCGAGAGGAGGGCTGGACACGGCGCTGTCATGCAGACAGGTTGTGGAACCGTTCTGTCTCTGAAAGGGAGCTTCTGTTCGTGATCCTGCGCGTCCTGATCGGCATGGCCGGTCTTCTCTGTCTTGGCGCGCTTTTTTCCACGAACCGCAGGGCCATTGACTGGAAGCTGGTTGCGCGCGCGCTTGCCCTTCAGGTGGCTATTGCCGCTGTCGTTCTCTGGGTGCCCATGGGTGCTCATGTCCTGCATCTGGTGTCGGATGGCGTCACAAAAATCCTTTCTTATGGAGATCAGGGGAGCGCATTCCTGTTCGGCGGTCTGGTCGGACCGAAGATGGATACGGTCTTTGGCGATGGCGGTTTTATTTTTGCCCTGAAGGTTCTGCCAGAGATCGTTTATGTGGCAGCTTTACTGGGCTTGTTGCAGCACTGGGGCGTGCTTCAGTTCCTGTCCCGGATCATTGGCGGCGGCTTGGCAAAAATTCTGGGGACCACGCAGCTTGAATCGTTCTCAGCTGTTCTGACGATCTTCCTTGGGCAAAGCGAAATGCCCATAGCGCTCCAGAGCTGTCTCGCAGGGCTGTCGATGGGCGAACTGGCTACAGTCCTGTGCAGCGGCACGTCTTCTATCGCAGGATCTGTTCTTGCGGGATACGCCTCGCTTGGCGTACCGATGGAGAACCTTCTGGCCGCGTCTGCCATGGCCATTCCGGGTGGCCTGCTGTTTTCCCGTGTCCTGTTTCCTGGCCCTCGTCATGCCAGCACGGAAATTGCCGGGGCAGATCATGGGCATCACAGCATGTTCGAAGCCTTGGCTGAAGGCGCGATGAATGGCGCGAAAATTGCTGTGGCAGTGGGAGCCGTGCTGATAGCCATTGTTGGTGTTATTGCCCTGACCAATGGTCTTCTGGCGATGATCGGGCTGTCTCTGGCGCAGATCCTTGGGATGGTTTTTGCGCCCTTCGCGTGGCTGATGGGCGTTCCGTGGTCCGAATGTGTGGCGGCTGGCGGCCTGCTGGGTCAGAAGATCGCGTTCAATGAGTTCGTGGCGTATGTGAACCTGTCACCGATGATCCACGCACATGCGCTGTCTCACAGAACCATTACGATCCTGTCTTTTGCGCTGTGCGGGTTTGCCAATATTTCCACGATTGGAATTCTGATCGGCGCGTTCGGGAGCGCGGAACCGCGTCGGCGCACGGATGTGGCGAAGCTGGCTGTCCGGGCGGTTGTGGCTGGAACGCTTTCCAATGCCATGAGCGCTGTTATCGCTGGACTGTTTGTGTGATCCAGCTTTTTACGGGTGTTCAGAGGATTTAGGGCTCTTTCGACTTTTTCCAGAAAAAGAACGTTATCCATAGAGAAGGTGCACCGATAGCGACGCATTCCCAGAAAAGGGAATTGCCGAACAAATTTTCTTTTGTCGCGACGAAGTCCAGCACGCTGATGCTTATTCCAAGCAGAAAGAAAACGAGTGTCGTCAGGCAAGCGTGCCATGAGGCTTTCATGTTTATCCCTGAACCTGAAAGAGATTTCTATTCCACCGTTGGCGGACGATCCAGCAGCAGGGATCGTGCTTCATCAATCGTCAGCTTCTCTGACAGTAGATGCGTCACGGTTTCGATGATGGGCACCTGAACGTTCAGGCTTTGCGCCAAATCCACGAGTGCCGGAGCTGTCAGAACGCCTTCGGCCACGGTCGTGCGGGAGGCGAGAATGTCCGTCAGAGAACGGCCTTCACCGAGTTCGACGCCAAGGCTGTAGTTTCGTGATCCGCGGCCGGTGCAGGTCAGGATCAGATCGCCAACGCCGGAGAGGCCCGCGAGGGTGGACGCCCGACCGCCAAGCGCTTCGGCTAGGCGGGCGATTTCTGCCACTGCCCTTGTGATGAGGGCGGCGCGACCATTCTCGCCAAGGCCTGCCCCGATGACGATGCCTGCCCCTATCGCCACAACATTCTTTGCAGCGCCGGCAAGCTGGACGGCGGCAGTGTCCTGACTGGCATAGAGGCGGAAGGAAGAGGAATTGAGCTGGCTGGCCAGATGTTGGGCGAGCGACAGATCCGCGCTGGCGAGCGTTGCGGCAGCGGGCAGGCCCTGTGCGACCTCTATGGCGAAGTTTGGACCTGACAGCACGGCTGTGGGCCGACCCGGCATTGTTTCGGCGAGCACATCGAGGGGGAGAAGAGATGTGCCTTGTTCCAGCCCTTTGCAGCAGGTGATGACGGGTATTCCCGGCGCTAAAGACTGTTCCAGTGCGGCAGAGACCTGCCGTGCCGTCTGAACCGGAACGACCAGAAGGACCATATCTGCCTGCGTCGGGAATTCTCCCGTGACGTGCACGGTATCGGGCAGGCGGATGCCGGGCAGGCGGGGAAGTTCCCTGACCTCTGGTGCAACTGGCGAGCGCATCCAGAGCGTTACACGGGCACCTGTGCGGGCGGCGGCACAGGCGAGTGCTGTTCCCCAGGCACCCGCTCCGATGACAGCGATATGGCGGCCTGTCATGGTCATTCTTCGGCCAGACGTTCGATATGCACCTGCATGTCTTCCCGGTCCTCCGTGGCCAATCCGGTTTTCATGGCTTCCAGAATGACACGAGCTTCTTCCTCAAACCCATATGGGGCGTTCACGACCAGCATGCCACATCCATTCAGGCGGGATGGGTCGAGGGCGGGACGCAGCAGGAATTCACAGGCAATGATGTCCCGAATGCCAGCGTCCGTCAGGGCGTTATAGAAGGCGCGGACGGGTGTGCGATGCTTGATCGGGTACCAGACTGCCACGATTCCAGCCCGGAAGCGGTTGCGGATGAGCGAAATGGCCTGAGCGCATTGCTGGAAATCATCCAGTTTTTCAAAAGGTGGGTCGATCAGAACCAAGCCGCGCTTCAGATGCTTTGGTGGCAAAAGCGCACGCAGGGCTTCGTAGCCATCGCGATGATGGATGGAGACCTGCGGGTCATCCCGGAACAGGCGACGCAGAGGGCGGACGTCTTCCGGGTGAAGTTCGCAGGCGATCAGTTCATCCTGCGGGCGCAGGGCGTGGCGCGTGAAAGCCGGCGAACCGGGATAGAGCCCGAGATCCCGTACCGCTGCCAGATAGTCTTGAAGCGCAGGGTCTTCCGAACCTTCCAGAAGGCCGATGCCCGTTTTCCATTCGCCGGTTTTCTGGGCTTCCTCGGAAGACAGGTCGTATTGTCCGCAGCCTGCATGCGTATCCAGAACGCAGAACCCTGCTGGTTTGCGGGCGAGGGCTTTCAGAAGGATCAGAGGGATTGCGTGTTTGACGCAGTCCGCGAAGTTTCCCGCGTGGTAGGCGTGGCGGTAGTTCAAGGGTTCTGTATTCCGGCTGTGATGTCAGGACAATGTGGTGGCGGGCTGGCGTTCCGAAAGAGGCCAGCGGGGACGTGCGGCGACATCGATTTCGCGGGGCTCTTCGCCTGCATGCAGACGTTCAAGGGCGGCCCAGCCGATCATGACGGCATTATCCGTGCAGAGGCGTAGGGGCGGCGCGATAAAGGGGATGCCGTGACGTGCGGCAACGGTTTCGAGGGCGCTGCGTAACGTGCGGTTTGCGGCGACACCACCAGCTACGACAAGGGCCGTGGAATGCGGAGCCATGGCGAGCGCGTGTTCCGCACGATCTGCCATGACGTCGGCAACGGCGTGCTGGAAAGATGCGGCAACATCGGCTGCGAACTGGCGGGGGAGTGCCCCGGAACCCTGCGGCTCAATGAGGCGACTGACTGCTGTTTTCAGGCCGGAGAACGAGAAGTCGCATCCCTCGCGTCCCTTGAGCGGACGGGGCAGGGCGAAGGCATCATCCCGGCCTTCTGCTGCGAGTTTTTCGAGAGCCGGGCCACCGGGCCAGCCAAGGCCCAGCATCTTGGCAACTTTATCAAAAGCTTCGCCAGCTGCATCGTCAATGGTGCCCCCAAGGCGGATATAGTGCCCGGTTTTTTCAACGGAGATGCACTGGCAATGGCCGCCAGAGACCAGCAGCGTCAGGAATGGGAACTGAAGGTTGGCGTCAAGCGAGGGCAGGCGTGCCGTCAGGACACGGCCCTCGATGTGATTGACCGCAATGAAAGGCCGCCCGAGGGCAAGAGCCAGCCCTTTTGCGTAGGAACTGCCGACAATCAGGCCGCCGATCAGACCGGGACCGGTTGTTCCGGCAAAGGTGTCGATGTCTGCCAGTGTGAGGGGCGCCTTGGCGAGAACGGACTGAACCAGTGCGGGGAGGGCATCCAGATGCGCGCGGGCTGCAATTTCGGGAACGACGCCACCCAGAATGGCATGATCGTTCTGGGACAGAACACCTTCGGCAAGAATGGTGCCGTCATGGGCGAGAATGGCGCAGGCGGTGTCATCACAGGACGTTTCGATCGCCAGAAGCGGGCGCAATGCAGCAGGGTCGGACATGCCATGCATTATGACCGAGTCTCTCTCATCATGACAGCCCCGCGTGAATGAGCTAAAGCTGCCGTCCATGAATGCTTCCGTCCTGTCTTCCGACGCCCTCCAAAAGGTCGCGGCGGAAGCCGTCCGCCGATCTCATGCCGCCAGCCCCTCCGGTCAGCGCAAACTCCCACTCAGGGTTGGCTCGCGCGCCTCTCCGCTGGCGCTCTGGCAGACACGGACATTCCTGACTCGCCTGACCCGCTTCTGTCCCGTCCTTCGTGATATGGGCGCGTTTCAGGAACATCAGATCAGCACCGAGGGTGACCGGAATCTCAGCCAGCGTCTGGCGGAGATTGGCGGCAAGGGTCTGTTCGCCAAGGAAATCCATGAGGCTCTTGCGGCCGGGCGGATAGATTTTGCGGTTCACAGCCTCAAGGATCTTGAAACCAATCTTCCACCAGGTCTGGTGCTGGCCTGTACGCTGAAGCGCGAAGATGCGCGGGATGCGATCATTCTGCGGGACCGGACGACAAAGGTTGATCCGGCAGATCCGTATGCCTCGTTGCCGGAAGGTGCCCTGATCGGATGTGCGTCCGTGCGTCGTCAGGCGCAGATGTTGAGTCGCCGACCGGATCTGCGATTTGGTCTCCTGCGTGGGAATGTCCAGACGCGCCTGGACAAGCTTCAGGCTGGCGCTTGTGATGCCACGCTTCTGGCGCTTGCGGGGTTACGACGTCTCGGGATGGAAGACCGTGTCGATATTGTGCTGGAGCCGGACCAGATGCTCCCTGCGGCCGGACAGGGTATTGTGGGTGTGACGGTGCGTGAGAGCGACACCGAACTGCGTGAACTGCTCTCCGCTATCGAAGATCCGGAAGCTCGCGCTGTGTCCACAGCGGAGCGTGCGCTTCTGGCTGAGCTTGATGGTTCCTGCCGGACGCCGATTGGCGGCTATGCCCGTATCGAGAATGGCGTTCTAAAGCTGACAGGCATGATTGCCAGCGAAGATGGAACGTTCCTGATCCGCCGCGAAATTTCTGGCGCGCCACTTGAAGCGGCTCGCATGGGAACGGAACTGGCTGAAGAACTGCGCCGGGATACGCCTGCCGCCATTTTCGCTGAGATGACGCGCGCCTGACCATGAGACGGCGGGCGGTTCTGGTAACGCGTCCTGAGCCCGGCCTGTCCGCGACGCTCGCCGAGGTGCGGCGTCTTGGTTGGGAAGCGATTGCCTGTCCGATGCTGGAAATCCGGACATATGCGCCCATAGCGGTGCGGGAATGTGTTGCCATCGCCATTACCAGTGCGAATGCTTTGGCATCACTGGAAGACTGGCCCCGGGACCAACGCATTGTGGCCGTTGGTTCAAGTACGGCCGATCGGGCACGAAGTATGGGCTTTCGGCGGGTCGAGGCGGCGGATGGAGATGCTCGATCTCTCGCGGCCTATTGCCGTAGCCATAATCTAGCCGGTCCTTCCCTGCTTTTGGCCTGTGGCGAGGGATATGGGCTGGATCTTGCGGAAGAGCTGAATGCATCTCGAGTGAGCGTTTATGGCGCTACCAAAAATGCCATGCTCACGGATGCCGCTCGGGATGCCCTGTTGAGGCATGAGGTCGAGGCTGTTGTCTTTTATTCAGGGAAAACAGCAGACGCCTTCATGGAGGCGTTGGACAGGCAGGATTTGGAAAGCCTGTCCGGGGTGAGGGCGCTCTGTCTGTCAGAGGCCATCGCTGCACGCCTGACCGGAAGGGACTGGCGCGCAGTAGAATGGCCCGATCCGATGGAACGACTCGGGCCTTACTGATCAGGAGATCAGGCTTCGCCAGCGGGCTCCGGGAACTGCTGGGCGCGCTTGGCCTGCCACAGGGCAACGAAGTCGATCGGCTGCAGAACCACCGGCGGGAAACCACCGTCACGGGTGACGTCGCTGATGATGGAACGCACATACGGGAAGATCAGGCGCGGAACTTCAACCAGCAGGATCGGCTCGACGAGCTCCTGCGGAGCATTGCCCAGCGTGACGATGGCGGCATAGGTCAGTTCGGCGATGAACACCGTGCGGCCAGCCTTGCCACCTTCTTCTGCTGGCGGCTCAGCAGCTTCGGCGCGAACAGCCAGAGCAACTTCGTAAACCGGCTGCTCTTCTTCCAGGCGGTTTGCCTGAACGTCGATGTTGACGGAAATCTGCGGAGCAGCGCGGAGCGTTGCAAAAATGGAAGCGCCAGCCGGAACTTCGAAGGACAGGTCCTTCGTGTACTGCAGGTTGACGGCAAGCGGCATCTGCGGCGGAGCGCCTTCCAGGTTCTGCGTGGCGTTGTCGTTGATGGTCTCGGACATATACGGTCTCCGGATCCGCGGGGCGGATAGCGATGGAACGATTGCGATACAGTGGCGGTAGCATGATGCGTCATGCACGCCAAGACGCGGTTCCTGCACGCATGAGGTTGAGATTGGGGCGCTGCCGCCCTATCTGTAAGGCAACGGAAATTTCAACGACCTGCGTGAAACATAACCTTCATGTCTTCTGACGACATTCATCTCCCCTCCGCCCTGATTGGCCATTCTGGCCACGAATTCCCTTGGGACATCGTGGTTCTGGCAGTTCTGGCGATTGCACTCGGTTTCCGCCTCTACCGCGTGCTGGGACGTCGTATCGGTATGCAAGGTGTTCGGCAGGACCGGCCCCCTGTCTTTACGGGGCCCGGACAGGCGCCGGCTCGCCAGACGCCTCCGCCCCTTCCGGTCGCCTCTGCACAGGGAAATGCCGAGCCTGCGCCTCAGATCGAGTATGATATCCCAACACCCGCCACCCGCGTGGGAACCATTCTCGGGCAGATGACGCAGCTTGATGGTGGGTTCACGCCGCAGGGCTTCCTGAAAGATGCCGAGACCATCTTCCGCCAGGTGGTTCCAGCTTTCGCGGCGGGCGATCGGGCGGCTCTGTCCGGCCTGATGACGCCAGAGACAGAAGAAGCATTCCTGACGGCCATCAACGCGCGAACGGAAGCCGGTGAAACACAGCGTAGTGACCTTCGCGGCATTGAGAGTATGGCAATTCTGGATGCGATGCTGGTGGCGGGCGAAGGCAATACGCAAACCGGGCGAATCGAAGTGCGGATCGTATCTCGCCAGGTCAACATGCTGACGGACCGTCAGGGTGAGCCGGTTCAGGGCACGGATGCTGTGACCGAGTTCCATGATCTGTGGCTGTTCGAGCGTCAGTTTGGAATGTCAGGAACGCAATGGCGTCTGGCGGCATCACGCCCGGCCTGATTATATACGCCCATCATGAGAAAACTACTGACCTTGGCAGCACTTGCCCTCGTGGCCGGGTGCGCCCCACCGAACGACACGTCGTCCTCTCTTTCCCTGACAGCGACCGGTTTTGACGCCCTTGCGGGGTGGGAACGGGAGGATTTTTCCTCTCTGCTGCCTGTCTTGCGTCAGAACTGTCATCGGCTGACACAGCTCCCGCCGGAAACGCCTCTGGGGCGCGCGGAGACGCTACCATACGGCCGGGAAGCAGGGGACTGGTCTGCGGCGTGCGCGGCGCTTGAGACGACAACAGATACCCGCACTTACCTCCAGACGTGGTTCCAGCCTTATACTGTAGATGCCAAGGCGTTCTACACAGGCTACTTCGAGCCACAGATCGAAGCATCCCTGACGCGTGGTGGCCCGTATCAGACGCCGGTTTATGGGCGGCCGAAGGATCTCGTGCGGACCAAAGCCACCAATGGCCAGATGGTTACGGGGCGTTGGGAGAACGGTCAGTTCAAGCCCTACTATGATCGCGCGCAGATTGATGGCGGAGTGCTGAACGGGCAGGGGCTGGAAATCGCGTGGCTGAAAAGCCCGGTGGATTTGTTCTTTCTGCAAATTCAGGGGTCGGGGCGGCTTATTTTGCCGGATGGTTCCCAGATCCGCATGGGCTACGATGGCAAGAACGGCCAGCCTTATGTGCCGCTTGGTCGCGTTCTGGTTCAGGAAAATGAACTGGCATCGTCCGCAGTCAGCATGGATAGCATCAAAGGATGGCTGGAAACGCATCCGGATCGCATGATGGCGATGATGGAGCGTAATCCGAACTACGTCTTTTTCCGGCGCGATGATGGCAGTCTTGCGCAAGGGGCGACGGGGGCTTTTGGGGTGCCACTGACAGCCGGTCGTTCGGTGGCCATTGACCGGTCTGTGGTTCCTTTTGCAACTCCGATGTGGGTCGAGACGAAGCTGCCGGATGCCAAAGGGCAGCCTGCACCATGGCAGCATCTGGTCTTTGCCCAGGATATCGGAACGGACATCAAGGGCGCAGGGCGTGCCGATCTGTTCACGGGCTGGGGCGCTTTTGCCCAGTATGTCGCAGGAAATCTGCATGAAGGGGGCAGGATGGTGATCCTGCTGCCGCGTCCTCCTGCGGATTCTTCCGCTCCATGATCCGAAGTCGTCGGGAAACGCTCGGCGCCCATACGATGATCCGAGGAGACTGCACGACCGTTCTGCGGCGTATGCCGTCGCAGAGCGTCGATATTGTCGTCACGTCCCCGCCGTATAATCTGGGTATCGAATACCGCACCTATCAGGATCAGTTGCCTGAAGACGCGTATCTGGACTGGATGGAAGACGTCTGTGCCAGCGTGAAGCGGATCATGAAGGATGATGGATCATTCTTCCTGAATATCGCCGGATCGTCGTCTCAGCCCTGGCTTCCCTTCGAACTGATGTCCCGGCTGCGCAAGTTGTTCGTGCTTCAGAACCATATCACCTGGATTAAGTCGATTTCGGTGGGTGAGATCACGTATGGGCACTTCAAGTCATTGAACTCTCCTCGCTTCGTGAACCGTAACCATGAGCATATCTTTCATCTGACCAAGAAGGGTGATGTGAAGGTGGCCCGGCTGGATGCTGGCGTTCCGTTTACGGACAAAAGCAATATTTCGCGCCGGCAGCACGAGATGGATAGGCGCTGTCGTGGGGATACGTGGTTTATTCCCTATGAAACGGTTCGGAGTCGCAAAGAAAAATTCAGCCATCCGGGCACGTTTCCCATCGCGTTGCCGGAAGCCTGTATCCGTCTGCATGGCGTGAAGCCGGGCGGTGTATTGCTTGACCCGTTCATGGGCGTTGGAACCAGCCTGATCGCGGCAGAACGTAAAGGCCTGTCGGGTATCGGCGTCGAGAAAGATACGCGTTACGTCAACATCGCGCGCAAGCGTCTGCGGGCAGCGATCGGCACGCCGGAGGAAGACTGGGAAGACGAATGATCGGTCAGACCTGTAGGTCTGACAGGATCAATCGCTTTGACTTCTTGTGTTACAATCTCCAAACCTCACATTCTCGTGACAGTGAGGAGATTTGCGGTGCGTCGCAGCACAATTACCAAAGGAATTGCCGGTCTGGTGGCACTGGGCGTCATCGCCTGGGGTGGTACAGTCACCTATCTTGAGCATTTCGATCATGCTGGCGCGCCAAAGCTTCCTGCCAGCAGCCCCACCCGTCATGACCCTGTAGCCATGACGGCGTTTGCAGCTTTTCAGGAAGTGCGTTGTGACTACTGTCACACGCGCAACGCCGATCTTCCTTTCTACTTCAAGCTGCCGCTGGCCAATCAGATTATGAACCGTGATCTGGAACAGGGTCAGCGTCACTTTGAATTTGCGCCGATCATCGAAGCGTTCCAGCAGGGCAAGCCGCCTTCCGTGGAGCAGCTTTCGCGTATCGAGGAAGTCATCGTGCAGAACCGGATGCCACCGGCCGCCTATCTCACGATGCATCCTCATGCTCATCTGAACGAGAAGCAGCGCGCCGATATTCTGAAGTGGGTACGTGACCAGCGCGAGCGCTATTACGCCAGTACGGATGTTGCGCCGCAGTTCCGTGGTGAAGTTATCCAGCCGATCCCGGAAACAATTGCCGTGGACTGGAAGAAGGCTGAGCTGGGCCGCGCGCTGTTCTTTGACAAGCAGCTTTCCGGCAATGGTCAGCTCAACTGTGCAAGCTGCCACGGTCTGGACAAGGGCGGCGTGGACAACCAGACGACTGCGACAGGTATCAACGGCCAGACTGGCCCGATCAATGTACCGACGGTTTACAACTCCGTCTTCAATATCGGACAGTTCTGGAATGGTCGTGCCAAGGATCTGGCGGAGCAGGCTGCTGGCCCTGTCATGAACCCGCTGGAAATGGGTTCGCATGACTGGCCCGCTGTGGCAGATCGCGTCCGGGCAGAGCCGGGTTACTCGGATCAGTTCACGGCTGTGTACGGGTCTGATGACGTCACCAAGAACACCGTCACCGATGCGATCGCTGAGTACGAAAAGACGCTTATTACGCCAGACAGCCGCTTTGATCTGTATCTGAAAGGCAAAGCAGACGCGATTACCGCGCAGGAAAAGCGCGGCTATGAGCGCTTCAAGGCGATTGGGTGCTCAGGTTGTCATAGTGGCGTTGCCGTGGGTGGCGATGCCTACGAAATTCTTGGTCTGGAAGGGCCATATTTCGAAGACCGTCACAGCAAGCTGACGGCTGCGGATGATGGACGTTTCGCGTTCACCAACAGCGAGTCTGACCGCGAGCGCTTTAAGGTGCCAAACCTGCGAAACGTTGAGCTGACCGGTCCGTGGTTCCATGACGGATCTGCCAAGACACTGGACGCTGCTGTCCGTGCCATGGCCCGTTATGAGACGCCGGATCATGATATTACTGATCAGGATGTCGCAGACATTGTGGCGTTCCTGAAGACCCTGACGGGCAAGTATCAGGGCATTCCGCTCAAGGATGTTCCAGCTGATGCTCCATTGCGGGCAGCGCAGGCTGACTGATTGCGGAATTGAATGATGAAACGGCCTCGGAGTGATCTGGGGCCGTTTCTGATTCTGACTTAGTCTTCGTTCAGTTTATGATCTGCCGCCCGGTCAATTTCATCCCGTTCTTCCGGTGTCAGCAGTCCACGTTCCAGCTCCTGCGTGGCACGGGCTTTCGCATTACGGGCCCTGGCCTTTGTATCGACGGGATAGGCCCGTTTTTCAGGAAGGCCGAATTCACTGTCGGGAAGGTTGTCCCGTTCGTCTTTTGTGAGTTTGCTCATGCTCTTTCTCCTTGAGGCAAGGTAGTGAGATGCGGTGCGCAGGGTCGCTGTTTCTGTGGGGCGGTCTGGCTCTGAAACAGGTTGGTGTTTATCGGTATGAAATCAAATGACAGCAAACAGAAAAGACCTGTAATGGCCATTGGTCCAGCACAGATCAGTGAGCTGAGCTGAAAATTGCTGTGATCAGTCAGCGAAAGCCTGGTTTCAGATCCAAGATGAAGTGCGCGTAGTAAGCAACAGTCCATGAGATAATGGGGCTGTCCAGTAGGGTAAGGCCGGAGCATTGATTGCCCGAGATCCCGGCCCCGAGCGCTGTGCTGCAGGACATGCTCATTCCCATACCTTTTATTATGACTGTCGTGGAGAATGATTATCGAGCAGGGCAAGGGAAGGAAAAGATTTCTTTCCCATTGTTCGATGGGCATGGAAACAGTTACACGCGTTGCAGATTTTGTGTCGACGGTGCACTCAGAATGCAACGGGTAAGGAATTTCTGTGGCGAAGCGGGTTTTGAGGGAGGAGGAGGCAGCTCTGTGGCGCATGGTCGTGCGTGACATTGAGCCTTTGCATCCGGATCGCCCGAAATCCAGACCTGCACCTGTTGTTGTAACTCCGACGGCGAGTACACCAGAAAAGAAAGAAAAGCTCAGGGTTGTCAGTGCGCCAGCAAATAGTGAGCTTTCATTCAGGGCTATGCTCTCGCGCCCGGTCATCAGACGCCCCAGACCACAGGACCTCAGGATTGGTGTCCGGGCTCCGGGGCTGGATGATACAAGCTGGAAGCGTCTATCCCGTGGGGAACTGAAGATTGATGCCAAGCTGGATCTGCACGGATATATCGTTCAGGACGCGTTTGAGCGCCTGATTGAGTTCATGCATCGAGCCAAATCCCGGAACTGGCGATGTGTTGAAGTCGTCACGGGACTGGGGAGCGGTGCCACGAGCGGTCTTATCCGTCGTGAACTGCCGCTTTGGCTCCAGAGATCAGACATTCGACCCATGGTTCTGGCTGTGGTTCACCCACATTCTGCCAATCATGGGTCAGTTCGGATTTTATTGCGGACGAAACGACGCTGACCCCTCAGATCGGACGTGTTTCCTGCCCGATCCGCCAACGTGGGGTGTTCATGGCAATCCAGCGCCTGAGGGCAAGAATTGCCCCGATGTCCGGCGTGGCACGGGACAGGAATGGGGCGGCGTTGTCACCGGCAGCCAGCATGAAATGGTGTTTCTCTGCCCAGTGACGGACTGTTGGATCGACGGCAGCGTCCCAGCAGGCTTTCTGCCAGCTTTTCACCAGATCGGGGGGCGTTAGCATGGGAAGTGCAACGGTGAGCGCCGGGTAGGTGCTGGCTGAAACAGCCTGCCAGGCCCGGTAGAGCGCGCCTTCAGGCGGTCGATGACGGGCCTGCTGGTAGGCTTCCAGAAAATTTGGAATGCTATCGGCGCTGGTGTCCGACAAATCACCCGTGTGATAGAGCGGCACAGTGTCTGGCGGAAGCTTTGCGAGAATATCCTCAACCGGGACACCCAACGTATAAGGAAGAAGCTGAACGGCATCGACCTGATTATTGGCCAGTGCGTCGAGTGCGTCTTCCGTTCGGGCAAAGCCAGACACGGGAATAGGGCGCAGTCCCAGAAGGGTCAGCCCCAAGAGTGCATCCAGTTCTGTTCCCGTTGGGCGGGAGACGGCGAGGCGTACAGGGTGATCGTGAAAGAAGCCCTTGAGGCGGCTTCTCAGGGTCTTGTGCAGCTCTGCTCTGGCGATGACTACGGTTGTCGTGTGGGCCGTGAGCAGGGGCGTCCATCTGGCGAAGTCATAATGAACGCGTGGGTCTCCGGTGAGGGAGGCGAGCAATACGCTGCCGGGAGCAATCAGGGCCGTACTTCCGTCCGGCGCGCTGTTGGCATCGAAAAGGTTAGCGGCGCGGACCCCATCCTGGCCGATATCGGGCGTAATTTCGAGTGGCGCATCCAGACCCAGCGTGCGGGAAATGACGCCCGCCGCCAGTTCTCCGAACTGCCCCTGAATGGATGTCATGGTGCCACCAAGGAGGAGGTGGGCATCAGGAATATCAGCCGCCTTCGCAGATAGTGCGGGAATGGCGCTTCCGGCACCGAGCAGGGCCAGCCCTTTCAGGCAGCCACGGCGCGTTGTGGAAGGAAACGTCACGGCCAGCGGACTTCCGGCGGCATGCTCATAAGGATCGCTTCCGTGTTGCCGCCAGTTTTCAGGCCAAACAGCGTTCCGCGATCGTGGAGCAGATTGAATTCGACGTAGCGGCCACGACGGATGAGCTGGGCGTCACGGTCAGATTCGGTCCAGGGATTGAACATCCGGCGGCGAACCACGGCAGGATAGGCATCATGGAAGGCCATGCCGACGTCTTTCGTGAAGGCAAAGTCGCCTTCCAGGCTGCCGGTCGAGAACTGATCGTAGAAGATGCCACCCAGACCGCGGGGTTCGTCGCGATGATGCAAATGGAAGTACCGGTCACACCATTCCTTGAAGCGCGGATAGTGTTCGGGATCATGCTTGTTGCAGGCGGCTTCGAACATCTTGTGGAAGTAGTCCGCGTCACTTCGGGCTTCGGCGCTGTCAGGGAACATGGGCGTAATATCGCCACCACCACCAAACCAGCCCTTGGTCGTAATGATCATGCGCGTATTGAAATGCGCGGCGCTGACATGGGGATTGCAGGGGTGCGCGACGAGAGAAACGCCCGTTGCAAAGAAGCGTGGGTCTTCCGAGGCGCCGGGGATGTTCTTCCGGAATTCGGGAGAGAACTCGCCCCAGACCGTCGAGACGTTAACGCCCACCTTCTCGAAGACACGGCCGCGCATGACCGACATAACGCCGCCGCCGCCTTCCGGTCGGCTCCATGCGGTACGGGTGAAGCGGCCCGCTTCCGTACGGTCTCGAAGAACCTGTGAACCACCTTCGACGGCTTCGTCTTCGAGTTGCTCGTAGGACGCGCAGATCCGGTCCCGGAGAGTTTCAAACCAGGCCTTCGCCTCACGCTTCAGCGTATCATGAGGCACATCCGGGCGAACGAGTTCAGCAAAATCGGGGCTGATCTGGTCCATTTTTCTCTCCCCTACCATCCTGGGTACAAAATCACGTTAACGCGGAATGTCCTAGCAAATCGCACTTGATACGAACAGTTGGTTGGTTGCATGTCTGCTGCGGCTCTGTGGCGCGATGATGGCAGAGAGTGTCTTGCCGCTTCGTAAATATGAAACCGTTTTTTGCACCGGGCTGAACAGCAGAGGCTTGCGTCTGGCTTCTGTCTCGTGTTCCTGAACGGTCCTCAAACATGTTCATCAGGGGCGGATGGAACACCCATGTCTTCGGAAACAGAAATTCAGCCGGTTATCGGCGTTATCGGCGGCTCCGGCCTGTATGATATTGATGGCTTGGAAAACAAGGAATGGCGTCGGGTTGAAACGCCTTGGGGCGAGACGTCTGACGAACTGCTTTTCGGAACGTTCGAAGGCGTAAAATGCGTCTTCCTGCCGCGTCATGGCCGTGGGCATCCAATCCCGCCCTCACGCCTCAACTTCCGTGCAAATATTGATGCTCTGAAGCGCTCGGGCGTGACGGATATTCTGTCGCTCTCAGCTGTGGGCTCTTTGAAAGAAGAACTGCCACCGGGTCGTTTCGTGCTTGTTGACCAGTTTATTGATCGCAGCTTTGCGCGCGAAAAGAGCTTCTTTGAGACGGGATGTGTGGCGCATGTGGGCATGGCCGATCCAGTATCAGGCCGTCTGCTGGATGTGCTGGAGGCGGAGTCCCGCAAGCTCGATATTCCCGTGACGCGTGGTGGCACCTATATCGTCATGGAAGGCCCGCAGTTTTCAACGCGTGCCGAGAGTGAACTCTATCGGTCATGGGGATGCTCAGTCGTTGGCATGACCAACATGCCGGAAGCGAAACTCGCCCGTGAAGCCGAGATGACCTATGCGACGGTCGCCATGGTCACGGATTATGACTGCTGGCACACCGAACATGACAGTGTCACGGTTGAGGCTGTCGTGAAGGTTATGAAGGGGAATGCGGATAATGCCCGCCGTCTCGTGAAGGCTGTGATCCCGGTTCTGGGGCAGAAGCGCCCGCTGGATCTTTCTGCGGAGCGTGCGCTCGACTTTGCGATCATCACCGCACCTGAAAAGCGCGATCCGGCACTTGTTGCCAAGCTTGATGCCGTTGCAGGTCGTGTTCTGAACAAGGCCTGATGCATTTGCCGCCCGTGTAAACGGCGGGCGGCAATAGGGAAGGGCAATCAGGGCCCTTCCTGTTTCTCATCGATCTGGGCGTAACCCGGCTGGCCGGCATCGGTGCTGGGATCATCCATCAGTTCGCGCTCTTCCTTGCGGTCAGCTACGGGTAAGTGACGCTGATCACCCTGATCCGTGCTGCGCTCGGGGAATTCTCCAAGATTTTCCTGAAGACGCGGATCTTCGATCTGAACATCTGCCAGTTCTGGTGGCGGGAGATCCTCAACGGGGATACCTTCGGGAACGCCCTTGATGGAGATCAGGTCAGTTGCCTTTTCGATGTATGATTCCGGGCCACCGTCCGGCTTTCCATCGGCTTCCCACAGCAGTTTGGCCTCGCGACGGATAGCTGCGTCACGTTTCGGGTCGGCTTCAAGGGGGTTATTGTTCATGATCAGAATTCCTGAAGGGTTGGACGCAGGACAATCTCGTTGATGTCCACGTCGTCAGGTTGGGAAATGGCAAAGGCAATGGCCCGTGCTACGGACTCAGCCGGGATGGCCATTTTGTAAAATTCTTCGACTGTTTCGCGGCTTTCGCTGTCGCCGCTGCCTGCCTTGAGTTCGCTTTCAACTGCGCCCGGTTCAATGGATGTGACGCGGAAAGCGTTGCCTGCTTCCTGCCGCAGGCCATCACTTATCGCGCGAACAGCGAATTTCGTTCCTGAATAGACGCTACCACCAGGCGCAAAAACCTTGATCCCCGCGACGGAAGACAGGTTGATGACATGCCCGGAATGCTGGCGCTCGAAAATAGGAAGTGCCGCAGCGATACCGTAAAGAACGCCTTTGATGTTGATGTCGATCATCCGGTCCCACTCATCGACCATCAGTCTCTTCATGGGAGCGATCGCCATCAGGCCCGCGTTGTTGATCAGTACATCAAGGCGTCCAAAGTCGCGCTCGACGGCTTCGACAACCTGAGACACTTGCAGTCGGTTTGTGACGTCAAGCGTATAGGCGCGAGCAGTCTGGCCCAGTGCTTCAAGTTCCGAGACGATTTCGTCAAGCCGCTCCCGGCGTCGGGCTGCAATAGCGACGTAGGCGCCCCGGGCGGCCAAGTAACGCGCGGTTGCCTCACCAAGGCCGCTACTGCCGCCTGTGATGAGGACGATTTTTCCTGCAATGCCTTCCATGATGGGCCTCATGCTCTCTTGAGATGGTGTTTCAGGAATGCCGTTGTACGGCTCCAGGCGAGGTCACGTGCATCCTGATTGAAGCTGGATCTTTCAGGACAACCAAACCCGTGGCCGGCCTGATCGTAGAGGAAGACTTCGACTTCAGGGCGTGCTGCGCGGATCTTCTGAACATCGGCTGGTGGGATTGATGCATCTTCACCACCGAAGTGAAGCTGTGTCGGGCAGTGGGGCGCTGTATCGGAGTGATTGGCAATGCCGCCGCCATACCAGCCGACGGCCGCATTGAAATGATGCGTCCGTGTTGCTGCCAGCCAGGCGATGAGTCCGCCCCAGCAGAAGCCCAGAACCCCTACGGGCCGCTGATCGTCATTTTCGCGAAGCTTTTTGGCACAGGCTGCGAGGTCCTGCTGGATCAGGTCCGGTGAAATTCCGCTGCGGAACTCCAGACCTTCCTTCAAACCTGCTTCGTTATAGGCCAGGACCGTGTGTGGCTTGACCCGATCGAAAAGGGCAGGGGCGAGGACATGAAAGCCTTGTTGCGCCAGTTCCGAGCAGACCTCCCGGATATGTCCCGTCAGGCCAAAGATTTCCTGTACGACAACGATCGAACGCGGGGACTCGCGCGAGCCAGTTTCCCATGCTTCGAATTCGTGACCATCTTCCGCCTTGAGGCGGATCATGTGGCCCGCGGTCTTCTCTTGGGAATGTTTGTGGTCCATTGATTTCTGTCCAGTCTCTGTAACGCCGGAAAGGCAGGTGCCATGAGCGACGTCATCAATCTCCGTCGGGAACGCAAACGCCGCAAGTCTGTTGAGGATGCGAAGGACGCTGAAACTAATCGTCGTCTATTCGGGCGGACGAAGGGGCAAAAAATGGCAGATTCTCTTGAGAAACAGCGTCTCAAAACCCTTTTGGACGGCAAGAAAATTTTTTCCCTGAAGGACGATGGTTCTTGACGAAAACGGTCGTTGGGACTACCTCTCTTGGCACTCTCGATACGGGAGTGCTAACTGCGCTGCAGTCATTGAGCGCGTAACCCGGCCGCGTCGCTTTTGAGAAGGGCACGGCCTAAAATGGAGCGATCCATGACGACTTTTCGTCCCCTGCATGACCGCGTTGTGGTCCGTCGCCTGACCGGTGAAGAGAAGACCGCTGGCGGCATCATCATCCCTGACACCGCCAAGGACAAGCCGACCGAAGGCGAAGTCGTTTCCGTAGGCCCAGGCGCCCGGAACGAGCAGGGCCAGATCGTGGCTCTCGACGTCAAGGCTGGTGACAAGGTGCTGTTCGGCAAGTGGTCCGGCACCGAGGTGAAGATCGACGGCGAAGAGCTGCTGATCATGAAAGAGAGCGACATCATGGGTGTGATCGGCTGAACAGCCGTCCCCGTTTCCTCTCATTAAAAGACCTCAACAGGAGATAAGAACATGGCTGCCAAGGACGTAAAGTTTGGTGCCGATGCCCGCGACCGTATGCTGCGTGGCGTTGATATTCTTGCAAATGCCGTCAAGGTAACGCTGGGCCCGAAGGGTCGTAACGTTGTTCTCGACAAGAGCTTCGGCGCACCGCGCATCACCAAGGACGGTGTCTCTGTCGCCAAGGAAATCGAACTGGCTGACAAGTTCGAGAACATGGGCGCTCAGATGGTGCGCGAAGTCGCATCCAAGACGAACGACCTGGCCGGTGACGGCACGACGACCTCCACGGTTCTCGCACAGGCTATCATTCGTGAAGGTGCCAAGGCTGTTGCCGCTGGCATGAACCCGATGGACCTGAAGCGCGGCATCGACAAGGCTGTTGGCGTTGTTGTTGAAGAGCTGAAGAAGAACAGCAAGAAGATGACCTCCCCGGAGGAAATCGCTCAGGTCGGTACGATCTCTTCCAACGGTGAGCGCGAAATCGGTGAGATGATCTCCTCTGCAATGCAGAAGGTCGGCTCCGAGGGCGTCATCACGGTTGAAGAAGCCAAGGGTCTGCACACGGAACTCGACGTCGTCGAGGGCATGCAGTTCGACCGCGGCTACATCTCCCCGTACTTCGTGACGAACCCGGAGAAGATGACGGCCGATCTCGATGCGCCGTACATCCTGATCCACGAGAAGAAGCTGTCTTCGCTTCAGCCGATGCTGCCGCTGCTTGAGAGCGTTGTGCAGTCCGGTCGTCCGCTGATGATCATCGCTGAAGACGTTGATGGCGAAGCCCTTGCCACGCTGGTCGTGAACAAGCTGCGTGGTGGTCTGAAGATCGCTGCCGTCAAGGCTCCGGGCTTCGGTGACCGTCGCAAGGCCATGCTGGAAGACATCGCGATCCTGACGGGTGGCCAGGTTATCTCCGAAGACATCGGGATTAAGCTGGAATCCGTTACCCTCGACATGCTGGGCCGCGCCAAGAAGGTTCACATCGAGAAGGAAAACACCACGATCGTTGAAGGCGCTGGCAACAGCGAAGACATCAAGGGTCGTTGCAATCAGATCCGCGCACAGGTCGAAGAGACTACGTCTGACTACGACCGTGAGAAGCTCCAGGAGCGTCTGGCCAAGCTGGCTGGTGGCGTGGCTGTCATCCGCGTCGGTGGCAGCACCGAAGTTGAGGTGAAGGAGCGCAAGGATCGCGTTGACGATGCGCTGCACGCAACCCGCGCTGCCGTTGAAGAAGGTATCGTTCCGGGTGGTGGCACGGCTCTGGCCCGCGCTTCTGTGGCTCTGAAGGGGCTGACCTTCGACAACGATGATCAGCGCATCGGTGGCGAGATCGTTCGCAAGGCTCTTCAGACGCCGCTGCGTCAGATCGCTGAGAACGCTGGTGAAGACGGCGCAGTGATCGCTGGCAAGGTGCTTGAGAACGACACCTACAACTTCGGTTTCGATGCTCAGAATGCTGAGTACAAGGACCTTGTTGCCGCTGGTATCATCGACCCGACGAAGGTTGTGCGTACGGCTCTGCAGGATGCCGCTTCGGTTGGTGGTCTGCTGATCACGACGGAAGCCATGGTTGCCGAGCGCCCAGAGAAGAAGGCTCCGGCCGCTCCGGGTGGAATGGGCGGCATGGGCGATAGGGATTTCTGATCCGGTCGCACCTGATTTCCGGCTCGTTTCAGAGCCGGAAATTGCGTCGAAAGATTGCAAAAAAGGCCGCTCCACGCAGGTGGAGCGGCCTTTTTTTGATATGTGCAAGGTGCATATGTGACCCTTATGCAACGCCTGTCACACAACTATCATGTAACGACCGTAACCACGGTAACTTGGGGTGACATGATCGTAACGATCCGTCTAAAGGACTTCACCGCCTTTAGAAGGATTTCGTTTCACTATGATCGTATCGCGTCGCAATACGTTACTTTGCGCATCGGTGCTGGGGATGGGAGCGCTTTCTAGCGTTGCTCACGCTGCAACCGAAAGCACTCACACGTCCTCACATGTGCGCCACAAGACTGTGACTCATGGTCCGGTGCGTTCTGCTGCGACGCCTGCAACAACAGCTCCGGTCTCGGTGGCTCGTCCGGTCGCAGCTCCGCAGTTTTCTGCACCTGTAGCGGTCAACCGGTCCCATGCTGTTCGTTCCATTGATTCTGGAACACAGGAAAGCGTGGTTGTTACGGGGTCTGCTCTGAGCACGTCCAATAACCAGAACGCCAACCCCGTTCAGGTTATTACGAGCAAGCAGATCGAACAGACCGGCGCCAACACTCTCGGTGACTACCTGCAGCGTCTGCCGTCTGTTGGCTCTTCGGGCACGACAAACAGCCAGACCAACGGTACGGCTGGTGTTTCTTGTATCGACCTTCGTAATCTTGGTCAGAAGCGTGTTCTCGTCCTGATCGACGGCAAGCGTGCAGCCATGGATGGCTCCGCCAGCTGTTTCGACATGAACACCATTAACGTTCACCAGGTGGCGAGCGTTGAAATCCTCAAGGATGGTGGCTCCGAGCTTTATGGTGCGGATGCTGTTTCCGGTGTCATCAACATCAAGCTCAAGCACAATCTGGATGACGCGAACCTGACGGTTCGTGGTGGCATCACTGATCGTGGAGACGGCCAGTCCGGCATGATTTCCGGCTACAAGGGCTGGAACTTCGATCATGGTAAGGGCAACGTCACGATCTCCGGCTCTTACATGACCCAGAGCGGGATCCGTCAGAACAGCCGTGACTGGGCCAATCCGGTTGTGTCTGGTCTGATTGCACCGGGTGCTTCGCCGACTTATGGATCGTCCATCCCGACGGCTGGTCGTTTCATCACTGATACCGCGGACAATGTTCCTAATGGTGATGGTACGTTCCACGATTTCAGCAAGAAAGATCGCTACAACTACGGTAACGATCAGAACCTGACGAACTCCCTGCAGGACGCCACGCTGTCGTTCGACGCACATTACGATGTGAACAGTCACTTCACGCCGTATGGCAACTTCCTGTATTCGCATCGCAACTCGAACACGCAGATGGCGCCGATTCCGGTGTCAGGTAGCATTTACCCGTCCACTTTGCCGGTAGCCATCACCATTCCGGGAAGTGCGCCGTACAATTCGCTTGGCGAAGATGCCACGATGTACAAGCGTATGGGCGAATGGGGTGATCGTGTCAGCCAGACTGCGACCGACACATACACGGCAAAGATTGGCGCTTCGGGCGACATCACCCACGGCTGGAAATACGACCTGTCCTACACCTATGGGTGGAACCAGGTCATGTCCCAGACTTCTGGCGTTGGTAATTATTCCAAGCTGCTTCAGAGCTATGGTCTGTCCGCTGAAGAGCCGGGCAATCCTGACAGTGCGCTGATTTACAACCCGTCGATCTGCAACGCAGCAGCTGGTTGCACACTTTCCAACCCTTTCAACAAGCTCTCTCCGCAGGCAGCTGAGTACTCGAATTACACCTCGCACGATCACTACTACTACCAGCTGCGTGATCTAAACCTGCGTATCAACAACAACCATGTTGCCCACATGCCGTGGAAGAACGGTGGCGATCTGGGTATCGCGCTCGGTATGGAGCATCGCGGTGAGCAGCTTGCCTACCATCCGGACGCCCTGGTGGAATCCGGCCAGACGCTGACGAACTCCGCTTCCTACACGGGCGGTGGATTCAATGTCACGGAAGGTTACCTCGAAGGTAAGGCGACGCTGCTGCATAATGCGTTCCTCGCCAAGGATCTGACCGTGGACGTGCAGGGCCGTTACTCGTCCTACAACACGTTCGGTAGCACCAAGAACTGGAAGGCCTCCATCAACTGGGCGCCTGTTCAGGACATCCGCTTCCGTGCGACGCTCGGCACGTCCTATCGTCAGCCGAATGTTTATGAGCTGTATGGTGGGCAGTCTCTCGGCTATGCGTCTGCGACTGACCCGTGCGACAGCGGCCAGGTTGGGACTTATGGCAGTCTGACGCCAATCGTTGCAGCAAACTGCGCAAAGCAGGGAATTAACAGCAGCAACTTCGTATCCGCCTCTTCCAGTCAGGTTCCGACCCTGTTTGGTGGCAATTCCAAGCTGAAGCCTGAAACTGGCCGTACCTACACGTTTGGTACGACGGTCACGCCGCGTTGGATTCCGGGTCTCTCGGCTTCCGTGGAATACTGGCACTACACGCTCAAGAACATGATCTCGTACCTGAGCAGCCAGTACATCATGAATCAGTGCTACACGGGTGCAACCACGTCGTACTGCAATGACATTACCCGCGTCAGCAGCACGAACCAGCTGAACTCCGTAACGGCTCTGTATGGCAACATCGGTGGCCTCAAGACGAGCGGCATCGACTTCGACCTCGATTACCGTATCCGTGTCACGGCTCATGACGTTTTCACAGTATCCAATAACTTCCAGCAGCTCGTGAGCTATCTTCAGCAGAACGAAATCGGTGGGAAGTGGTACAATTATGCAGGTCGCATGTTCTACCAAAACGGTACTGGCAACCCGCGCGTTCGCGATTATGCGACCGTAGGTTGGCAGCATGGTGCAATCGGCGTCACCTATATGATGAGCTATATGGGTGGTATGCGTTGGAACGACACGGAAACCGACGTTACCCGTTCAGCTTCGGGTCGCACCAAGACGCCTGGCATCTTCTCTCATGATGTCACGGTGACTTATCGTTGGAAAAAGTGGAACTTCGAAGCGGGTGTGAACAACCTGCTCGACAAGAAGCCTCCTTTTGTTGCTGGTGGTACAGACAACAGTGCGGCTGCCCTCTACGGCAACCTTTACATGGGACGTAACGTCTTCCTGCAGGCAGGCGTGAACTTCTGATCTTCGCGTTCTCCGAAGACACGAAAAAGGCGGTGGAAATTCCACCGCCTTTTTTTATGCTCTGATCGATCTCAGGTTTCCGAGGAAACCGGGGAAGGAGAGCTCAAAAATTCCTCAATATCCTTCAAGGTCTCGGCAAGGCTGAGGCGTCGGACTTCTACCCCCTCGGGAAAAGCCGAGAGGAGGCGGGAGGGCATGCGGCGATCCAGCATGACGAAAACGCCTCTGTCGTCTCCTCGGCGAATAAGGCGCCCGAAAGCCTGCCTCAGACGCATTCTGGTGATGCGATCGTCATAGTCGCTGGGGCGGCCCTCGGAGAGGAGGCGCCGGCGTTCCCGATGTAAAATGTCGGGGCGAGGCCAGGGCGTTTTTTCAAACACCACCATTCGGAGGGCCTCTCCCGGCACGTCCACCCCATCGCGCATCGCGTCTGTTCCCAGCAGGCAGCTATGGGTTTCAGTGCGGAACACGTCGACCAAAGTCGCATTGTCCATCGCGTCGACATGCTGGGCGTATACGGGGAAACCCTGTGCTTCCAGTGGCTCGTTAATGCGCCGATGCACTTCGCGCAGTCTGCGGATGGCTGTAAATAGTCCAAGTGCGCCACCTCCCGCAGCCTCGAACAGGGCGCGAAAAGCGTGGGCCAGAGAAGCGATTTCTACAGAGACATCCGTGACCACGTAAGCGCGTGTCTGCTTTGCGTAGTTGAACGGACTCATGAGAGACGCCCGGATCGGCGGCTTCATGAAATGTGTAGCGCCCAAGCGAAGTTCGGCGGCGTGCCAGCTTTCTTCCCCATCCTCAGGGCCAGTTTGATCACGGAGGGTGGCGGAGGTCAGCAGGAGGCCATGAGCCGGTGTCTGGATGGTAGACGCGAACGGAATGGTCGGGTCCAGCCAGTGCCGATACAATCCGACGTCATGATCTCCCTGGGCAGCACGGGTTTTGGGGAGGCGTTCCGTGCGGATGAAGTCGATATGGACGGGTGTGACCCCATCTTCCGGAGGTGTCTGCAGCGCATCCAACATTCCAACCCATCCTGTAACGCGGCTGATGGCGCGTCGATGAAGCGTCCGGATGAAGGCTTCGATACGCTGGCGCGTTGGGGCTTCCATTTCCGGGTCGTCTTCGACCTGGGCCTCAAGGCGCTTGGTCAGAAGAAGGAGTGGGTCTTGGAGGCGACGCAGTGCGCGGGAAAGATCCTCGGCAGTTTTGCGGACGGTATCAGTCGTCGGATGAAGATCGCACTCCGTGGAAATATATCCATTTTCACGTTGTGGGTCCTGAGATCTGCGTGCCTTTAACTGCTGATCCAGTGCCTGAAGGAACAGCTCTGAGGGATTGTCGAGTTCTGGTTCTTCGAGCGGAAGAAGGGATGGAACCTCCTCTTCATCAGAGGGAGCGTCGGGACCACTCTTCAGGCGGGTGCTCCAGCCGGGAGCCGGCAGGGCACGGGCAGCCTGCAGGACGGCATGAAGTGGGGCATCAATCGAAGGAATGCGTTCGACCAGATCATCCAGTCGCCGCAAGAGGCCTCTTGCACGTGATCGACTGCCTTCTGCGCCTAGGAGCCATCGTCTCAGTTCAGCGGCTTCGAGGCCGGAGAGAACCGTTGCAAAGGCACTGTCGGCGGCTTCGGGAACATGATGGCCTTCGTCAAACACATAGCGCGTGGGAGCAGCATCTTCATCTGGCAGACCTGGAGGGGCCAATGAGGCCCAGGCCGCCTGAGACATGACAAGAGCATGGTTGGCAACCACAAGATCTGCCTGTCGCGCCCGGCGAATACCGTGTTCTACAAAACAGGACTGATAATGTGGGCAGGCGGCATGGATGCACTCGCCGCGTCGATCGGCCACACCGTAAAGCGTGCCATGGCCAAAGAGCTCTCCGAACCAGCCCGGAAGATCGCCACCCATCAGATCACCATCCCGGCTGGCCTCGGCCCAACGGGCGAGGAGCGCCAGAGGTAGCAGCGCCGCGGCTCCGTCGTTTCCACGAGACGTGGCGGTATTGAGAAGATCCTCCATGTTCAGGAGGCAAAGATAGTTTTCACGGCCTTTGCGGACGACTACCTTTTGCCGAAGGGTGGCTTCGTCGGGATAAAGGCGATGAAGTTCCTGTTCGATCTGCCGCTGAAGATGGCGCGTATAGGTGCTGACCCAGACGGCACCGTCATTCTGTTCGGCCCATAGGCTGGAAGGGGCGATGTATCCCAGCGTCTTGCCAGTCCCCGTTCCCGCCTCGGCCAAAACGACGTTGGGCGATCCGAGCGTTTCCCGCGGTTCGAAGGCGGCCGTTGCGACAGAGGCAAAGTCGGCCTGTCCTGGGCGTTCTTCTGCACCTTCTCCAAGAATTTGGCGCAGTCTTTCGCGTGCAGCACGTGACGACACGGGCTGGCTGCTGGGAGCAGGACGGGGAGCTGCTTCCTCCCAGCGAGGCAAGCGTCTCCAGATGCGGACGGCATCAAAAGGATGCGCACTTCCCGGGTCAGAGGCAGAACCAATGGCGTCTGCAACTTCTCCACTCCAGATCCAGCCTGCGCGAGTAAGCGGGAGCAGGAGTGCACGAAGGCGCGCACCCTCTGGCGTGTCTGCTTTGGTGCGTAATCTGCCAAGAAGATTTTCGCACAGCAGGGGCAGAAGATCGGCAGTAATGTCTTCGGGGGGCGTGAGGCCGAGGGCGATAGCGAGCCCTCGTGGGGTTGGGGCTACGGTTGTTGCGGGAAGGACAAACAGGAACAGGTCCAGAAGATCAAACCAGGGAACAGGCTGTGACAGGGGTGTCAGGTCCAAAGCCCGGAGAGCCGCCGGCCCGTGCACCAGAAGGGGTGGGGGAAGCTGCGATAATTTTTCCCGTGCGTCTTCGGCTGACAGATCCAGAAGTTCTCCATCGGGCGTCAGAAGAGACGACAGGCCCCGCCGTGCAATCAGGGCGGGGGCATCAAATGGCGACGGAAAAGAGGGGGTTGCTGGCATTCTGCTCAGTCTAGCGGGAAGGGGCGAAAGGGGCGAGAGCTTTTGGAACAGATCGTGAAAGGGCAGGTCTGGGGCGGTGTTCGTGTTTCATGCAACAGGGATTTGACATATTTCGTAATTCTTTAGGGTGCCCGGAGAAACTTCGTACACTCTCGTATTGCTTGACCCAGGATACGTGTCTGCCTACGTTTTCCAGCAATCATGCACAATTCCAGAACACAAACCTTTCCGTCCCTCGCACCTGATGCGCCGTTGCCAAAAGCATGGCCATTCGAAGAAGCGAAAAAAATCGCCGCGCATGTGGGTGAGCGCGATCCGAAAATCCCGGCCCTGCTTGAAACGGGTTACGGGCCGTCTGGGCTGCCGCATATTGGCACGTTCGGCGAAGTCGCACGGACGACCTGGGTCCGTCAGGCTTTTGAGGCACTGACCGGCCGACCGACGCGTCTGTTGGCGTTCTCGGATGATATGGACGCTTTGCGCAAGGTTCCAACGAACGTCCCGCAGCAGGAGATGCTTGCGAAGTATCTTGGCCTGCCGCTGACGCGTATTCCGGACCCTTTTGGCGAGTATGAAAGCTTCGCCGCGCATAATAATGCCCGTCTGCGCCAGTTTCTGGACGGCTTCGGCTTTGACTACGAATTTGCTTCCGCGACGGATTATTATACCGGCGGCACATTCGATGCTGCTCTTCGTCGTATGCTTGAAGTCCATGACGAAGTCGTCGCGACCATTATTCCGACGCTTGGTCCTGAGCGTCGTGCAACATATTCCCCGGTTCTGCCAATCCACCCTGAAACAGGGCAGGTGATGCAGGTTCCCATCATCAAGGTTGATCCGGATGCCGGTACGGTCGTCTGGAAAGATGACGCCGGGAAGACCTTTGAGACATCCGTTTTCGGTGGACATGCCAAGATGCAGTGGAAGGCCGATTGGGCCATGCGCTGGTATGCTCTGGGTGTCGATTATGAAATGTCTGGCAAGGATCTGATCGACAGTGTGAAGCTGTCCTCGAAGATTTGCCGCATTTTGGGCAAGCAGCCACCTGCCGGACTGACCTATGAGCTGTTTCTTGATGCTCAGGGGCAGAAGATCAGCAAGTCCAAGGGTAATGGTCTGTCTGTTGAGGAATGGCTGCGTTACGGCACGCCGGAAAGCCTTGCGCAGTACATGTTCCAGCAGCCTACGCGCGCAAAGCGTCTGTTCTTCGATGTAATTCCGCGTGCGACAGATGATTATCTGACCCTGGTTCAGAAGGCCGAGACGCAGGAACCGGTAGACCTGATGGCCAATCCGGTCTGGTTCATTCACGGTGGAACGGTGCGTCCGGAAGAGACAAGCCCTGTGTCCTACACGGCTCTTCTTAACCTAGCGAACGTCGCGAATGCGGATAACCCGGAGACTCTCTGGAAGTTCCTGCGCCGGTATGACGAGACGCTATCGCCGGAAACTCATCCGTATGTGGACAAGCTTGTTCGCTGCGCTCTGACCTATTTCCAGGAGCAGGTTTACCCCAACAAGACCTATCGTGATCCGTCCGAGACGGAGCGTAAGGGCCTTGAGGATCTGGCGACGGAACTGGCAAAACTTCCGGCTCATACCCCGCCAGTCGAAGTGCAGGATGTGGTGTTCGAAGTCGGTAAACGCTACTTCGAAAAATCCGAGCTTCGATCCTGGTTTGGGTGCCTGTACGAAGTCCTGCTTGGACAGAGTGAGGGGCCTCGTTTTGGGATTTTCGCATCGCTCTTCGGTTTGCCGGAGACAGTTGCCCTTATTCGGGACGCGCTGGCCCGCCCGGCATCCGGGACCCCTCAGGCCTGACGCCGATGTGCCCTCATAGGGAAAACGACTGGCACGATGACAGTCCTGCTCTCGATCTTGAAGACGAGGGTGGATGCGTCAAGAATCGCTGGCAGCTTCTGCTGACGCGCGCGCCCGCTGTTGTCGGGCTCGTGCTTCTGGTGGCGGCTGTTGTGGTGATCTGGCGCGAACTGCGCCATCTGTCGCTGCATGACATTGTCAGAAGTCTGGGAGATATTCCCTCGGGTGCTCTGCTGGCTGGGGCCGGCGCGACGTTTCTGTCCTATTTCATCCTGTCGTTCTATGACCGACTGGCCTGTCTTCATGTCCGGGCGAAGGTTTCCTTCCAACGCTCTGCATTTGCGGCGTTCTGCTCCTATGTCCTGTCCCACAATCTTGGGTGTGCAGCGATTTCGGGGGCGGCCGTTAGATTTCGACTTTATCGGAGCTGGGGTGTTGCACCAGGCGATATTGCTCAGATCATAGCGTTCTGTTCGGCAACCTATTTGTTGGGAACGACCGCGCTTGTCGGGGGGATACTGACCCTTGAGCCTCATGCCATCCCCGTATTATCTCATCTGCCCACCTTTATTCTGAGGTTGGCGGGGCTGGGGTGCTGGGGCGTTCTGGCGGCTTATGTGATTCTGTCGCGTGTGCGACGGCATGTCAAAATCTGGCGTTACACGATCGAAATCCCCCGGACGGGAATTGCCATTTCCCAGATTGCCGTCAGTGCTGCTGATATGGCTGCTACGGCTCTGATTGCGTACGGCGTCCTTCCGCCGATGCCACCTGAAGCGCATTTCGGCTTTGGCACGTTTCTGGCCATCTACATCGCGTCGTACACGGCCGGGCTGGTTGCCAGTGTGCCGGGTGGTCTTGGTGTCTTTGATAGCGCCATGTTGCTGGCTTTGCGCCCCTATCTTCCGGTTCCGGAAATTATGAGCGCCATTCTGGTGTTCCGTCTCTTTTATTACATCATTCCGCTCGTGCTGGCTGGTTTGATGTTTGCTGGGCACGAACTGTTTCTGCGGGGCGAACAGGCGCTCATGTCAGCCGGACAGACGCCACGTCGTATCCGGCCGAGCCAGGTCGTGCGGGAGTCGGAAGCTGATTTCTCCGTCACGGTTGCGACGAGCGTTCAGGCTGTCGCCGGTATTCTTCTGGTTCTTTATGCGTTGGCGGCGGAACTGCCACCGCTACGGACGTCACTGGGCGCCGCTGTGTCCCAGATTGCGGATCTTTTCCTGACAGTCAGTGGTGTCGCGCTGGTTGGTCTGGCTCTGGGACTGTCGCAACGTGTGGCGCTAGCCTGGAAAGTGTCGCTGGGCGTTCTGGGAGCGTCCGTTGTCCTGCTGGTTCTGCGCCATGCGCCATGGGAGGCGCCGGTTGCCCTAGGGCTGGTGATGCTGCTGATCGCGCCGTTCCGGAACTGCTATTACCGCCGTGCGCAGATCCTTGTTGCGCCTCTGACACCTGCCATGCTTGCTCCGGTGTCACTTTGGGCGCTGGGCTTGCTCGGTGTGGGGTGGGTGGCATTGCAACGTCATCTTGGGCCCATCTGGTGGCGTTCAATGATCTATGATGCTCATACAGCGATCGGACGTTGGTTTTTGGCTATTTCTGCGCTTTGTGGGCTTTTCGCTCTCTGGTTGGGGATGCGCAGGACGCGTATTCGGTTTGAGGCGTGGAACTCGGAAAACGAGCAGCGGTATCGCAGCCTTCCGCACGCGTTGCAGGAACTGGGGCGTCGTCGGCCCAGTGGCCTGTTGCATGATGAAGCGGGCCGTGCCGCCATCCCATTCCTTCGTACGGGCCAGTTTATCATTGGCCTGGGTGATCCGGCTGGTTCGGAGCGGAACTGCATTGCCGCAATCTGGCGGCTGAGGGATCTTGCCCTGCAGGAAGGGCGCAAACTTGCGTTTGTCCGTGTTGGTCAGTCTCTCATGGCAGTCTATAATGATCTTGGACTGACAGTCTGTCCGGATGGAAAGGCTGGGACCATCTGTTGTTTCTCTGAGGATTATCGCATGATCCGGGCCTTCCTGAGCGGAGAAGAACGGCAGGCCCGCAAGAAGCGGGCAGCAGGACGGTCTGAAACTGTTTCCGGTACTACGGGTACATGAGCCTCCCGCCAAGCTTGGGAAATGCGGTCAATAGTTGGTTGATAGCCTTTCCGGCGCTATTTTCGATCATCAACCCGCTGGGTGCATCCTTGATTTTCGCCCAGGCGACCCAAGGGCGCACACGCAAGGAGGTGATCGAGCTGGCGCGGCTTGTTGCGCTGAACTCGCTTGCCATTCTTCTTGTTTCCATATGGTTCGGTAGCTGGATTCTCAGCTTTTTTGGTATCAGCATGAATGCACTGCGCATTACCGGCGGCCTGGTTGTAGCCTCACGTGCATGGGTCATGTTGCAACAGCCAGAAACAAGTGAAGCGCGTAAGGAAAAGCAGGCTTTGCAGGGTGGCCGCACCGTTGCGGCCCCGGATCTGAAAGAGCGCGCGTTCTTTCCTTTGGCCATGCCATTTACGGTGGGGCCGGGCAGTATCTCAGTCGCGATTGCCCTGAGTTCATCCTGTCCGCCGCATATGCCTGCACCCGATTATTTCATGGGTGTTTCAGCAGCAGCAACGGCCATGGGCATTGTTGTGGCGATTGCCTACGCCTACGCGGAACGTATTGTTTCCATGCTGGGAGTGACGGGGGCTCGGATCGTCAGCCGTCTGGCGGCGCTGATCCTTCTCGCTATCGGAATCCAGATCCTGATTTCCGGTGTTCAGGGCTTTCTGGTTGAGACCCTTCGGCTTGCTCATCACTGAGAGCCAGAATGGACTGCACTTTTTCACGAAGGGCAGGAATGACTTCTTCCTGAAACCAGGGTGCTTTTCTTTCCCATACGCCTGTTCTCCACGACGGATGGGGCAGGGGGAAGTAATTGTCGGGTAGATAATCCCGGAAATTTCTGACCCGTTCTGTGACCGAGCCTTTTCCTAAGACATGATGTTGTGAGTAGCTGCCCACCAAGAGGGTGAGCCGCAGAGCTGGCATCAGCGAGAGAACCCTGTTGCGCCAGATCGGCGCACATTCAGGGCGTGGTGGGCAATCCCCGCCTTTGGGCAGGCGTCCGGGGTAACAAAGGCCCATCGGTAGAATGGCAACATGGCGAGTGTCGTAAAACACGTCTTCCGTCAGGCCGAGCCATTGTCTCAGTCGGACCCCGGATGGGTCCTTGAAAGATGTGTTCTGGACATGAGCCTTGGTTCCTGGCGCCTGGCTGGCAATCAGCAGGCGGGACGTTGCTGACACATGGATCAGCGGTCTTGCGCCAAGAGGGAGGTGGGCTTCACAGACACGGCAGGCACGGACCTCCTGAACCAGAGCGGTCAGTCGGTCTTGCGTGGTGGGTTTGGAAATCATTCATCCTCAGGAAGAAGCGGCATATCCGGGTGCCAGGCATATTCCGCGCGGGCAACATAAACATGCTGATCGTACCCGCGCAGGCTCTCAAAGAGTGTAACGTGGTGAATGGGCATTGGCTCACTTCTGAAAAGATTATGCCGCTGAACCCAGCGGGCTGCATCGGCACGTTGAGTCGTCGCAAGGTGCCCGAGAGTTACGCTGGGCTGAAAACGGCGTTTGGCAGGTGCGCATCCGGCTCTGCGCAGAACGCTTTCCACCTGTGTCTGAAGTGTTGTCAGAGCTTCGGACCGTTCGATGCCAATCATGAGGCTGTCAGCAGTCATGCCTTCCCGGAGGTCTGCACCATGGAAAGAGACATTGAATGGCTTCCAGGACAGGCGTGAAAGAGCGAGATCGATCTCTTCCATGACATAGCGGTCTGTAATTTCGCCGATAAAGCGAAGGGTCAGATGATAGTTCTCGGAGGGAACCCACTGCACGCCCGGCAGTGATCCTCTGAGGAGAGCCAGCGCTTCACGCTGGGCGGGGGAGAGGTCGAGTGCGACAAAAAGTCTCAAGAGGCTCGTTTCCCGGGTAAATGGAACACAGATATGAAGGGTCTTCTTGACCGTGCAGTGAAAAGACCCACATTCAGGGAAAGTACGGGCGAGCTTGCAAGGTTCGTCAAGCGCCCTTTTTGAAAGGGCCTTTTACTGGAAAAGGTATCATGGCTTTCAATTCCAATTTCGGCAGGGCCGGTACACAGGCAGGGGTCGGCAGTCTTGATGCTGGTCTTCGCTCTTATATGTGCCGTGTCTTCAACTGGATGGCGATCGGCCTCGTCGTAACGGGGCTTGTCGCCTATGGCGTGGCAGAGACTTCTCTGCGAGCGCTTTTCTTTCATCTGGCAGAGACGCCCAATGGCGCGTTTGTTCTGCGTCCTACCTTTCTTGGTGGAGTAGCGATTTTCGCCCCGCTGGCTTTCGTGATGGTGCTGTCCTTCGGGATCAATCGTCTTTCACGCTCTGCAGTTCAGGCGATTTTCCTGCTGTTCAGCGCAGCAATGGGCGCAAGCATGTCTAGCCTGCTGCTGAGCTATACGGGCGTTTCTGTCGCCAGAACGTTCTTTATCAGTGCTGTGATGTTCGGTGGAATGGCGCTGTGGGGATACACCACGGGCGCGAACCTTCTTCGACTCGGTTCCTTCCTGTTTATGGGGCTGATCGGCATCATGATCGCGATGGTCGTGAACATCTTCCTGCACAGTGCACCACTGGCAATGCTTGTTTCTCTAATCGGGGTCGCTCTTTTCACAGGTCTTGCAGCCTATGACACGCAGCGCATTAAGATTAACTACCAGCAATATATGTCTTTTGCCTCACAGGACGATATTGGAAAGCTCAGCATTTACGATGCGCTGTCGATGTATCTCAATTTTGTGAACCTGTTTCAGTTTCTTATTCAGTTCACGGGCGTTCGTTCCAGTAATAGCGACTGATATTACCTATCAAGTATTGTTGATAGTTCTCAGGGGGCGACAGTCAATGTCGCCCCCTTTCTTGTTTTGGGACTAAAAAGGTCTTGAATTATTTTCGCCTTATTCGAATTGGTTTACATTAAAAAGATGTAATATTCGTACTTAATGAAAGCTATAATTAAACCAAATGTGGCGAAAAACAGCCATTTATGGGGTCGTCGGGGATATGCACACCCCCTCACGAAATCCGTGATAAGCCTTGTCTTCCGGGCGATTCAGGCAGAAAAAACCTGAGGAACCGGGACAGTCGTGTCCCATGCTGAATGAATTTCAGGGTCGGATCTTTGATCCGGTTCCTGACGTCAGGATACGAACGAGAAAGGCAGCAGACTATGGCAGCGTTCGGCAGCTCTGATGCGACCCTTATCGTGTCACACCGTTTCCCGGCGAATACTCCATGCCGGAACGGATGATGAAAGCAGGACCGATGAAAAAACTCTGGCGATATCTCCCAGCGTTGCCGGCGCTGATGCTATCGGGTTGCACGGTTGATCTGCTTCAGCCGCGCGGTCCGATCGCAGAAATGAACCGCGACGTTATGGTGGCAGAATTTGCCATCATGATGGCGATTGTGGTTCCGACCTGTATCGCAACGCTTTATTTTGCTTGGAAGTATCGCGCTTCCAATACCCAGGCCGAATATCTGCCGACCTGGGATCACTCAACGAAGATTGAGTATGTCATCTGGGGCATTCCTTCCCTGATCATCGTCGCTCTCGGCGCGATCAGCTGGTACAGCACCCACGCCTATGACCCGTACCGCCCTATCCAGACGGCTGACAACGTCAAGCCGCTGAATGTTCAGGTGGTCTCTCTCGACTGGAAATGGCTGTTCATCTATCCGGATCTGGGGATCGCTACGATCAACCAGCTGGATGTGCCCACGAACACGCCGCTGAACTTCCAGATCACCTCTGACACTGTCATGACGTCGTTCTTCATCCCTCGTCTGGGATCGATGATCTACTCCATGCCGGGTCAGCAGACGCAGCTGCATCTTCTTGCAACTGAGTCGGGTGACTATCTGGGTGAAGCTTCCCAGTTCAGTGGTCGCGGTTTCTCTGACATGAATTTCCGCACCCTCGCCATGGCACCTGAAGAATTCAGCGCCTGGGTCGAGAAGGTGAAGAGCGGCAGCGAAAACCTCGATGACACGACCTATCCGAAGTACTCTGCCCCGCAGGAAGCTGCGCCGGTTCAGTATTTCGCGCATGTCCAGCCGGATCTCTTCGACGGCATCGTCGCCAAGTACAACAATGGCATGATGGTGGAGAAGACGACGGGCAAGGTCATGCATATGCAGTCCGCTTCCAGCGCTGCACCGTCCGACACTGGCATGAAGGAATAACCGACAGATGCTCGGAAAACTCTCCCTTTCAGCCATACCTTTCGATGTGCCGATCCTTGTCGGCACATTCCTGGGTGTGGCTGTCATCGGCCTTGCCGTGCTGGGTGCCGTTACTTACTTCGGTAAGTGGGGTTACCTGTGGCGTGAATGGCTGACGACAGTCGACCATAAGCGCCTTGCCGTGATGTATATCATCCTGGCAATTGTCATGCTGTTCCGCGGCTTCGCGGACGCCATCATGATGCGTACCCAGCTCGCGCTGGCCTATGCCGGTAACCCTGGTTACCTTCCGCCTCACCACTACGACCAGATCTTCTCCGCTCACGGCACGATCATGATTTTCTTCATGGCCATGGCGTTCATGACGGGGCTGCTCAACCTGGTGGTGCCTCTCCAGATCGGTGCGCGCGACGTTGCGTTCCCGTTCCTGAACTCGCTCAGCTTCTACATGACGCTGGTCGGTGCCCTTCTGATCAACATTTCGCTGTTCATCGGTGAGTTTGCTCAATGCGGCTGGCTGGTTTCCCCGCCACTGTCCGAGATGCAGTTCAGCCCGGGCGTCGGCGTTGACTACTACATCTGGGCCGTTCAGATCTCCGGTGTCGGTACGCTTCTGACGGGTGTGAACTTCTTCACGACCATCGTGAAGATGCGCGCTCCTGGCATGGGCTGGATGCAGATGCCGGTGTTCACCTGGACTGCTTTCTGCACGACCGTTCTGATCATGGCTTCGTTCCCGGTTCTGACCGTGACGCTGGCTCTGCTCAGCCTCGACCGTTACCTCGGCATGCACTTTTTCACGAACGATGCCGGCGGCAACGTCATGCTGTATCTGAGCATGATCTGGACCTGGGGCCATCCGGAAGTTTACATTCTGGTCATCCCGGCTTTCGGCGTGTTCTCTGAAGTTACCTCAACGTTCTCCCGCAAGCCGCTCTTCGGCTACAACACGATGGTTTACGCTACGTGCTCCATCATGGTGCTGTCGTTCGTCGTGTGGGTGCATCACTTCTTCACCATGGGCGCAGGCGCCAACGTCAATACCTTCTTCGGTATCATGACGATGGTTATCGCAGTCCCGACAGGCGTGAAGATCTTCAACTGGCTGTTCACCATGTATAAGGGACGTGTTGAATTCACGGCTCCGATGTACTGGACGATCGGCTTCATGATCACCTTCTCCATCGGTGGCATGACGGGCGTCATGATGGCCATGCCGGCCGCTGACTGGATCCTTCACAACTCCCTGTTCCTCATTGCCCACTTCCATAACGTCATCATCGGCGGTGTGTACTTCGGTTACATTGCAGGTATGGGCTTCTGGTTCCCGAAGGCTTTCGGCTTCAAGCTGAACGAAGCCTGGGGCAAGCGCGCGTTCTGGTGCTGGTTCGTTGGCTTCTATCTTGCCTTCGTTCCGCTCTATGTCCTCGGTCTCGAAGGCATGACGCGTCGTATGAACCACTACGACAATCCGGACTGGCGTCCGTGGCTGCTGATTGCAGAAGCTGGTGCGGTTGTTATCGCTCTGGGTATCGTCTGCCAGCTCACGCAGCTTTACGTCTCCATCCGCGATCGTAACCTGCCGGAGAACCTGGACCTGACGGGCGATCCGTGGGGTGGTCGTACGCTGGAGTGGTCCATTTCTTCTCCGCCGCCGGCTTATAACTTCGCAGTTATTCCGGATATCCATGGTCTGGACACGTTCCACACCGAGAAGCAGCTTGGCCGTCGTGCACATAACAAGCCGCTGGAGCCCATCCACATGCCGAAGAACACGGCTGCGGGCGCTCTTATCGGTGCGTTCTCGTTCATCCTTGGCTTCGGTGCCATCTGGTACATCTGGTGGATGGCTGGTCTTGGACTGATCGGTATCGTCGTCACGATGATCCTGCGCAGTGCAAACCGCGATGTCGATTACTACGTCCCTGTCAGCGAAATCGAGCACAACGAGGAAGTCTATTCCCGTCGTATCGCCGCTGCGCAGGCAGCAGAGTAAGGGGGGCATAGTTAATGGCTCACGAAGCAACCATGTCGCCTCTGGCACACGCTGACGACCACGGTCACGATCATCATCACGAGACGCCGAATGTTTTCGGTTTCTGGCTCTACCTGATGACGGACTGCATTCTGTTCGGTTCGATCTTTGCTGCGTTTGCAGTCCTCCGGAACCAGTTTGCCGGAGGGCCTTCGGGCAAGGAACTGTTCGATCTGACGAATGTAGGGATCGAGACAGCTATCCTGCTGTTCTCATCCATCACCTACGGCTTTGCCTCGCTCAACGCGCTGGCAAAGAACAAGACCATGGTGCTGGTCTGGCTGGCCATCACCTTCGTGCTGGGTCTGTCCTTCGTTGGTCTTGAAGTGAGCGAGTTCTCACACATGATCGCTGAAGGTAACGGTCCTGACCGTTCTGCTTTCCTCTCCGCGTTCTTCACGCTGGTTGGAACGCATGGTCTGCACGTGACCTGTGGTCTGATCTGGATGGCGGTTCTGATGGTCCAGATGATGGGCCCGCAGGATCTGTCCCAGCGGATGATGGACAAGCTGACCTGCCTCAGCCTGTTCTGGCACTTTCTGGACATCGTCTGGATCTGTGTTTTCTCCTTCGTCTATCTCGCAGGTGTGATGTAATGGCCCAGGCACATACAACCCACGATGGTAGCCACGGCTCCTATCAGTCCTACATCATCGGGTTCGTTCTTGCGGTCGTCCTGACTGTTGCGTCTTTCGCAGCAGTCATGACCCACGCACTTGCTCCCGGGATGGCACTTGCAGCTCTTGGTGTTCTGGCGGTCGTTCAGATCGTCGTGCATCTGGTGTTCTTCCTTCACCTGAACACCAGCAACGAGCAGAGCTGGAACCTGATGTGCTTCATCTTCGCAGCAGCATCAGTGGTCATTATTGTCGGCGGCACGCTGTTCATCATGCATGACACGGCCATCAACATGATGTCCCGCTAAGGTCCTTTTCGGATCAAAGCTGGAGAAACCGGCAGGAGAAATCCTGCCGGTTTTTTTGTGCCCGGTGGGCTTCTGATCGTTTGACTGCAGGATCCGAAAATACGGCTACTTCGGCTGCCCTGTTTCAGGCACATGAAGCCTAGAGGGCTTGGTGCCCTTAGTCCTGTGATGACGCGGACACTTAGTTCCGGCGCATATTCACTATTTGTCGTTTCGGCACTCCACGCCGGGAAAGTGCTTCCTGAATAGCCACGCCGAACCACCGCACTATGAAATAGATGATCTTCGACACAACCCAGCCGCATCCCCATAAAAAAAGCCCGACACAGTGTGCCGGGCTTTGAGCCTTCAAATGAGGAGAAGGTTCAGTCCTTGTGAGGAGCTTCGGAGAGCATGGCAGCCTTGCCGGGCTTGTCTTTCCATTCTTCCGCATCAGCCGGCTGATCGCCCTTGCGGGTAATGTTCGGCCACTGGGCTGCGAGCCTTGAGTTGATTTCGATCCATGGAGCCGCACGGTTGTCGCTATCTGGGAAGATGGCTTCAGCCGGGCACTCAGGTTCGCACACGCCGCAGTCAATGCATTCGTCCGGATTGATGACGAGGAAATTTTCCCCGGCATAGAAGCAGTCTACGGGGCAAACTTCCACGCAGTCCATGAACTTGCACTTGATGCAGTTTTCCGTGACCACATAGCTCATTGGTGTCTCCGATCCTCATTCGGGCCCGGCTGTGCGGCCCATTTTTCAATTGTGCGGGATGATATGCGAAGGATTGGCTTAGGAAGCAAGCTTCTTAGGCTCTTCTTTAATGATCTCGTATAGCAGGGATGCTTCTTTTGCGGGGCCACGACGTTCCCCAAGGTCCAGAATACGCCAGACACGTACGTCCTCGTTGGGGCTGGCGGGTGGAAGCGTCAGCACATCTCCCACACGAAGTTTGGCGTGAGGCTTGCTGGTTGGCTGCCGGTTTACACGAATACGCCCCTTACTGACGATCGTCGCACAGAGAGGGCGTGTTTTGGCGACCCGTGCATAGTACAGCCATTGATCCAGGCGCTGATAGTCATCACTCATGGGGTAGATCGTTCTCTTAAAATAGCGAGAGCAGCAAAAGGGCTATCCTGTCTGACAGCAGTAGGTCGGCTGGTGCGTTGACCCGAAGCTTTAGGCCTCCTGCGGCCCGCACGGGTACGCCGATCCGAGAGGATCATGAGTGGGGCAGGTGGGCCTGCATGAGATGGGCTGACAACAGAAGGGGGCCGGTGAGCAATTCCAAGAGCAGTCAGGATTCCCGGAAGCATGTCTGTCTTCACGCCTAGTCGGGAGGCCAGACCAAGTGGGGCAGGATGATCCTGCTTGCGGGTCAGATGCTCCAGTTCAGTGACGCAGCGTTCTGCAATATCAAGTCTGATTCCTGTCTGCCCGGCCTGAAGCCAGCCCGGCACGCCTGCCACAAGCTCCCATGGAAGCGAGACCCGACCTGGAGCCGGTATGGTGAGGGACTCGCCCAGGCGAAGCTGCGTCAGGAGTGTCATCAGTCCAAGAGGGCGAGGTCGCAGAAGCGCAGGGAAGAAAATGGCAAAGCGCCCGACTTCCACGCCAACCTTGCGCAGGGATCGTTTCACTTGCTGTGGTAGCGTCCTGTCAGTGGGGAGAAGGCTCGTGATCCCGCCATCTTCATGGAGACGATGAACGATACCTCTGAGCTCCGGCTGGTTCGTAACGGTCTGCTCTGCCTTGAAGAGAACGGCCATATCCCGTTCGATCATTGTCCGAATATAACGCAGCAGCCTGTTTTCAACCTGAGCGCGCTGATTGGTATCGGCGAATTCCCCGGAAAACAGACGCACGGCCGGCTGAAGGAATGTCTTCCCAGCAATCAGTTTTCCAAGCGCCACGCCCTCCCAAAAAAGAGTGCCTGTGTCACTATCCAGAGACAGTGCACTGTCAGGCGCATCCTGAAACAGGCGGACGCGGCGGGGAATTTCCTGAAGGAGGGCTTTCCGGCCCGCGCGCATGATGATCTGGTGATCAGGGCCGCCTGTCGTATCGGCCTGCAAGGTAAAACCCCGGATTTTTCCGATGCTGTGGCCTTCAACGATCACATCTCCATCCGCTGTGACGGCGGAAAGAATGTTCCGATCTGTCTCTGCATCAAGGCGGCGGAGCAGGGAGGTCGCCCGCCTGTCCACGAAGCGTGCCGTCAGACGCTCGTGAAGGGCGTCTGAGAGGAGATCCTCCACTTCGCGGGCCCGCTGCTGCCAGGTGGCGGAATGACGGCTCCATTCCGTTCTGGCGGCGACGTAGGAGCAAACGCGTACACCGGTCAGGCGGTGCATCAGGGTGTCGATGTCTCCGTCAACGCGCGCGAAGCCCTTGATGTGGCCTTCCATCCAGTTAGCCGGGACAGCGCCTTCCTTGAGAATATGCAGGAAAAGACGTGCGCAGAGTCTGGTGTGACTGTCGTCCCCGAGTTTCCGGAAATCGGGGATCTGGCACACTTCCCAGAGCAGGGACGTGGCGCGACGTCCTTTTGCGACCTCCCGGATCTCTGGATCGAGGACGAGGGATTCGAGGGTTGTAACGTCTGATGCCACCCGGCCTGCGGTCAGGCCACGAAACGGCGGCGCGACTGTCAGGCTGGCAAGGAGGGCGCGCGGGTTGGTGAAATCCAGTTCGTGGTTTCGCCAGTAGAGCCTTTGGATCGGATCGAAGCGATGCTGCTCCACGGCTTCGATGGTGGAAGCAGACATGGGCGGGCAGTCCGCCGTGGTGCCGAAGGTTCCGTCCTTCATGCCACGGCCAGCACGTCCGGCTATCTGCGCGATTTCCTGCGGAAACAGCGGGCGCGGGGACGTACCGTCGAACTTCGAGAGCTGGGCGAGGGCAACATGGTCCACATCCATGTTCAGTCCCATGCCGATCGCATCGGTGGCGACGAGGTAATCGACTTCCCGGTTCTGGTAGAGTTCGACCTGTGCGTTGCGGGTGCGGGGGCTCAGCTGCCCCATGATGACGGCACATCCGCCCCGGCGGCGGCGAATAACTTCCGCTAGCGCATAAACCTCAGCCATGGAGAACGCGACGATTGCGGAGCGGGGTGGCAGCCGTGACAGTTTTGTCGGGCCGGTGCTGACCAGACTGGACAAGCGCGTCCGGGTGTCGATCTCGATGCCGGGAATCAGCTTCTGAAGAAGTGGGCGAATGGTTTCAGCGCCAAGGAAGAGCGTTTCTACCGTGCCGCGGGCGTGCAGGAGGCGGTCCGTGAAGATATGTCCACGGTCCGGGTCGGATGCGAGCTGGATTTCATCGACGGCGACGAACTCGGCCTTTCGGTCCAGCGGCATGGCTTCCACCGTACAGGCGAACCAGCGGGCACCGGGAGGAACGATTTTCTCCTCCCCGGTAATAAGGGCGACGGATCGCTCTCCCTTGGCTTTCACCAGCCGCTCATAGTTCTCCCGTGCCAGCAGCCGCAGCGGAAAGGCGATGATGCCGGAGGAATGAGCCATCATGCGCGTGAGGGCATAATGCGTCTTGCCGGTATTGGTTGGACCCAGCGCCGCACGGACGCTTGCCGGCATGATATGATGAGCGGAATGGTTACCGCGGTGTGCACCCTGCATGTCTGAATGGTCGGGTGCCTGCGGAACAAAAGCAAGCGTTCGGGCCTCAAGGTTCGACACTTTTCAGGAAAGAGGTTCATGAGTTTTCATATTCAACTCCCTTTCGTGTCTGTTTCTGATGCTCCGGCACCCCGGACAGTCCATCTGGTGCGCTCTCAGGACACGGAAACGGTTGATCGTCTGCTGGGAGAGCATGGCGCTTTTCTGAAGGCGCAGGGCTTTGCGTCCCGTGACGGCTCCTTCACGCTGCTGCCGGGTGAGAACGGAGCGGGTGCGGCTCTACTCTGTGTGGATGAGGGCCGACTGAATGATCCGACCGCTTTCGGTCGGCTGGGAACAGTTCTTCCTGCCGGTGACTGGCTTGCTGTCCTGCATGGGGTTGAAGACGGCGTGCAGGAGACCGCGCTCCTAGGGTTCGCAATGGGGGCGTATCGCTATCGTGTGGGGCAGGAGCAGGACGCTGCGACCCGCATGGTGGTTCCTGAGATCGTTGCGACAGCAAGTGCCATTGCGAAGGCCAACTGGTTTGGTCGTGACCTCATCAATACGCCAGCCAATCTTCTCGGTCCAAGGGATCTCGCACAGTCTGCTTACCGAGCTCTGGACGGACGAGGCGCTGATGTTCGGATTGTCGAAGGGGATGATCTGAAAGCGGCTTACCCTTGTCTGGCTGAGGTTGGTGAAGGGTCCTAGCGTAAGCCAGCTGTTGTCGTGGCCCGCTGGAAGGCGCGTGAGGGCGCGCCGCGTCTGTCGCTGGTCGGGAAGGGGGTCTGCTTTGATACGGGCGGGTATGACCTGAAGCCTGCGGCCGGAATGCTGCGCATGAAAAAGGATATGGGCGGCGCGGCCCTGATGCTTGCTGTCATGTGCGCGGCGATTGACCTGAAGCTCGATATTGATCTGGAGCTTCGCCTGGGTTGTGTCGAGAACAGTGTGTCCGGACATGCCATGCGCCCGGGGGATGTTTTGAAGACACGCAGCGGCAAGTTCGTGGAGATCGGGAACACAGATGCGGAAGGGCGTCTGGTGTTGTGTGATCTGATAACGGAAGCCGCTGAAAGCGCTCCGGATTACATTGTGGATGCTGCAACCCTGACCGGCGCTGCGCGCGTAGCTCTCGGTCCCGACCTTCCAGCGGTGTTCAGCAATAATGATGAATTCGCTCAATTACTGCTCGAATCGGGTCTGGATACTGCGGATGCTTTGTGGAGATTGCCACTCTGGCATGGCTACGACGCATGGCTGGATAGTAAAATAGCGGATCTCGGAAATATAACGTCAAAACCAATGGCAGGGGCGATTACGGCCGCTCTGTACCTTCAACGGTTCGTTCCGAACGGACAAAAGTGGCTACATATAGACACTTACGCCTGGAATGACGCGAATTCCCCAGGTCGTCCGGAAGGGGGAGAGACCCTCGCGCTTCGTGCGCTTCTTAAAATGATTGCAAGCCTGAACAGGTCTTCGTGAAGTGAACAACCAGAGTGCGGGACGATCCTTAACGAACCGTAATATGATTGTCTTAAAACTATGGGGTGTAAATCTGCGTCTGATAGGGCATACGGCCTTCCATGTTCGAAAGCTGCTATCCGCAGCATAAATCGTTTTGAAACCCGCATACTTGCGGATGCGTTTCAAAACACCAGATGTAGAAGACCAAGGCTTAGACCCATGCGGGGCTGAGCGGCACACATAACCCCGTCGGGTCTGCATGGCTCGACTGTTCTTTTCCCTGTTACCCGATCAGGCAACAGGGAAGGCAGACCGTAAGGAGAGAGAAATGCCTCAGGCTAACAACGACCAGATGCTTCACCTTCTGTGCGACACCGTCGTTTCCATGGTGCGCCGTGACGGTCCAGACCTGTCTGCCCGCCAGCTTGCCGTGTTCCTGACCTGCTACCTGCGTGACGGTGCTCACACCGTTCGTGGTCTGGCGTCAGAGCTGAAGGTTTCCAAGCCTGCCATCACACGCGCCCTGGACCGTCTGGGCGAGCTCGATCTGGCTCGCCGCAAGGTCGATCCGCTGGACCGTCGCTCCGTGCTGGTTCAGCGCACGCTGAAGGGGTCGTCCTTCCTGCGTGAAATGCGCGCTGTTATGGCTGAAGCTTCCGGCACGCGCCCTGCACGTGCAGAACGCGCTTCTGCTTCTGTCGAGCGTATCACGCGTCGCGCTGGCTAAGTTACCAGCGATCCTGCACGCGGGCTTTGGCTCGCGTGCAGATATATCCTGTCCAGCAAAGCTGAGGCAGAAGAACAAGCAGCCCGGTTTCCCATGGTTGTTTTGCATAGCAGGCTACTGCCCCCCAGACTACAAAACCCCAGTAAAAGACTGTCACCAGCGGCATCGGCATCCCGGAACGGATTGCCAGTTGATAAAGATGTCCGCGATGAGCCTGTGCCAAATGGTCTCCGGCTCGGGCACGCCGAGCCAAAGTGAACAGAACATCCCACACTACGCCTGACAGAAGTGCCAACGTGAGCATGGCTGAATAACGATGCGGCTGCATGGCACCCCATGCGACAATCAGGGCTCCCGACTGACTGCCCACATCTCCCATGAAAATGCGGGCTTTTGGAAAATTCCAAGGCAGAAACGCGAGCAGGCAGACGGCAAACAGGACAAACAAACAGGGCTGGATTCCGGCTGCAGCCAGAAGCAGGGACGTCAGCGCCATGGTTCCAGCGGCCAATCCGTTAATGCCGTCGATGAAGTTCAGGGCATTGGTTATGAAAACCGCTCCCAGAATAAACAGGACGCTCACGGGGACGGCGGCGCCGTTGCCGAAAGCCACCAGAGCGGCTGCCCCAAACTGTGCAGCCAGTTTGTAACGGGCCGGGGAAGAATAGAGGTCATCCAGCCAGGAAACGACGGCCAGCAGGGTGACACCGCTGATCAGCCCGAGAACCGGGCCTGTCAAAACTGGCTGATGGCTTAGGTAGAGCGTGGGCCCCAGGCACAATAGAAACGCCCCGATAATGCCGATGCCGCCCCCTTTTGGAATCGGTCGGGTATGTGAGCTTCGATGAACGGGATGGTCCATCACGCCGGCACGGATCATGAGTGCGATAAGCACCATGCAGAGAAGTGCCGCCAGCAGATCGGGCAGCACGAAGCCGGAAAGAAGAGATTGTAAAGAAAAGGGCATGGACCGACTTTATGGGAACAGGTGTTTTGGCGCTATAAGGGAGGCGTGACAGTCACACCACCTTCCGGCCTCCATTTACCGGCCCAGTCTTCTTCCGTCAGCCGCACCGGTCGTACCACCGTGCAGGCGAGGCGCATTGCTCTCAATGTTGTGCTGGACGGAGTCGTTTCAGCTCTGGCGGCCCCAGTGGCCCGTTGGCTGGCAGACCCGCATGGCGGATGGCTGCATCCTCTGTGGTTCCTTGCAGGCGGTGGCATTACGCTTCTTGTCAGCGGGTTGCCGTTCCGTATGGCCCAACAATACTGGCGGTTTTCCGGGCTTGCGGACCTTTTTAATATTGCCTGTGCCTCTGCGCTGAGCGCGATTTTGTTCTCAACGTTACTGCATCTGGCGGGCTATCCGCTTCCCAGTTCAACGTTCCCCTTCATTCATGCGCTGGTGTTGCTGACATTCCTCGGGTCCATCCGCATGATCTGGCGGTTGAGCGCCCGTCGCCGCTTGATGGTGGCTGGTCGGGAGCGCGTTCTCCTGCTCGGCGCGGACCATGAGGCGGATCTTTTCATTCGTGCGATGGAACGTGACCAGGAGGCAGGCAGACGGGTGGTCGGGTTGTTGACGGGAGGTAGTCAGCAGGCGGGGCGGCGTATTCACGGTTGTCCTATTCTGGGAACCATTGATGAGACGCCCGAACTCCTGAATCAGATGGCTGCAGCGGGTCGGTTGCCTGATACACTGGTGATCACAACGTCAGAATTGCGCGGCGCTCCACTTTCCAGAGTTCTCGAGGTCGCGCGTTTGCATCACCTTGATGTCCAGAGAACACCGTCCCTGACCGATCTGAAGCCTGCGGAAAGTGTTGAGCTTCGTCCTGTAGCGATTGAAGATCTGCTGAATCGCCCTCAGGTTGCGTTGAATTCGCAGGGGATGAGCCGGCTGATCGCAGGACAGGTTGTTGCGGTGACGGGAGCGGGAGGCAGTATCGGGTCGGAACTGGCTCGTCAGATCGCCTCTTTCTCTCCTCAGGCCATTCTGCTGATCGAGAATAATGAATACGCTCTGTGGCAGATCAATCTCGATTTGTCAGAGCGTTATCCCGATGTACTCCGCCATCAGATTGTTGCGGATGTTCGGGATCGACGCCGGATTGCTGAAGTTTTCAATCAGTATCGGCCAGCGCTCGTCTTCCATGCTGCAGCGCTGAAGCATGTGCCTATCGTCGAATCCAATCCGATCGAAGGCGTCCTGACCAATGTGATCGGGACGCGCATCGTGCTTGATGAGGCAGAACGGTCCGGTGCTCAGGCCATGGTCATGATTTCAACCGATAAGGCGGTCAATCCGTCCAGCCTGATGGGGGCAAGCAAGCGGTGTGCCGAGGTCTACGGGCAGGCGTTGGATATGCGCGCCCGGGCAGGAAAAGGTGGCTTGCGCTGTGTGACCGTACGGTTCGGAAACGTTCTGGGGTCCACTGGGTCTGTTGTGCCCCTGTTTCGCAGGCAGCTTGAACAAGGTGGCCCGCTGACGGTCACTCATCCGGATATGACCCGGTATTTCATGACCATTCCTGAAGCCGTTGGCCTTGTTCTGCAGGCGGCAGTCCGTGGGACCCAGGAAGCGTCAGGCGAGGACACCACGGACCAGAAGCTCCGTCAGGGTGGCATTTTTGTGCTCGATATGGGGGACCCAGTTCGTATCATGGATCTGGCCTGTCAGATGATCCGTCTGGCGGGTCTGAGACCCGAGACAGATGTGGAGATCCGGATTACAGGCCTTCGCCCGGGGGAAAAACTGTTTGAAGAGCTGTTTCACGGCCGGGAAGCACCCGTTCCTACGGATGCGCCTGGCCTGCGCATGGCCTCGCCTCGCACGGTCGATTTCGATGTGGCAGCGGAAGCCATGGATGAGCTTGAAGCAGCCTGCCTGCGTGAAGATCTTCCTGCCATTATGGCCATTTTTCAACGGCTTGTTCCTGAATTTAATCATAACCGAGACGGCAAGACACCGTCTCAATCAGACCATTCCCAGCCCGACGTGGAGACGATTGCATGACTGATCCCATTGCCTTTCTGGATCTTCCGAAACAGCAGGCCCGTCTCAAGGATGCGATCGAGCGTCGGGTAAAGACGGTTTTCGAGCATTGCCGCTTCGTTATGGGGCCGGAAGTCGAGGAACTGGAGCAGCGCCTCGCTGAGTTCGGAGGCGCGAAGCACGCGATTGGCGTGTCTTCAGGGACGGATGCGCTTCTGATGGTGCTGATGGGTGAGGAAGTCGGGCCGGGGGATGCCGTCTTCCTTCCTGCTTTTACCTATACGGCGACGGCGGAAGTGGTGCTTCTTCTTGGCGCAACGCCCGTTTTTGTCGACGTGGAACCGGATACATTCCAGATCAGCATGACCTCGCTGGCTGATCGTCTGGCGACTGTCCGGGCTTCTGGTGAACTGGAGCCACGAGCTGTCATTGGCGTTGATCTGTTTGGTCAGCCTGCGCCGTGGGATGAACTGAAGATTTTCGCGGCTCGGGAAGAGCTGACGCTGATCGCGGATTGCGCCCAGTCTTTTGGCGCTTCGTATCATGGTCGTCGACTTGGCCATGAAGCCCGAGCAACGACGCTTTCGTTCTTTCCGTCCAAGCCGCTCGGCGGTTACGGGGACGGCGGCGCGATCCTGACGGATAATGCAGATCTGGCTGCGCTCTATCGGTCACTCCGGACCCATGGCGAGGGCAAGACCCGCTATGAAGTCGAGCGGATTGGAATTAACGGTCGCCTCGATACCATTCAGGCCGCTGTTTTGATTGCTAAGCTGGAAGCCTTTGAGGATGAGCTGGAGCGCCGGGATGCCATTGCCCTGGCGTATGACGCCGCCATGCCAGCAGGTATTCAGGCTCCGGTTCGCGTTGCAGAGAGTGAAAGTGCTTGGGCAATTTACACAGTCCTGCTTCCTGACGCCGCCGCACGGGATTCGCTTCAGGCCCATTTGAAGGGCGCTGGCGTTCCAACAGCGATCTATTACCCCAAGCCACTGCATCATCAGCCTGCCTATAGCGAACATCATGATGGCGTTTCGCTACCCGTTTCCGAGAGCCTCGGTGCACGGGTACTCGCGCTCCCCATTCATCCTGAGCTGACTGATGATGAAGTCACCCGCATTACTGATGCCCTGAAAAGTTGGGCAGGAGAGAACGCATGAGGCGCGAACAGAAGCTGCTCCTGGCTTTTTGTGCACTGGTTTTCATTCCCGTGGGCATCGTCTGGTTTGTCGCATGGCCACTGATCCACGCCTGGAAATTTCCGCCCGTTACGGAAGGAAAAATCGTGGCCCCGGTCAGTCGCGATCTGACATCCGGGGAAGTTAATGACGTTAATCTCTGGCTTCAGTCTCATACGACGGGATGGGGACCGAGTGGCGAAAAGCCGCCGACGAAAGGGCAGGTCATCCTTCGTCTGAGCAACGCAGAGAACCACCCCGTCATTGTCTCCATCTGGAAGCACAAACACGAAGCGGACATCGTTGGTGTTCAGCTTGAGGATGACGGCCCTTACCGCATGAACGCCTTTGAAGATGCGTCCCTTACGGCGTTGCAGCCCGCAGAGCTGCAGCCTCACGGATAAAGTTGAAAACTTCAGGGCTGAAAGGCGCCTGCCGATCGGGTGTCTGCCAGTCCTGCATCTGCTCGTACATGGTCGCCGCCTTACGCCACAGGTCCGGTCCTACAGCGTCCTGCAACGGCTTCTGCAATTCCATCCACTCTTTGACGAGTTGCTGAGCCTCCGGGCTTGAAGGCGAGACGTGACGGCCGATGGCCTCTTCACAACTGGTAATCAGTTTTACCCATCGGATTTGATAGAACGTTTTTTCGTCTTCACAACCGAAATGGGCGTCCATCTGTTTCTGCCATTCATGTTGCTCAGACGGCGTGAAATACTATTCGAAAACAGGCTGAGTATTTTCCCACTGAAGAGCCGTTTCTCCTTCCCAGAGCAGAAGGCAGAATGCTGCAAGATCCACGGCGCCGTTACAGGGGTGGCTCTCTTTCAGTAGGTTTCGGGTTGCGGTGAGCTGATGGATTGTTCTTTCGAGAGCTGTCTTTCGCATCGAGAGAAGCGCCACTTGGGCCTCTATGATGGTTTCAGGAGCGCTGGGTCTGCGCTCCATGTTTTTGATTTCTGAAAGACTGAATCCCATGCGCTTCAGAAGCAGGACGTGGGCTAGCGCGCTTACGGCTGACAGATCGTAAACTCTTCTGCCGTTTTCTGCGCGGATGGGGCTGATAAGCCCCATAGCTTCAAAATATCGGAGCGTACGGGGTGTGGTGGCGCTGGCCTTGGCCAGTTCCCCAATGGTCAGGTTTTGCGGTTTCATCGGGTTCCTCCTGATGCGCCATCTGTCATGATGACGTTACGTCAGGAGCAAGGGGAAAATTTACTCTTTGCGCGCCTCGTCTTCAAAAATCTCTCCGACATCCCGCTTGGTCTGATCTTCGTCTTCCAGAGGAGCGGTGGCCTTGTCTCCCATAGCAAGGAGAGCTGCCGTAATCGGAGAAGCCAGGATCAGCCCTGGAATACCAAGAATCGAGCTGAAAACAGTCTGAGACAAGATGGCGACTGCGGGTGGCATGTGCACAGCCCGGCGCTGGATCAGCGGAGCAAGAACATTGCCTTCGAAGAACTGGATAACGCTATAGAGAATGGCGACAAACAGCGCTTCCTTGGTTCCCATCGAGAGACCCAGCAACACGGCGGGAACAGCGCCCATAATGGCACCGATATACGGGAAGAAATTGCAAAGCCCTGCAACCACGCCTAGAGCCAGCGCGAGGGGTACGCCAATCAGCGAAAGGCCGATACCTGACAGAATCCCGACAACAAGCATGTCGAGAGCCTGTCCGGCAGTCCATGCCCAGAGGGTGGTCCCAGCAGCCATAAGGAGCGTGCGGGCTGAGCCGCGATGCTGGGTTGGAAAGAGGCGCAGAAAACCATCAATGTAAATGGCTGGAGACAAAGCGAAGTAGAGGCCTGCAATCAGGATCACCGCCAGCGTGCCGAGAACACCGAAGGCGCTGCTTAGAATGCCCGTAACAGAGCCTGCGAGGCCCGATCCCAGTGAGCCAAGGCTGCCGGAGGTCGCATCATTGCCGCCCACGGCAGTTGGCAGATGGTCGAGGACCAACTGGCCGAGAGTAGAGCCGGAAAGATGGGACTTGAGGTCTCCGGACTGCTGAACAAGGGCCTGCTTGAGGCGAATGAACTGGTCCCCGATAGCTGGACCGCTGCTCCAGGCCAGACCGGCTACCGCCAGAAGAATGACAACAGTCACCAATGCCACGGCAGCCTGATAGGGGATGAACGTGACGTGTCGGCGCACCATGCGGGCCAGGCCATGCAGTACGACGGCCATCAGGGCCGACGCGAAGACAACGGCCAGCACATCTTTCATGAGCCAGACGGCCAACAGAATTAATGTGACGGTGAGGGCGATGCGGAGAAGCCCCGCGATCTTGGAAAGCTCGCGGGCGCGAGGTTCCTTTTCGTCACGGTCCTTCGGGTCGGAAAACGAAATGGGCATCAGCCGGTCCATCCTGAATCTGTAGGCCAGCATCCGCTTATGGATTTAGGGATGGCGGGTCAATCGGCTGTTTTATCCCGAGGGTGGAGCTGAGGTCACCCTGCCCGACGGATCTGTGTGTCTGTATGGGAAAGAATATAGGGGCCGCCTCCTATAATCTGAAGTGCGAGAGTGCTTGGCCCTTCAGTATTGATATGCAGGGCTGCGTCACCATCAGTCCAGCCCTGACCTTCAATCTCATCCGCCATCCAGCCGGAGGTAGGCTCGGGGGGGATCAGGTGGTCAGTAACCCTTCGGGTTTTGGGGCCGTCAAAAAGCATAATATCACGGATGAGGACACCCAGGATGCGTCTATCGTCCTCATACGGCCCCACCACGTCACAGGGGCGGTCTGCACGGGATATCAGCCGGAGGCTTCTGATCGCGTGCGGCAACGTAAAAATGACAAAGCCACTGCTTTGGCGGCTTGGGTAGAGACGGGTACCGTCTGGCAGAAGCAGATGCAGGGCCGGGTCTGCCGTTGTGAATGCTGCAAAGCCGTCAATGTCCGCTCGCAGGGCGATTGCTTTCCATGCGGGCTCTGTCTGGAAACGGGATGTCATAAGGGGAGCTGCCGCATCTTTTTGCCAGTCTTTCTGACTTGAGCGAAGTGCTGCAATCTGGCCAGTTTGTCGGAAAGCCTGCCTGTCGCCAGTGTCCAAATAGCTTTCGGTTAGAAGGCCATTGGCTGAGATAACGACATGCGTTTCCGTTTCAATATGGAAATATTCATATGAGCGAAAGGTTTTATCCCATGTGATGGAAGCGCCATTGACCAGCATCCGTGCCGGAATGAAACCAGCGTTCAGGAAAATGCAGTGTTCAGCCGTTACAAGCAGATCTGTATGCGGAATGTGGTCAGCAATAGCGCCTGCATGGATACGAATAGGCCAGCCAGCCAGATCATCTGGAAGATCCGGGCGAACGGTGCATAGACTTTTTCCCACCCACACCAGTTTTTCCGACAGGCCATCCGACGTCAGGACCAGATCATTGATAGCAAGGGATTCCACGGCCTTTTCGCCATTTGGGGTCGCAATCAGACTTCCCGAAAGAAAACAGGCTTCAGTAAAGTTGTCCGTTACTGTGCGTTCTGTTTCTGCTTTCGAGTGTGCAGAGCTGGATCGAGCTGCCGAATGATGCCCATGCTGGTGATGGGGGGAGTGGGGACTGGCATGCTCTGAAGACGACGACGAGCGATGACGAACCTGTTCGCGGCCGCGGGAAGACTGCTTGTGAGACGGAGAGTGAGATGCATAAGAGCCGCGGGAAGTGTTCTGAGGCACGTAGGCATCCTGTCTTTACTGGGAGGCAAATCTGGGAGCACCAGCTGCCTCATGTTTTAAGGTCCAGACAGACATCTACCGTTCAAAGGTAAACAAACTCCTTATTCACACGTCACAATCTGTGAAATTTCGTTTTCAGGCTGATGCTTCTTCAAGTTCAGCCTGAGCTTCCAGCCACAACTCTTCGGTCTGTTCCTGCGTTGTATTAAGGGCGGACAGATGTGCGTTTAGAGACGCAATTTCGCCGGGGTTTCCTGACTGATACAGTAGGGGGTCAGCAAGCTTGGCCTCGATTTTTTCTTTTTCTTTCGTGATCTGGGCGAGTTTCGCCTCGGCATCACGAATTTTTCGTCTGAGCGGAGCCAGCGCACGCGTCAGTTCCTTGCGATCTACCCTTTTCTGATTTGCAGAAGGTTGGGGAGTGTCCTGGGAAGACGAACGGGCGGCGCTTTTCGTACGTTCCGTATTTTCTGCACGGGCCTTCCGGGCGCGCTCGATCAGCCATTTCTTATACTCAGCCATATCCCCCTCGAAGGGGGTGATCGTTCCGTCTTCGACCAGCCAGAACCGGTCCGCCACGGATTCAACCAGATGACTGTCATGGCTGATCAGGATAACAGCCCCTTCAAATTCTGAGAGGGCACGGATCAGAGCATCTCGGGCATCGAGATCCAGATGGTTGGTCGGCTCATCGAGGATGAGCAGGTGAGGGGCGTCACGCGTCGAGAGTGCAAGAAGAAGCCGCGCCTTTTCGCCGCCTGACAGTTCAGAAACACGTGTTTCCGCCCGGTTCACGTCCAGACCGAACCGCGCCAACTGGGATCGGACGGCGACAGGTGTCGCGTCCGGCATGGCGCGCGCCATATGATCAATGGGTGTTTCTGACAGGACGAGTTCATCCGCCTGATGCTGCGCGAAATACCCGATCCTGAGTTTTGAAGAGTGGTTGTAAGAACCGACCATTGGCTCAAGTCGGCCAGCTAAAAGTTTGGCAAACGTGGATTTTCCGCGCCCGTTCTGACCTAGAAGCGCGATTCGGTCTTCCATATCCAGACGCTGGTTCAGCCCCTTAAGAACCACGCGCCCATCATAACCAATGCTGACATTGTCTAGCGTAATCATGGGCGGTGGAAGGGGCTGAGGTTCGGGGAAGGAAAAGCGCGTAGGCGTATCTTCCACGACACTGTCGATCTGGGGCAGGCGTTCAAGCGCTTTCAGTCGGGCCTGAGCCTGCTTGGCCTTGGTCGCCTTGGCGCGGAAGCGATCCACAAATGACTGCATATGAGCGCGCTGGGTCGCGATGCGTTCTGCCATGCGATTCTGCTGGAGAGCCTGCTCCGTGCGGATGCGCACAAAATTGTCATAGCCACCTGGCGTCAGGCTGAGCTTCTGATGATCAAGATGCGCAATCGCATCGACGGTATTGTCGAGCAGCGAGCGGTCATGGCTGACGATGATCGCTGCGCCGGGGAATTTGGCCAGCCAGGACTCGAGCCACAGGGTAGCCTCGATATCAAGATGGTTGGTTGGTTCGTCCAGCAGCAGTAGATCGGGGCTCAGGAACAGTGCTGTCGCAAGGGAAACGCGCATCCGCCAGCCGCCCGAGAAATCCGAGACAGAGCGGAGCTGAGCGTCCTGATCAAACCCAAGGCCGGACAGAATGGCGCCAGCGCGGGCGGGGGCTGTGTATGCGTCGATTGCGATCAGACGTTCATGAACGTCTGCGATCCGTTCAGGATCTGTGGCAGTTTCTGCTTCCGCAAGGAGTTTGGCCCGCTCGATGTCGCCTTCCAGAACCGTGTCAATCAGGGAAGTGTCGCCAGATGGCGTTTCCTGCTTCACGCGGCCCATTGTCGCGCGATTGGCCAGCGTGATTGTGCCGCCATCAGGTGAGATATCACCCGCAATTGCGCCAAGGAGTGTTGATTTTCCGGCGCCATTCTTTCCAATGAGGCCAATTTTCCGACCCGGATCGACAGTCAGCGATGCGCCGTCCAGCAGAGGGCGGCCAGCGATGCGAAGTGTCAGGTCAGTGATGGTGAGCAGGCTCACGGGCGCCTCGATCAGTCGGGAAGAGTGAAAAAACCGCGACAGACCTATCAGGAACGACGAATTTGCTCTAGTGGAACGGCGGGATTTACCCCTTTGTCCAACAGGAGAAGAAAGATGGCTCTCGAGCGCACGCTTTCCATCATCAAGCCAGACGCCACGAAGCGTAACCTGACCGGCAAGATCAATGCCGTGTTCGAAGAAGCCGGTCTGCGCATCGTTGCCCAGAAGCGCATCCAGCTGACCGAAAAGCAGGCTGGTGCTTTCTACGCTGTTCACAAGGAGCGCCCGTTCTACGGCAGCCTCGTGTCCTCCATGATTGCCGAGCCGGTTGTCGTGCAGGTTCTGCAGGCTGAGAACGCTGTTGCCAAGCATCGTGAAGTCATGGGTGCAACGAACCCGGCTGACGCTGCTGAAGGCACTGTTCGCAAGCTGTACGCAGAAAGCATCGAAGCCAACTCCGTGCACGGCTCTGACAGCCTTGAGAATGCAAAGAACGAAATCGCATTCTTCTTCGCTGAGACGGAAATCCTTCCGTAAGGAAGATGTAGACCCGAAAGTCGAAACTTTCTGGTTCACATGCGACGACAGCCATATCTAAAAGAGGTCTGGCTGTCGTTGAAACATCTGCGGATTGCAGAAAGCCCACTGTGCCAACTGGCGACAAGTATGGGCATGGTATGATTATGAACGAAAATAATTTTCTTCTTCGAATACTGAAAAACCCACTCGCAATGGTCTGGGGGCTGTTGTCTTCCTGCTGTGTGCTATTTCTTGTGTTTGCAACTCCTCCCATGCAGGTTCCGGACGAGCAGAATCATTTTCTCCGCGTGGTACAGATCGCAAGGGGGGGTATCGTAGGTATAAAACTGAATCCATTAGATAGTGGGGGCAAAATCCCGTCTGATAGTATTAAGTTTGCTCACAGTTATGATGATTTACCTTTCCATTACGAACGAAAGGTGGATTGGTCGCGCGTGGTCGGTGAAACGGATCTCCGATGGAAGAGCGATCTACAGCTTGCAGGCTTCCCAAATACAGTCATTTATTCCCCAATTTTTTACATTCCCTCCGTTGTTGGTATAGAAATTGGTAGGATATTTCAGCGTAGTATTGTTACCTCATTTTATATTTCTCGAATATTTTCGGGAATATTCTGTGTAGTACTGGGTACCTTGGCCCTAATGCTTGCCAAGCGTGGGGTGTTGTTGATAGCAATGTTGCTGTCAATGCCTATGGTATTGTTTCTCTTTGCATCCTGTTCCCAGGATGGCCCCCTGATAGCGGCAAGTGCATTATGCGCGGGGCTTCTTACACGGCTGGATGAGGATGATGAGCTTCTCGAAACACGGTGGTTCTGGCCCGTTCTTGCTATTCTCTCCGGAAGTATTCTGGCCTCAAAACCACCTTATATCCTTGTTGCCTTTATTCCTTTGGTTCTAGCTCCCAGACATTACTGGCGGCAGGCAGCAATCTGCGCAGGAGCCGCTATTGGTATTTTGATGGTGTGGTCGCTCGTAGGTGTACACTCCACGAAAGTGCCGTTTTTGCCGGAACAGGGTGTTAATTCGGGGAAGCAGTTGCATTTTCTACTGACACATCCGACAAAAATTTTCCCAGTTTTTTTTCATACATTCAAATATTTTGGGATGTCTTTCAAGCAGCAGTTTGTAGGTGTACTAGGATGGGTAGATGCGCCTCTGTCTTCTTGGTCATACAGAAGTGAAAAAATACTTTTTATTTTCTGTTTGGTCGGGGCAGCTTTTTATCTAAAAATCCGGTTTTCGTTTGAAGAAATTGCTCGAAAAATTCTATTATCGTTAATCCTTTTAGGAACTCTTACTGGGGTCAGTCTGGCATTGTATTTTATATGGACGCCCGTAGGACGTGATTTTATTGAAGGTATTCAAGGTCGGTACTTTATACCTTTGGCATTGTTCTCGATATTGGTTTTGCCAATTTCTACAGTTATTAGAATCATTCCACCCAAGAACATAAAAGCTTTTGAGGTTGCATTGGTATGCGTCTCCCTCTGGATAAGTATGGGCTCAATGATTGAGACTTTATTGGCACGATATTGGTAAAATATCTGCTTATTTTAATTATCTTATAAACGTCACTATACTTTGGGCAACGCTTCCTTGGAAGCGTTGCCTATTTTTCAGGAAATGATTTTAATAGCGTAAGACAGATAAGCAAGCCGCTTCATTTCCTGACGGCCATGCTTGATGCCGTTCATGACAATGCCACAAAGCACGCAAAGTGCAGACAAAAGAACCAAACCAGTTGCAAGAACCGCAGAGGGCAGGCGGGGAACCAGCCCTGTCTGTGCGTAGTCAATGACAACCGGGGTACCAGCCAGAAGTCCAATCAGAAAAAACAGAAGCCCTGATGAGAAGAAGAAAAGAATGGGCTTTTCTCTTTGAACGAGGGTGAGGATCGTAAAGAGAATACGAAAGCCATCCTGGTAGGTGTTTAGCTTGGATGTGGAGCCCACCGGTCGCTCGACATAAACTGTCGGTTCTTCGGAAATCGGCATATCCAGTTCAAGAGCGTGAACACTGAACTCGGTTTCGATTTCAAAACCCGAAGACATGACCGGAAAGGATTTGACGAAGCGGCGGGAGAATACACGATAGCCTGAAAGCAGGTCTGTAGTACGCCGTCCGAAGATCGACATGACCAGACCTGTCAGCATCTTGTTACCCAGAACGTGCCCCGGACGATATGCGGCAGTACGATCCGTGACCCGGACGCCGTTTACCATATCCAGGCCTTCACCGGATGCCTTTGCGACCATGCGGGGAGCTGCTGCAGCTTCGTAGGTCGCGTCCCCATCCACCAGTACGTAATAATCTGCCTCAATATCAGAGAACATGCGTCTTACGACATGACCTTTGCCCTGCATCGTTTCCGAACGGACAATCGCACCAGCCTTGCGTGCTGCTTCGACGGTATTGTCTGCTGAATTGTTGTCGTAGACGTAGATTTCCGCCTGCGGCAAAGCTGCTTTGAATTCTGATACGACCTGAGTGATTGCTACTTCTTCGTTATAACACGGGATCAGAACAGCAATTTTCAAATCACTCATGATGACGTCCTTATGGAATGAGACAGGAAAGTACTGATTGGAGAAGACAGTGTTTCTGACTGGTAATGTATCAAAGAGATACTCTGCATAAGCGAAACTGGAAAACTCAGAAAGGTCTGCCGGGTAAGGAAAGCGCGAAATACATGTGCTCTCATCACCCAGTTCTGTCATTCATGACGTCATACGACGTTAAATGAGAAAGCAGCCGTTTTCAGATTATTTCGCATACCGGTTGATGATGAAGTCTAGAAGCACGGCAGGATAGAGCACATGTTCCTGCTCCAGAACGCGAACCGCCAGACCGTCAGGCGTATCGCCAGCGTGTACAGGCACGCGGGCTTGTCCAAGAATGGGTCCTTCATCAACCCCCGCCGTTACAAGATGAACGGTGCAGCCGTGTTCTTTGGCTCCTGCCGCCAAGGCCGCCTCATGGGTGTGCAAGCCTGGGAAAGCAGGCAGGAGGCTTGGGTGAATGTTCAGCAGGCGCCCATCCCACGCGTTGACCAGAAACGGGGTCAAAACGCGCATGTAGCCTGCAAGGCAGACAATTTCGGCGCCTGAGGCGCGGATGGCGGCATCAACCTTGCGTTCGTGGGCCTCCCGATCCTTGCCGAATGGTTTGTGGTCGATGGCAATCGTCTGAAGGCCCGCTGCACGGGCGACTTCAAGACCCGCCGCATCTGGCCGGTTACTCAGAACCAGCGCAATACGGGCGGGGTAATCTGGCCGTTCGCAGGCTTCGATCAGTGCGCGCATGTTGCTTCCGCGGCCACTGATCAGAACGGCAATCGGCGTTTTCTGCATCATGAAAAAGAGACCGGTGCTGTCAGCGCATAATGTTCGTCTGAACGAACACCCTCCCCAATCAGGAAGGCACTCTCTCCGCGAGCTTCCAGTTCTGTCAGAACACGCTCCGGCTCAGGGGTGACCAGAACCATGCCGATACCGCAGTTGAAAACCCGAAGCATTTCGTCCGCTGCTACGTTACCAACCTGAGCCATCCAGCGGAAAACAGCCGGGACGGTCCAGGACGAGCCATCAATGCGAACGCCCAGCCCTTCGGGCAGAACACGGGGCAGATTGCCAGGAAGGCCGCCACCGGTGATGTGCGCGCAGCCATGCAGCAGACCCTTGGCATGCAGATCCAGGACCGTGCGCACATAAAGCTTCGTTGGTGTCAGGAGGGCTTCTGCGAGCGTATGGCCGTCTGCAAAAGGTGCGGGCGAGTTCCAGCCTAGACCGGATCGGCGAACGATCTCGCGTACCAGCGAAAACCCGTTGGAGTGCACGCCGGAAGAGGGGAGACCGATCAGTGCGTCCCCTTCGCGGATACCGGCGGGAAGCAGGTTATCGCGTTCTGCTGCGCCGACACTGAAGCCTGCGAGGTCGTAGTGTCCCGGGGCGTACATGCCCGGCATTTCTGCGGTTTCACCGCCGACCAGTGCACAGCCGGACTCTGCACATCCGTGTGCGATACCTTTCACGACGGTAGCGGCGTCTTCAACAGACAGCTTGCCAGTTGCGAGATAGTCGAGGAAAAAAAGTGGCGTTGCGCCCTGCACAACCAGATCGTTCACGCACATCGCCACGAGGTCCACACCGACCTCATCATGCTTGCCAGCTTCGATGGCGACCATCAGCTTGGTACCGACACCGTCCGTGCAACTGACGAGGACGGGATCCGTGAAACCAGCAGCTTTCAGATCAAACAATGCGCCGAAACCACCAAGGCCGCCCATCGTTCCCGGACGGTTCGTTGCCTTGGCTGCCGGCTTGATGGCATCGACCAGAGCGTCGCCTGCGGCAATGTCCACGCCAGCCTGTGCATAGCTGGCGCCCTGAGGGGTGTCGGGCTGATCGGTCATCGTGAAAGCTTCCCGCTGGTTGACGTGACGCCGTTCTAGAGCATCCTGCGCACGGGCGGAACGCTATTTGAGAGCGGAACGACACGGAAAAAGGGCTGGCATGACAAAACCGGACGGACAGACAGGGCCCTGGGGAGGGGATATTGGCCCGCAGATGGCTTTTCCCTTACGTAGGCGCGCTGCATTTACAGCCGAGCGTTTCATTACGAGTCCGTCCAATGCGGCTGCGAGAGCGTGGCTGTCCCGCAAGGGGTGGCCAGATGGTCGGCTGTGGCTCTGGGGGCCTGCGGGCACCGGCAAAACCCACCTTTTATCTGTCTGGGCGCAGGAATATGACGCAACAATTCTGGATGCGCGCCTGTTTTCCCGCTCATCTTCAGGGGGGCGCATTCGCGTACAAGGTAATCTCGCCATTGATAACGCCGATTCGCCAGGGGACGAGGCCACTCTGCTTCACCTTCTGAATGATGCACTGGCGCAGGGTGACCGCGTTCTGATGGTCGGGCGTCTGCCGCCTTCCCGTAGTCATTTCGCTCTTGCAGATCTCGCCAGTCGTCTGCGCGCTACCGCCACGACGGCTACGGGAGAGCCGGAAGATGATCTACGGGCGACGCTGCTTCTCTCGCTTCTGGCGCATCGGCAACTCGTGGTGTCTCAACCCGTGACGGATTGGTTGTGGCGTCATCTTCCCCGGACCGGAAGTGCGTTGGTTTCTGCTGTTGAGCGTCTTGATGATGCGGCACTTGCGCGGGGCACGGCCATTACCCGGGCATTGGCGTTGGAAATGCTTCCCGATCTCCTGATGTCCGAGCATTCTGACGAGTGACACAAAAGCGACGTTTGACACGCTACTTCCGAGTCCCGATCCTGATCGGGATTTTGGTTCGAGCTTCCCGGAAGAGACCATCGTGACGACTGAAGACAAAAAACCGGCTCCGCGCCGCCGCACTTCCCGCCAGCCTCGTGAAGGCAGCATGACCCCGGCTGTCACTCGGGCACGGCGGAGAAGGACAGTTATTCCGACGGCCAAGGATTACGCGGACATGCCGACCTCGCCAGAGCGGTTTATCAATCGTGAACTGTCCTGGCTTGATTTCAACCAGCGCGTCATTGAAGAAGCTGAAAGCCCCCGAAATCCTTTGCTCGAGCGGGTTCGTTTCCTGTCTATCAGTGCAAGCAATCTGGATGAGTTCTATTCCGTGCGTGTGGCTGGTCTCGTCGGGCAGGTTCGTGAAGGAATGGTGGTGCGCAGCCCCGATGGGGCAACCCCCATCCAGCAGCTTGCAGCCGTTCGCCAGAAAGCACGTTTTCTTCTTGAAGAGCAGCAGCGTGTTTGGCGTCAGCTGGAGGCTGAACTGAAAGATGCAGGGATCTCTATCCTGTCTACGGAAGGACTTGATGACGCCGACCGGGCTCAACTTGGCACCCTGTTCCAGGAGCGTGTCTTTCCAGTTTTGACGCCGTTAGCTGTTGATCCGTCTCATCCGCTGCCCTTCATTCCCAATATGGGGCTGGCTCTGGTGATGCGGTTGAAAGATCCCGGAACAGGCAAGCACGTCATGGACGGCCTGATCCTGCTTCCCGCGCAGGTGCCACGTTTCCTTCGTCTGCCGTCAAAGGTTGGGACAAAGGGTGATGCCTCCGGCGAGATACGCTTTGTGCTTCTGGAAGATCTGGTCCAGCTCTTTGCGGATCGGTTGTTTCCGGGTCTCATGATTGGTGCCGCAGGTGTTCTGCGGATTATCCGTGACACGGATGTCGAGTTCGAGGACGAAGCAGAAGACCTCGTTCGATCCTACGAAACTGCACTGAAGCAGCGTCGTCGAGGTGTAGGTATTCACCTGGCGCTCGACCACAAGCTACCAGAGACACTGGGCCGTGAAATGGGTGAGGAACTGGGCGTCGGCGATGAAGACGTCGTTGTTCTCCCGAGTTTTGTGGGTGTCGTCGATCTCAAGCAACTGATTGTTGATGATCGTCCGGATCTCGTGTTCCCGCCGTACACACCGCGCTTTCCGGAGCGCATCCTTGATTATGACGGGGATTGCTTCGCTGCCATCCGCGCGAAGGACATTGTTGTTCACCACCCCTTTGAAAGCTTCGACGTGGTGGTGCAGTTCCTGCGTCAGGCTGCGCTGGATCCGAACGTCCTTGCCATCAAGCAGACCCTGTATCGCACCTCACGTGACAGCCCGATCGTTCAGGCCCTGATCGAGGCGGCTGAAGCAGGCAAGTCCGTCACGGCAATGGTCGAACTACGGGCGCGGTTTGACGAAGAAGCCAATATTCGTCTTTCCCGCGCGCTGGAAGCAGCGGGGGTACAGGTCGTGTTCGGCTTTGCGCATCTGAAAACGCACGCAAAGCTCAGCCTTGTGGTTCGTCGCGAAGGGGGAACGCTCCGGTCCTACGCTCACTTTGGAACTGGTAACTACCATCCGATCACGGCGCGGATTTATACGGATCTGTCTTTCTTTACGTGCGATCCGAAGCTGGCTTCCGACTCAGCTAAGCTGTTCAATTATATGACCGGCTATGCCACGCCGGAAAAAATGGATGCCCTCGCGTTTTCCCCTATCACCATCCGGCCCACGCTGGAGCAACTGATCCGGGATGAGATCACGCATGCCAAGGCAGGTCGTCCGGCTCGCATCTGGCTGAAAATGAACAGCCTCGTCGATGCAGAACTCATTGATCTGCTTTACGAGGCTTCTCAGGCTGGCGTGAAGATCGTCGGGATCATCCGTGGTATCTGCTGCCTCCGTCCCGGCGTTCCTGGGCTCTCGGAGAACATCGACATCAAGTCCATTGTCGGGCGTTTTCTGGAGCATGCCCGGGTGTTTGCGTTCGGAAATGGCCATCGGATGCCGTCCCACAAAGCAAAAGTTTTCATTTCTTCGGCGGACTGGATGGTGCGGAACATGGATTGGAGGGTAGAAGCAATGGTGCCCATTACCAATCCAACCGTTCATGCCCAGATTCTCGGCCAGATCATGACGATGAACATCAAGGACACCCTTCAGAGCTGGACGCTGTTGAAAGACGGCCGCTGGCACCGGGTTGCCCCTGGCGCTCACCCATTCTCTGCGCACGAATACTTCATGAACAATCCATCCCTTTCCGGCCGGGGTTCGGCCGCTCGGGAGAAAGCTCTTCCGGAGGCCCATCGCCCACGCGAGCGGCCTGACCGGATTCTGGAAGACTGAACCACATGTCATCATCTGCACAGCGTTCCGCCATCGTCGATCTCGGGTCCAATTCAGTCAGGCTCGTGGTTTTTGAAGGTGTTGCGCGCAATCCGCTCCCCATCTTCAATGAGAAGGTTACGCTCAAGCTGGGGCGCGGTCTGGATGCAACGGGACGCCTGAATGACGAAGGCGTAACGCTGGCAATGGACGTGCTGGGACGTTTCCATACGGTGGCGCGTGCCATGGGAGCGGAACCTTTTGAGGTTCTGGCCACCGCGGCAGTACGAGATGCATCGAACGGGCCGGATTTCGTGTCGGCCATTCGTGCACGTATGCCGGGCGTTCCCATCCGTGTTTTGGAAGGGACAGAAGAGGCCGATTATGCGGCCCGTGGCGTGCTGTGCGGTTTGCCCGACGCGAACGGTCTCGTCGCGGATATTGGCGGTGGCTCTCTTGAACTGATTCACGTTGCTGACGGGCAGTATTACGAAGCCCTGACGACTAAACTTGGCGTGATCCGCCTTCAGGATCGCGCCAAAGGCAGTATCGAACGTGCCGCTGAAATTGCGTCAGAACTGCTTCAGGAGGTTAACTGGCTTCCGGGCATGACGGGTCGTCCGCTGTATCTGGTCGGTGGGGCTTTTCGTGCGCTGGCTCGTTTGCAGATTGCCCGTACACAGTATCCGCTCAATCTGGTTCATCTTTTCACGCTGGCCGAAGGGGAAGCGCGCGAGATGTCGGATTGGGTGATCGGTGCCTCCAAGCGCACCCTCGAAAAACTTCCGAATGCACCTCGCAAGCGTCTGGGGGATGCGCCTTTCGCAGCCGTTGTTCTGAAATGCCTGATGGAGCGCGTGCGTCCGTCCAAGGTTGTCTTCAGTGTCGATGGCCTGCGGGAAGGCTGGTACATGAAGCATGTGGCATCGTCCGTTGCTGGCGATGATCCGATGACAGCTTTGGCCGAAGAAATGGCCGGGCGCCTTGCCCGCAGTGTCACGCTGTCCAATGCGTTGACGGGCTGGACGGCACCTCTGTTCCGCGATGAAACGCCTTGGCAGCGACGTCTGCGTCAGTTGGCATGTACATTGTCGGATATCGGCTCTTACGATCATCCTGAGTATCGTGCAGAGCAGACCTATCAGCGTGTTATGCATTGCCACGGTGTAGGCTTTGAACATGCCGCCCGGGCATTCATCGGGCTAACCCTTGCAGTCCGTTATGAAGTGGCGATGGACGCGTCCCTGATCGAGCCGTCCCGCCAGCTTCTGTCCCGTTCGGAAATCGAGCGGGCGGTGAGGTTGGGTCTGGCTCTCCGTCTGGCCTATACGCTCTGCGCCGGGACAACGGTGTTGCTGGAGGAATGCCGTCTTCTGGTGGAAGATCAGCAGCTTGTTCTGATTCTGGGTGCACGCAGCATGCGGGCGGCAGGCAGTGCGGTCCGTCGGCGGTTTGAAAGACTGGCGGCAGCCATGCAGTTAGAATGTCAGGTAAGGGAAGAATGAGTTTGAGGATGAAGTTTGGCGCTGGAGCCGCTCTGGGCCTGATGGCTGCTGTCACGATCGGCGGTGGTCTGGTGGCATGTGGCAAAGTGCCGGGACATGACCGCAACAAGCTCTGGGAACTGGTAGGCAGTCGTTGCGCCAAGGATACACAGCATCATCCCTGCGCCGTTTATGATCCTCAGGACGGTTATGCGTTGCTGAAGGATCTATATGGCCACGGTCAGTACCTGCTGATTCCAACAAAGAAGGTTCCCGGTATTGAGGATGCATCCCTTCTTCAGCCGGAAACTCCGAACTACTTCGCGGAAGCATGGGCCGAACGGCAGCGTGTTCCGACAGGGTATGGATTTCCAGTCCCGGACGAGCACCTGTCTCTCGCCATCAATTCCCGTGATGGCCGGACGCAGGACCAGCTTCATATCCATATCGATTGCCTGACGCCTTACGTCCGTACTGAGATCGACAAGTACATGATCGGCGAGGCTTGGACCCCTGTTTCGCTGTATGGACATCCATACCGCGCCCGACTGGTGCAGACGCTTGATCCATCACCGTTCCGCCTCGTGGGTGATGCGGACATGGCGGATCACACGATTGTGGTTACGCCGGGCCATCATGGTGGTTTCGTCATCCTTGATGACGTTGCTCACGCTTTGGATCGGGCTTCCGGTGAGGAAGTTCAGGACCACAAGTGCAAGATCGACGACCCGAAGCATAAGGCCATGCATATGGACGGCATGGAACCGGGCATGTACATGAACGGAATGATGTAACACTTCATCTTGTTCTGACGCTCCGGGACTGGCATGGTTCGATCATCCTCGAACACCTGTTATTTCCGGAGATTGCCCGTGAACTGGCCTTTGCTGGCTCTGGCCGTGGGCGCATTCGCCATCGGTACGACCGAATTTACCCCGATGGGCCTTCTGCCTGTCATTGCGCAGGGCCTTCAGGTTACTGTCCCGAAGGCTGGGGGGCTGGTAACGGCCTATGCCGTTGGCGTGATGGTCGGCGCCCCGTTTATTACGCTTCTTCTGGCAAGACTACGCCGTAAATCCGCTCTGACATTGCTCATGGGGATTTACGTCGCTGGCAACCTGCTGTCCGCAGTCGCTGGAAGCTATGAACTCCTTTTTGCCTCGCGTGTGCTAACGAGCCTGGCTCATGGTGCCTTCTTCGGCCTCGGAGCGGTTGAAGCATCCGCTGTTGTTGCACCCGAGCGCCGGGCCAGTGCGGTTGCGACCATGTTCATGGGACTGACGGTCGCCAATATCATTGGCGTCCCCGCGGCAACGTGGCTTGGCATGAACTTTGGCTGGCACATGGCTTTTGGTGTGACAGCCATTCTGGGCCTGCTGACGATGGTTGCCGTGCAGTGGGCGCTTCCGGCGCGCGAGGCGGGACCTGTTCCGGATGTTGCCAGTGAACTCAAGGCACTTCTGCGTGCGAATGTTCTGCTTGCCCTGCTAACGACCGCGATCGGGGCAGGGGCCATGTTTGTGCTCTACACCTATATCGCGCCGATCCTTCAGCACATCACCCATGCCAGTCCGCTGGTCATTACGATTGCCCTGATGCTGACAGGTGTAGGTTTCTCGATCGGCAACGCCATTGGTGGCCGGAGTGCGGATCGCTCGCTTGATGGAAGCCTTCTGATGTTTTTCCCAATTCTCGGGGCTGTCATGCTGCTCTTCCCCTGGGCCGCTCAGACCGTGCCGGGCGCGCTGATTGCCACGCTCGTCTGGGGGGCGGCGACGTTTGCTCTGATGCCGGCGCTCCAGATGCGCGTCATGCAGGCCGCTCATGATGCCCCAGCCTTGACATCCTCGGTTAATATCGGTGCTTTCAACCTTGGAAATGCGATTGGTGCCGCTTTTGGCGGGATCGCGCTCTCCATGGGCTTGGGTTATGCGGGTGTTTCCGTTATCGGAACGGCTCTGGCCCTCGTTGGGGTCGGTCTTGTTCTCTTTTCGCGAAAGGTGGCTCCGCCATGACCCGTTCCTTTCTGCTCGCCACCGGGCTTCTTTTCAGTGCGGCCCTGACGCCACTTGCCGCTTACGCCGAGCAACCTGCCAATGTCGGTGATGCCGTCATGGCGGCTAGCGCCTATCATGATAGCGGCGATTATCAGCACGATTTTGATACGGTGATGGCACAGGCCCGTCACTGGGTCTTCGAGCGTGCGCCCAAGGTGCACAAGCCTGCGATCGTCCTCGATATTGACGAAACGACCCTGTCCAACTGGGATGAAATCCGGGCGGATAATTTTGGCTATATCGCCAACGGTCCCTGCGACGCCCTGCCCAAAGGGCCATGTGGGGCCATCGCGTGGGAGAAGAGCGGCCGTGCGCCTGCTTTTGCATCCACGCTGGCTTTGATCAATGACGCTGAGAAGAACCATGTTGCGATCTTCTTCATCACGGGTCGTCATGAAGACGAACGTGAGGCGACTGCCCGCAATCTTCATCTGGCCGGGATCAAGCATTGGGACGGGCTGGATCTGCGTCCCATGACCTCACATGGCTATGCGGCCCATTACAAGGCCCCGGCCCGTGCGGCGATTGAAGCCAAGGGTTACACCATTATCGCCAGCATCGGGGATCAGCCTTCTGATCTCGCTGATGGCCATGCCGAGAAGGGTTTCCTGTTGCCGAACCCGTTCTATCGCGTGCCGTAAGATGGTCCTGTTTCTGATATGAAAAAGGCGCTCAGGTGAATGACCTGAGCGCCTTTTTTGTGGCCTTAGAACGACTTCAGAAGCCGCTCCAGATAATCCAGCTCACCTTGAGGGCGGGTGCGGTCCGAGGCGCGGCGGCGTAGTTCGCGCTCAATATCCCGGGCCCGATCCCGTGCGTTCTGATCCGGGATATGCGCGTCGGAATCCTTGCCGTTCTGGCCTTCGCCTAGCTTCCGGCCAAGCGGATCCTGATCCTTGCGGTCTTCATCTCCGTCATCGTCGTCACCGGCGTCGGGCTGGTCTCCGCCATCGCCCTGCTGCCCGGCTGCACCATGCTGCTGCTGGCCAGAACCGCCGCTTCCCATAGACGGAATGAAGCTCAGGCTTCCGCCCTTGCCCTGACCCGACCCGCCAGATTTCTGGTTTTGACGCATCTGTTTCCCGGCTTCGGAGAGATCCGCGAGGACCTTCTGCTCCGCCGTCACAGCTTCATCATCGTGACGGTCCGCCAAGGCTTTTCGAGCGTCCTGCATGTCCGCCTTGGCTTTCTCAAACGCTGTCGCAGGCTTGCCCGTGAGATCTTTGACACGACGGCCAAGAATATCGTCCACGCGAGACAGGGCACGCTGTAATGCATGATCCACACGGCGTTCCGGCGACTGCGCGGCGACGGTGGCCGGATCGGTCGGCGCTGCCGGTTTGACTGGAGCCGCTTGGTCCATATTGGGCGGAGGCTGCATACCGAGCTGACGCAGAAGATCAGCCGTGGACATCTGGCTGATATCCGCATGTCCATCCTGCTGATCCGGGGGCAGGGCGGCTTTGCGGGCAGCGGACAGTCGAGCCTGTGCGTGATCCAGAAGCGTCGTTTCCCGATGAACCAGATCATGTAGGGCTGCCCGCTGCGCCCTTGCTTCTTCCTGCGCCTTCATCTGGGCTGCGAGGGCTTTCAGGTCTTCCGGCGTGGCCTGACGCATATGCTCGGCCATATCTTCCATTTGCTGAAGCTTGCGGAGAGCTTCGTCACCATGCCCCTGGGAGGCATCGTTCTGAAGGCGCTGCATCTGGTCGGACCACGGATCAGCCGAACTGGTACCGGACTGAGGCATCATGATGCCGCTTTGCGCCGCCTTCTGGAACAGAAGCTGCATCCGTCGGTTCAGCGCATCCTTAAGGTCTTTCGTCCGGCGCTGAAGCTCTTCCTGCTCGGCAAGGGAATGACCTTTTTCGCCCAGATCCCGCATATGATCGAGCTGTTGCTGCACGCTCTGTTGGGCCGCACGCACGGCTGCGGCGGCATCTGCAATTTCCGGACCATCGCGCCGCAGATCATCCAGATACAGGGCCAGCGCCCAGAGTTGTCCCGGAACCTGTTCGGCTGCCTCCTGCGGTGCGTTGTGCTGAAGCGAAGCGATATCGAGGCTCAAAGGTGCCAGAACCGGGCGAACATCTGTCGTCTGGGTCAGAAGCTTCAGTTCATCTGCGGCCTGCTGTGGGCGCTCCTGACCGAGCATCAGTCGACGGCGCAGAGACACAATGGCGCGGGCCAGCGGGTCTGTGAACTTGCGTGCGCCCATATGGAAGCGAATGGCATCGCTCAGGCTTTCGCGCCCTGAAACGCTGGTTGCGTGCAGACGTCCCTCAACTTCCATACCCGCGAACGGGTCGGAAGAAAGGTCCGGTCGGGCCTCGCCTTTGGCGTCCTTGGGATGACCATCCAGAGGAATAGGAACGCGAAGCACACGCCCTTTCGAAATGCCCGGTAGTCTGATTTCAGCGTCCAGAGACGCGACGCCGTAAGACTGCTTCACATGCCAGGGAAGGCTGGTCCGCCAGTCATCCTTCTGCGGAGCTGGTTTCCCGTCCCATGAAACCAGGGGAGGAAGATCAGGTTCGACCGTGACGCGCCACGAGCCCAGGGTCCGACCACGTGAGGAAAGCGTTACTGTTGCGCTCTGCTGAAGGGTTGCCTTCTCGCTCCAGCTTTTTTCATCGAGCCGGTCGTGGCTGAGAGATGCGGCTCCGCGCAGGATAGGGCGACCATTCGCACCTGTAATTGTCGCGTTCAGGATAGCGCCTTGCGGAACGGTAACGGGGTTTGCCTGCTGTGTTTGAGAGAGGAAAACAGGGGCTCCGGGTGCGTAGGAAGGGCGATCAATCCATGCCTGCACTGACGGAAGAGGAACGCTGTCGTCATCCACGCCGGGCACAAAACCTGAATGCAGGCGGGAGAGGGAATGAGGGCTGCTTAAAGCCACAGCTGCGGCAAGTGCAACCGTGACAGACGCAAGACCCAGTTTTTCGCCCGTTGTTGTTTCCTGCTTCGGAAACCCGACCTTCAAAGGACCAAGGGATGCGACAACGCGGTGAACGTGCTGGGCCCAAATGGCTGCCTGCTCGCCATTGCCGGCATAAGCCGGACGGTCAGCAAGCGTCAGAAGCGGCTGGTAGGCCAGATGGGAATCATGCTCAATCCGGCGGTCAACCTGTGCTGCCGTAGGCTGTGGGATGGATCGTAGTCCCTTGGCGCCGAGCCAGAGTGCCGTTCCCAGAACGAGCATTTCAAAGAGAGCATGAAGCCAGTCCGGTAAGGACTGGGGAATGCGGGCCAGACTGGCCAGACCATAGAATGCCGCAAGAAGCAGCGACCAGCGCAGGGCTGGCCAGGCACGTTCCCACCACAGAACGCGCCGGGCGCGACGGCGAAGGGAAACGAGGCGGGCTGTTGCGGCAATCGGATCAGCCATGGGCGGGCAGGAGCCAGTCCGGAACGGTTTCAGCGGCGATCAGGTCTTCGACGGTCTGGCGCTGGCGGATGATCTCCCAGCGACCGTTATCGACCAGAACCTGCGCGGCGAACGGCCGGGAATTATAGGTCGAACTCATGACGGATCCGTAGGCTCCCGTATCCAGAAGGGCGACAAGATCTCCGCGCTTGAGGGACGCAGGCAGGATGCGATCCTTTGCGAAGATATCACTGCTTTCGCAGACAGGCCCCACCACATCCCACGGCTTAAGCGCGTCACTGAAGGCGGCCGGGGCGACGGGAAGGATACCATGCCAGGAATCATAAAGCGCCGGACGGGCTAGATCGTTCATAGCGGCATCAATTACGACGAAATCCGGATTACCAGCCTTGGTTTCGATCACGCGGGACAGAAGAACCCCTGTCGGCGCGGAAAGCCAGCGGCCGGGCTCGATGCTGAGTGCCACGTCGAGATCACCTAGCGTTTCAGCAATGACGCCTGCGAGCATTTCCGGAGGTGGGGCGACCTCATCCTTGTAGCGGATACCCAAGCCGCCGCCACAGTCGATGGTTTCGACCGTGTGACCGGCGGCGCGAATTTCACGAACCATATCCGCGAGGCGGCTATAGCCCTGACGGAAGGGCTCAGCCGTCAGCATCTGGCTGCCGAGATGCACCGCCAGGCCGATAAGCTGCACATGATCGAGCGTGGCGGCTTCTGCATAGAGTTCGACGGCGCGACGATGCTCGATCCCGAACTTGTCGCCAGCGCGACCCGTGCTGATCTTGTCATGCGTCTGTGCATCGACGTCCGGGTTCACGCGTAGGGCCGCACGAGCCACCTTGCCGCAGGCACGGGCGATTTCGTTCAGGCGATGGAGCTCTTCCACGCTCTCCACATTGATCTGACGGATCTCGCGTTCCACTGCTGCACGTAGTTCCGGATCAGACTTGCCGACACCGGAAAAGACGATTCCATCGGGGGCGATGCCAGCGTGCAACGCGCGCTTCATTTCGCCGCCGCTGACAATGTCCACGCCGTAGCCGCAATCCCGCAGGATTGTCAGGGTCGCCTGATGATCCTGGGATTTCATGGCAAAGTGGAAGTGAACCGGAAGGTTCCGCGCCTCAAAGGCCGCTTTCAGCGCATTGGCGCGACGGCGCAGTGTACCGGCCCCCGTGATCCAGCAGGGCGTACCGGCAACAGCGGCGATGACGTGCAGGGGCACGCCTTCAAAGAGCAGACCATCACGTGCATTGACCTCCAAAGGAGGGCGGCTTGTCAGAAGGTCATTCAAGGAGGGGGCGGAAGAGAGAGCGTTCATGATGGTTCTACCGTATCGTGGACGCTTGGATGTTCCAAGCCGTTCACACAGGCGCTAGGGTCGGAATTATGATGGAAGAACTGATCTCCCGGGCCCTTGATGCCCGCTCCCGTGCTTACGCGCCATACTCCCGCTTTCATGTGGGCGCGGCTTTGCGATGTGACGGTGTCGTCTATTCCGGCTGCAATGTAGAAAACGCAGCCTATCCGTTGGGAACCTGTGCTGAAGGTGGTGCCATTTCTGCAATGGTTCTTGGTGGCGGCCAGCGTATTGAGGAAATTGTGATTGTTGGTGGCGGCGACCAGCCATGTACACCCTGTGGAGGATGCCGGCAGAAACTTCGTGAGTTTGGTCAGCCAAACCTGAAAGTGCACATGATTTCTCCAAAAGGTGAGATTCTCTTGACGCGGACACTTGCTGAATTGCTGCCTGATGCGTTCGGGCCGGACAATCTGGGATGAAACTCCGCTCCTGCCTGCTGGTCGGTGTTCTGGAGCTTCTGGGACTGTACTGGGCGGCGGGCGCGTTTGCGCAGGTGCAGTCTGCGCTTCCGGGTCTGGGAGACGGAGCACGGCGCGAGCTGATAGACGTCAATCAGGCACCGTGGCGGATTCTGGCACGTGTGCAGACTGAGTTGGGCGGCCGTTGCACTGGGTTTGCCGTGGCTCCGACCGTTGTGATGACGGCAGCCCACTGTCTCTGGCTACCCGCAACACATCATTATATTCAGCCCAAGGACATTCATGTCCTCATGGGATACGCCCGTGGCGGTTATCGACAACATGCCCAGGTGACGCGGTTTGTCATTCCAGCGGGTTATGATCCAAAGAACGAGGCCGGAACGGCAAGTAATGATCGGGCGACGCTGCTCATGGATCATCCTGTAGCGATCGCTGCTGATCTTCTTCCGGTCGTGGAAGCCAAAGACGGGATGAGTGCCATGCTTGTGGGCTATCCGCAGGACAGAAGTGAAGTTCCGTTTGGGGATGTGGAGTGTACCGTCAACGGCGTTACGGTCAGCGGACTTGTGCATCATGACTGTGAGGCGACCAGAGGCGTCAGCGGAGCGCCTTTGCTGGTGCAGACAGCAGACGGTTCCTGGGGCATCGGCGCTGTGGCAGTCGAAGCGAATCTTGGGCCCGGTGGACTGGCTGCCCCCCTGGTTCGATAGCTTTGATAAGAAGAATTTTCATAATTCTGCAAACATCCTTCAGATCAGACGTTTGAAAGAGCGGGGAACACCTTTTTGGTTTTTCCAACCAATATTGGTCCAGGAGGGCACGTTTTATGTATGTCATGTCAGGGAAAGGAACGACGTCTGTCGGGCGATCTCACGGCATGCATGCTGGAGGTGCATATCTAACCGATCGTAAGAGTATTCTTGTTGTCGAAGATCAGGCTCTGTTGCGGTTTCTCGCTGCCGATATGCTTGAAGACGCCGGTTATAATCCGATTCTTGCGGCCACTGCCGACGAAGCCATGGATATTTTCCTGAAAGGCGAAACCGTGGATCTCGTTTTTTCTGATGTGAATATGCCGGGCCGTATCAACGGGATCGATCTTGCAGAAACGGTCGTTCAGCGGTGGCCTGATATCGGTGTTATCCTGACGTCAGGAGCGTTCCTGAAAGAGCAGAGATCACTTCCGGAAAAGGCGACATTTCTTCCCAAGCCATATGAGTGGGAAGATGTCTATCGCGTTCTGAAGCAACTGGAACATTGATTTTCAGGACAAATCTGTGTGGTGCACCCGAAAGGACTTGAACCTCTAACCCCCAGATTCGTAGTCTGGTGCTCTATCCAGTTGAGCTACGGGTGCTTACACAGTATGATCTTCTGGCAAAGCCAAAAGTAAGATGGTGCACCCGAAAGGACTTGAACCTCTAACCCCCAGATTCGTAGTCTGGTGCTCTATCCAGTTGAGCTACGGGTGCGTCTTGAGGCGGGGTTTTACAGGCGGTTTTTAGACCTGACAACCCCCCTCTGAAAATAATTTCTACTTTCTTGTCATGGTGATGTGAGCACGGCATGCGGCCGAACCAAAAGTGCCGCCAATCGCCTGTCCCACCGGATATCCGTTGAAAACGAGTGGGCCTGGATGGCCGCTGGTGTCCTTACTCATGAGTTCTGCATGATAGTGGTGCGTGCCGGGCTGATAGACGCCGGTCAGAACCTGTGACCCGTCAGCAGGCGTGAAAACAATCGTCTTGCCGCGAATTTCGAACGTTGACGTTCGTTCGGTGGGGCAGGTGCCCTGGTCGGTCACAAGAGCGCCAACCCAGCGGCCAGAAGGATCCTTCCCTGGGTCAGGCGTAGCGCACGCAGCGAGAAATGCCAGTGCGGAGAAAGAAAAAAGAGCAATCGGGCGCATGTTGTGCCTGTCCTGTGATGCAGAATGGATGACGCAGACGACACAACACCTTATAGGAGAGCATCAAAAGGCACCATGAACACGGAACGCGAGGCCATCACATTGACCCAGCAGGACGCCAGCACCGTCGCGAAACTCGACGAAACGCTCCACGAAGACCGCATTCTCATTCTGGATTTCGGCAGCCAGGTAACCCAGCTTATCGCCCGCCGCGTGCGCGAAAGCGGAGTTTACTGCGAAATCTGGCCCTTCACGGCGACAGATGAAAAGATCCGCGAATTTAACCCGCGCGGCATCATTCTGTCTGGCAGCCCTGCCAGCGTTCATGATGAAAACGCCCCGGCGATTCCGGATATCGTGTTTTCCCTGAATCGTCCTGTTCTTGGCATTTGCTATGGCCAGCAGGCTATGTGCCAGAAGCTCGGCGGTAAGGTCGAAACGCACGAACACCGTGAGTTCGGTCGTGCTTATATCGAAGTTGCTGAAGACTGCTCGCTGTCCCGGGGTGTCTGGGCTCGTGGTAAGCGTGAACAGGTCTGGATGAGCCACGGTGACCGCGTAACGCAGCTTCCGCCGGGCTTCCGCGCTATTGCCTATTCCGAGGGGGCTCCGTTCGCGATCATCGCTGACGAAGGCCGTCGCCTGTATGGTGTGCAGTTCCATCCGGAAGTTGTGCATACACCGCATGGCGCTGCGCTGATCCGCAACTTCACGCATGATGTTGCTGGTTGCAGTGGCACCTGGACGATGGCTGGCTTCCGTGAGCTCGAAATCGCCCGCATCCGCAAGCAGGTTGGAGATGGCCGCGTCATCTGTGGTCTGTCCGGCGGTGTGGATAGCTCCGTTGCTGCGAAGCTTATTCACGACGCCATTGGCGACCAGCTAACCTGTATTTTCGTCGATCCGGGCATCTTGCGTGCTGGCGAAGCGGACGAGGTCGTCAAGACGTTCCGTGGCCGCTTCAACATCCGTCTGGTTCACCGTGATGCTTCCGACCTCTTCCTGGGCGAGCTGGCAGGCGTCAAGGACCCGGAAGTCAAGCGCAAGACCATCGGCCGTCTATTCATCGAAGTTTTTGAAGAAGAAGCTGCAAAGCTTGGTGGCGCACAGTTCCTGGCACAGGGCACGCTCTATCCGGACGTGATTGAGAGCGTCAGCTTCACGGGTGGCCCATCCGTCACCATCAAGTCCCATCACAACGTCGGCGGTCTTCCAGAGCGCATGAACATGCAGCTTGTCGAGCCGCTGCGGGAACTGTTCAAGGATGAAGTCCGCGAACTGGGCCGTGAGCTTGGGATTCCAGAGAATATCGTCGGTCGCCATCCGTTCCCTGGTCCGGGACTGGCGATTCGTATTCCGGGTGATATCGACAAGGAAAAGCTGGATCTTCTGCGAAAGGTCGATGCGATCTATCTGGAAGAAATCCGCAATGCTGGCCTTTATGATGCCATCTGGCAGGCCTTTGCTGTGCTGCTTCCAGTCCGCACGTTTGGCGTCATGGGCGATGGTCGGACCTACGATCAGGCCTGTGCCCTTCGTGCCGTGACCAGCACGGATGGCATGACAGCCGAAGTCTATCCGTTTGACTTCGCATTCCTGAACCGCGTTGCTGGACGTATCGTCAACGAAGTCCGTGGCATCAATCGCGTGACTTACGACATCACGTCCAAGCCACCGGGAACGATCGAGTGGGAGTAAGGGCTAAGCCCTGAAAGAGAAAAGGCCTGCCTCGAAAGGGGCAGGCCTTTTTTATTTTAGTGGTCCATATGATGCTTGTGACCGGTCAGCTCGGTCGTGAGCTGGGCGCGGGCTTCACCATCCGGGAATTTCTCGGTGTGCAGGTTGATATAGCTCTTGCCTGCCAGAACGTCCTTCACCTGATCTGCGGACAGGTTCAGTGTGCCTGTCATGCGGGTCTGGTAGGGACCATTGATCGGAGCAAGGACGCCAGCATCTTCGCCGTCTGCGGCCGGACCATGCAGGTGAGCGGCGGTGACGGGGCCCGTCAGGCCATTGTCTTCAAAACGGTAGGTGAGGGTGTTCTTCGTCGTGTCCAGCATGGCGGAGGCCGATCCCTTGATGGGGGATGTGGCGCCATGTTCCGTTTTGAACGGGCCGAAGAGATGGATCGTTTCAGCAGAAGCCGGAAGGGCCGTCACCGACAGGCCAAGGGCGAGAGCTGCAGTGAGAAAATTTTTACGCATGGAACGTGATCCTTGCTGAGTGGAGACACTGAACGCGGGCTTAGGTCTCCAGTTCAGTGTTCCAGTACAGATAATCACGCCAGCTTTCGTGCAGATAGTGGGGTGGAAAGGTCCTCCCGTTTTCCTGAAGAAGTCGGCTGCTCGGCTGGTCTGGTTTCCGGTGAGGATACATGCCGATTTCTTTGGGAAGGCGGGAGCCTTTGAGAAGATTGCAGGGACTGCAGGCTGTTACCACGTTTTGCCAGGTTGTTTTGCCCCCCTTGGCGCGGGGAATGACATGATCAAAAGTCAGTTCATGCGTTGGCAATCGGTCATGGCAGTACTGGCAGGAGAAGTTGTCCCTCAAGAACACATTAAAGCGAGTGAAGGCCGGTTTTCGTGCTGAGGGGATATAGTCCTTCAGGGCAATCACGCTGGGGAGCCGCATGGTCATGCTTGGGGAATGAACGACGCCGTCTTCATATTCAGACAGAACGGAGACCCGATCGAGAAAGACGGCCTTAACGGCTTCCTGCCATGACCATAGCGAGAGCGGAAAATACGACAGCGGACGAAAATCCGCATTCAGAACAAGAGCCGGAAAATGCTGACTACTGACAGGCACCACGCGCATCCCTTTTTTGAGAGGACGGCACATGCGGGAAACTTCGGCGTAGAAAACAGTAAGACAAACGCCGATAAACATGCGTCGTCGGCTTCTTTGAAACGACTATTTCAGTAAACTTCACAGACTGCAAGAAATCCCTGATGACAGCTTGATGACGCACTTGCCCGTAACCCGATTTGCTCCAAGCCCGACCGGATACCTGCATCTCGGGCATGTCGTTTCTGCCCTCCATGCGCAGAAGACCGCTGGCCCGTCAGGGCGCTTTCTGGTTCGTATCGAAGATATCGACATCATACGGTGCACGCCTGGATTGACGGACGCCCTCCGGGAAGATCTGCAATGGCTTGGTCTGTGGTCGGCAGAACCCGTTCTTCAGCAATCGCAGCATATGGGCGCCTATGCGGCTGTTCTGGATCATCTCCGACAGCGCAAACTGCTCTACCCCTGTTTCTGCACACGGTCCGACATCGCTGCGGCTACATCCGGACAGCAGGCACCTGACGGGAGTACCGTCTATCCGGGAACCTGCAGGTCAGGAGCTTTCGATCACAGCCGTGCACCCGCATGGCGGCTCGATATGGAGCGCGCGCTGAACGAAATCCACGGCGTGCCGTCCTGGTATGAAGCAGGCCATGGGCGCGTGGCAGGACGTGCCGATGAATTTGGCGATGTCGTTCTGGGGCGCAGGGATACGGGGGTATCTTATCATCTGTGTGTCACTTATGATGATGCCCTTCAGGGCGTGACCTGCGTCACGAGAGGGCAGGACCTTTACGCTGCGACCTCCATTCATCGTGTGCTTCAGACCCTGTTGAAATGGCCCGAACCTGAATACAGACACCACGCCCTTATTCTGGATAAGAGCGGAAAGAAGCTCTCCAAACGGGATGGCGCAGAGGGTGTTCGAGCGCTCCGCGCGATGGGTTGGTCGGCGGATGACGTTCTGATGCACCCGCTGGTTACCAAAGCTTTGACTGAAAGTTGACGGCTTCTCCCGCCTGAGGCTGAGCGGGTCAGCCAGAAAATTATCACAGTCACATTTAAGAAGGTACCTTGGCTTTTCAGAGGTGGAACTATCCCCGCTCACGTGGGGAACACGTGCGCGGCATCGAGTTCCTGCCGATCTCTGCCGGTTCATCCCCGCTCAAGCGGGGAACACCCCACATGGACCTATCGGACACCGAGCGTTTTCGGTTCATCCCCGCTCACGCGGGGAACACTCTTCCTCACAACGTACTGACAGGAAAAGGAAAATTCTATCCTCGAAAATCTACCGATTTTTATAGTCCGTTTTGAGGTCCTGAAAAACGTACCTGAAAGTCCTTTATTCAGGCGGATAGTTGCGGGGATAGGTGATGTCTGAAGCCGGGCCTGGTGCGTGAGGGGCACCTTTCTTTCCGCAGGCGCTCAGAGTTGTACCGAGTGCTACGAGAGTCAGGCTAACAAGCAGAAAACGTTTCATGCAGCGTCTCCAAGTTTTTCCAGCCAGGCCTGAGCCTGCTGACGCACGTTGGACGGAGCAGTTCCGCCCAGACTGGTGCGGGAAGCCAGTGAGGATTCAACCGTCAGAACATCGAAAATACCAGCGTTGATGCCCGGTTCCACAGCCTGCATGTCTTCGAGGGACAGATCTGACAGATCACACCCACGCTGCTCTGCCAGACCAACGAGGCGGCCAGTGACATGATGGGCCGTACGGAACGGAACACGCAGTTCCCGAACCAGCCAGTCCGCCAGATCTGTCGCGGTCGAGAAGCCCATACCGGCAACTTCACGCATCCGCGTTTCATTTGGCTTCAGATCGCGGATCATTCCGTCCATGGCGGCAAGGGACAGCGTCATGGCTTCCGTCGCATCAAAGACAGGTTCCTTATCTTCCTGCGTGTCCTTGGCATACGCCAGCGGTAGACCTTTCATGACCGTCAGCAGGCCGGTGAAGTTGCCCATAATGCGGCCGATCTTCGCACGGACCAGCTCAGCAGCATCCGGGTTACGCTTCTGCGGCATGATGGACGACCCGGTCGTGAACGCATCCGATAGCATGACGAAGCCGAACGGGGCCGACGCCCACATGACGATTTCTTCCGCCAGACGGGACAGATGCATGGCCTGCAAAGACAAAGCTGACAGGAACTCCAGTGCGAAGTCCCGGTCAGACACGGCATCAAGGGAGTTTGCCGTCGGGCGGTCGAAATCCAGTGCCGCTGCCGTCATGGCGCGGTCAATCGGGAAGGATGTTCCAGCCAGAGCAGCAGACCCCAGCGGACACTCATTCAGGCGTGCGCGGGCATCGCGCAGACGGCCCCGGTCGCGGGACAGCATTTCGACGTAAGCCAGAAGATGGTGGCCGAACGTTACAGGCTGGGCGACCTGAAGATGCGTGAAGCCGGGCATTGGCGTGGCATGATATTCAAGGGCACGTTTCGCCAGTGCCCGCATGAGCGAGGCGGTCTGTTCCTGAAGGCCGTCAATCGCATCACGGACCCACAGGCGGAAGTCTGTCGCTACCTGATCGTTGCGTGAACGCGCTGTATGCAGACGCTTGCCGGCCTCGCCGATCCGTTCGGACAGGCGGGCTTCGATGTTCATGTGAATGTCTTCGAGGGCCGGGGAGAACTCGAAACGTCCTTCGCCGATTTCCTGCGCGATATCACCTAGACCCTGCCGGATTTCTGCCAGTTCGGTTTCTGTCAGCAGGCCAACCTTCTGGAGCATGGCGGCATGGGCGAGAGAGCCGCGGATATCCTGACGCCACAAAACTTTATCAAAGCCAATGGAGGCGTTGATTTCGCTCATGATGGCGGCCGGTCCGGAGGCGAAACGGCCACCCCATTGCGGGTTGGCAGCCGTGCCTTCAAAGCTCGAGGCAGCATCGGTTTCTTTTTCGACAGGAACGTTTTTCATGATAACCGTAACAGGATAAAACAGAAGCAGATCGACCGGCGAACCCTTCTTTCAGGAGGCCTAAGCCTAGCTGCGGCGGCCAGCCTGTGCAATTCCGCACATGCTGAAGATCGTCCAAAACCGATTGTTCCGGGCCTGGAACCGGGGCCAGCACGCCTTACACCGCTGGAACTCAAGCTCGAACGGCCAGAAGGTGGCACGCGATCTCTGTCTGCATGGCGAGGGGCGCCGTTCGTCTTGCATGTGTGGGCCACATGGTGCGCGCCCTGCAAGATTGAACTGCCGCAACTTGATTCCTTCATGAAAAAGCTGGGTGATGACAGCCCGATTGTCCCTGTCGCCATGTCCAGCCATAGCCCGGATGCGGTGGCTGCATTTCTCAAAAACCTCAATCTGACTCATATCGATCCCTGGACCGCAGACTGGCACGACTTCCGGGCGTGGTTGGGTGTGAGTGAACTCAGTTTTCCAGGAACCTATCTGATTGATTCTGAGGGCCATCTGCGAGCGTCCATTGAAGATGAAACGGACTGGGGAGCCCCGGATGCTGTCGCGCAGTTCAGAAAAGTGATTGCGGCTCTGAAAGAGTAATGGTGTTGTGAGAATAGGAATAGAAAAGAGAGTACTTTAATGACAGTCCCGATTGGACGGCGTGGATTTGTTGCGGGTGTTGGCTGCGTCAGCATTGCTGCGGCCCTTTCAGGGGCTGCGTGGGCGGAGCATCAGGAAAACCTTCGATCCGTGAAGAGCCTGAAGGCTGGCAAGGCTCAGCTTGATCCAATCGCGCTTCAGTTATCTGGTCCGTCTGGAGCGAGCAAAAGCCTCGAATCCCAGCGGGGCAAGCCATTTCTTCTGCATGTGTGGGCAACCTGGTGTGGCCCTTGCAAGCAGGAGCTTCCGAAGCTGGACGCTTTCATGGCTTCCCTAGGAACGGACTGTCCGATCATCCCTGTCGCCGTTGCCAGCGCGACGCCTGAAAAGGTTGCAGCCTTCCTGGACGCGGCGGGTCTGAAGCACGTTCCCGCCTGGACCATGGATAAAGCGGCCTACAAAGCGTGGCTCAAGACATCCGATGTCGCCATTCCTGTCACGTATCTCATTGATGGTGCAGGCCGCCTCCGTGCTTCGGCAGAGGGCGGTATCAACTGGTCTGCACCGGATGCTGTCCAGCAGCTGCACGACATTCTTTCCGAACTCTGAATTCTTATCTTTACTGACGACACCAGGATTTGACTGATGGCTTTTTCTCTCACCCGCCGTGCTGCCCTCACAGGTGCCGCGGGACTTCTCGCAACGTCGCGCGCGTTGAGTGCGTCTGCTGAAGACAAGGGTATTCCTTTCGTCCCGAACTCTTTTGGCGTTCTGGCCAAACCCCGTGTTCTGCCAGCCCTGTCTGTCAAGAACGAGCAGGGTCAGGACGTTCCGCTGGCACATTGGTTCGGAAAGCCGTTCGTGCTGCATTTCTGGGCCACCTGGTGCCCGCCCTGCATTCGTGAACTGCCGTCCGTCAATGCGACCGCCAAAGCTTTTGGTGCAGACGGGCCGCAGATCGTGACAGTGGCGGTACGTGGAAGCACCGTTCCCAAGGTCCGTGCGTTCTATGACGCCCATCAGATCGATACGCTGCCTCTGCTGGTGGACCCGACATCTTCAGTCATGATGGAAACAGCAGATCAGGACGCTCTGGTAGCTTCCGTCAAACAGGTTCGGCCGGACGATCTCAAGGACCTGACGCCAAGTGTCATGTCCCTGCACGGTGTCCCCCGGTCTCTGCTGCTGAACGCCAGAGGTGAGGTTGTGGCCGAGGCAATCGGGAATATGGACTGGTCTGAGGATGCGGTCCGCCATACTCTGTCTGTCCTTGCAGGTTAACAACGCTAAAGAGCCAATGTCCTTTCCTCTGCTGGGTGCCGATGATCCGGCACCGTTTCTCCTGTTTCCCGAAACGCGACCCTCGCCATTCGTTCTGGTCAGTGACCATGCGGGCAAAGCCGTTCCCCGAACGCTTGGGTCTCTGGGTGTGGAAGAAGCGGAATGGCAGAGACATATCGCTTGGGACATTGGTATTCTCGGGGGCGGGCGCAGTCTGCACGACATACTTGGGGCTACCCTGATCGAGCAGGTCTATTCGCGCCTCGTCATCGACTGTAATCGCGCGCCGGGCCATCCGACCTCCATGCCGCATGTCAGCGACGGAACACTTGTTCCGGGCAACAGTGCGGCTCCGCTTCACTGTCGTGCCCGACGCGAACGCGAGATCCTGCACCCCTATCATGATGCGATTGCCGAAGCTCTGCTGGAGCGGGCAGGGCGCTCGACTGCGCTCATTGCCCTCCACAGCTTCACGCCGGAAATGGCGGGTGTAAGGCGGCCATGGCAGATCGGAATCCTGCATCACAAAGATAGCCGTCTGGCGCAGGTGATGATCGAAATGCTTCGCGCGGAGGGAGACCTCTGCGTGGGTGATAACGAACCTTATGTCCTGACGGACAGCAACGAATATACCGTCCCCCGTCATGCAGAAGCGAACGGTCTGCCGTATCTGGAAATTGAACTCCGGCAGGACCTTATCGCTGATGACGCGGGACAACGGGAATGGGCAGAGCGCCTTGCGCGGCTTCTGCCTCAGGTCTGGGAGAGACTGGCTGCATGATTGACGGACATACCAAACTTGCTGGCGTCATGGGCTGGCCTGTCGAGCATTCGCGTTCTCCGCTGCTGCACAATCACTGGTGCCGCGTTCATGGTGTCAATGGCGCGTATGTCCCGTTGCCAACGCGCCCCGAGCATTTCGAAGCCGCCCTGAAAGGTCTGGCTGCTGCCGGTTTTCAGGGCGTCAATGTCACGATTCCTCATAAGGAAGCGGCCATGAGGGCCTGTGACCGTCTGACGGATACGGCCAAGCGAGCCGGAGCAGTGAACACCGTTCGCTTTGAAAATGGCCAGATCATCGGGGATTGTACGGACGGAACTGGTTTCTGCGACAATCTAACGGCTCATGACGTCAAACTGTCAGGCCGGGCACTGATCCTTGGCGCTGGCGGCGCAGCTCGTGCTGTTGCTGCGGCTCTGCTCGATCGCGGGTGTGAGGTTATCGTGGCCAACCGGACGATGGAACGTGCCGAAGCCATGGTTGAAGCCTTGAAGGGCGGGGAGGCGATCGAATGGCACGATTGGCCAAGTCTGCTTTCGGGATGTTCCCTGCTGGTCAATGCAACGTCTCTCGGCATGAATGGCAAAGCCGATATCGAATGGAAACCGCTGCTGCGTCAGGCCGGGGCCAATCTATGTGTGACGGACATCGTTTACACCCCACGCGACACGCCGCTTCTGAAAGCCGCCCAGAAGGAAGGCCTGCGCACGGTCGATGGGCTTGGCATGCTCATCCATCAGGCACGAGCCGGTTTCCGGGCCTGGTTCGGTGTTGACCCGGAGGCAGATGAAGCAACGTTCAACCTGCTGGCTGCCAGTCTGCGCTGATCCATGAAAATCATTGGCCTCACGGGCGGGATGGCAGCGGGAAAGAGCACGGTGGCCACCCTGTTCCGCCGGGCTGGTGTGTCTGTCTTTGATGCTGATGCAACGGTGCGTGCGCTACAGGCGCCGGGCGGGAAGGCTCTCCCCGAAATTGCGCGCCTTTTTCCTGGAACCGTCACGGATGACCAGCTTGATCGCCATGCCCTGCGTCAGGCGGTCGTTGGCGATAAACATGCGCTGAAACGGCTGGAATCCGTCATGCACCCGCTGGTTCGTGCCCAGCGGACGCGGTTTCTGCGGGAATGCCGGGCGCGCAAAGAGCCATTCTGTGTTCTGGACATTCCGCTTTTGATGGAAATTGGGGAGGACCAAAACTGCGATGTCGTGGTGGTGGTGCAGGCCCCGATGACGACGCGTCTGAGCCGCATCCGACAGCGCGGGCGCGGGCAAGCCCGCATGACCGAAGAGCAGGCGCGGTCCCTGCTGGCCAGACAGATGCCGGACCATGAACGCAGACGCCGGGCGCACATCGTGATACGAACCGGCCTTTCCCGCGGATCTGCTGCCCGGCAGGTTCGCGCTTTTCTGCACCGTCTGCGCGAGGCCTCATGAAACGCTCGATCCTGTTCGATACGGAAACTACAGGCTTTGACCCGGATCAGGGCGATCGCATCATCGAAATTGCGGCTATCGAGCTGATCGATGATCTGCCGACCACCAATTATTATCACGTCATGGTGCATCCCGAGAGGGACATTCCTGCCGAGGCCACGAAAGTGCATGGTTTTCGGATCGAGGATCTGGAGGGCGCGCCAAAATTCGCCGAAATCGCAGACGGGTTCCTGGAATTTATCGGCGAGTCCCCGATGATCGCGCATAACGCGCGCTTCGACTTCAACTTCGTGAACGCCGAACTGCAAAAATGTGGACGCACTCCTCTGGATTACGCCAGTCGGGCGGTCGATACCGTGGAAATGGCGCGCAAAAAGTATCCAGGCATGCCCGCCAGCCTTGATGCGCTGTGCCGTCGCTTCAATATCGACCTGTCCCAGCGTGGCACCCATAACGCTCTGCTGGACTGCAAATTGCTGGCGGAAGTGTACGTCGAACTGATGGGTGGCCGTCAGCGCGGGCTCGGTCTGGCTGGCCCGTCGCGGAACCGCAATATCGCAGGTGCGGCTGACTTTCTGGCCAATCGTGCACCACGGAAAATGGTTCCCCCCAGCGCGGAAGAACTGGCGGCCCATGAGGCTTTTGTCGACGGCCTCAAGGAGCCGGTCTGGCGCCGCGACTGATGAAAATCCTGTTCATTACGTCCAATCGGCTGGGCGATGCTGTCATTTCGACAGGTGTGCTGAGTGCATTGCAGGCGCGGTATCCCTCCGCACTTTTCACAGTTGTCTGCGGCCCGGTTGCTGCAGGGCTGTTCACGCCTGATCCCCGATGTGAGCGCGTCATCACAATGGAAAAGCGCCGTCATGATCGGCACTGGGTGGATCTCTGGCAGCAATGCGTGAGAACCCGATGGTTCATGGTGGTAGATCTTCGAGGCTCACTGTTGAGCCTCACCTTGCGAACGCGCCGTCGTCTGATTGTTCGTGGGGGCCGTCGGGACGGTCGTAAGATCGAGCAGCTTGGTCAGGCGCTCGGTCGCCGTCAGACCCCCATGCCACGTGTCTGGGTATCCGATGAACAGGAAGCGTCGGCGCGTGCTCTTTTGCCGGCTGGAAAATGGCTCGCTCTTGGGCCAACCGCGAACTGGGACGGCAAGATCTGGCCCCCGGAACGGTTTGTTGCTCTGGCTGAAGGCCTGAGCGCGCAAGGTCTGCGGCCCGTTTTGTTCTATGGACCGGGCGAAGCAGAAAAAGAACGGGCAAGACCAGTTCCGGAAGCCCTCCCGGATGCGCTTGATCTGGGTGGAAACCGGGCACTTGGCGAGGTTGCGGCCTTGCTGCGACGATGCGCGCTGTTTGTCGGAAATGACTCCGGTCTTATGCACCTCGCTGGTGCGGCAGGCACACCGACGCTTGGGCTTTTCGGGCCGTCTCGCATGTCGGAATATGCGCCATCAGGGCAAAACGCCTTTGCCATCTCAGCTCCGGGACCTGAAGGAGAAGCGGCTTTGACAGATCTCCCGGCTTCAGAGGTTCTGAATGTTGCCCGGGCGATTCTGGACGGAAAAGCTGAAGCCTTCCGAACCTGACCTTGAAGCGTTGGGCTGCATGGCCGATAGAGAAGTCATGAGCGTTTCTTCCCAGCCGTCGCCCGTGGCACCGTCTTCTCCTTCGGGTCGAAAAGCCAGAGTGGCGCATGTCATGGCCGGGTCTGCGCACGGGGGCGCGGAGCTGTTTTTCGAGCGTCTCTCCATGGCCCAGACGGCAGATCAGCGTTCCGTTCGGGCGCTGATCCGGCACGATGCCGGACGCGAAGGCCGCCTCCGTGCCGCTAATGTAGAGACGCAGACTTTTCGTTTTGGCGGAATGCTGGATGTGGGCACAAAGCCGCGTCTTCAGAAGAGTCTGCGCGAATTTCAGCCGGATGTTGTCGTTGCCTGGATGAGCCGTGCGGCCCGGAAGCTACCATCAGGGCCGTGGCGAACGGCCGGGCGTCTGGGTGGCTATTATGATCTGTCTAACTACCGGCGCTGCGAGCACCTGATCGGCAATACGCGTGGTCTGGCGGATTGGATGAAGGCTCAGGGTTGGCCCGCAGATCGCGTGCATTACGTACCAAATTTTGCGACTGATTTCGCTTCAGTTCAGCCTGCCCGTCCGGAGTTTCTGCCTTCAGACGCTCCGTTTGTGCTGGCGCTCGGAAGGCTGCATGAAAACAAGGCCTTTGACGTCTTGATCCGGGCCATGACGCGCCTTCCGGTCGTGCATCTCGTGATCGGTGGGGAAGGGCCCGAACGCGCCGCGCTTGAAGAACTGATCCGGAAGGAAGGGCTTTCGGATCGTGTGCACTTGCCGGGCTGGGTGGCGGATAGCGGCCCTTGGCTTAAAGCTTGTGACGTCATGGTCTGTCCGTCCCGGATCGAGCCGCTTGGAAATGTGGTGATCGAAGGTCTGTCCGCAGGCGTCCCGGTCGTAGGAAGCGCCATTCAGGGGCCGCAGGAAATTCTTGCAGGAACAGAAGACGGGCTTCTGGCTCCCGTTGAAGACGCGGACGCTTTTGCCAGTCAGATTGGAGCCATTCTGGAGGATGCAGCCCTGGCAGGACGTTTGCGGCAGAACGGTCGTACCCGGTTCGAGCGCGAGTTTGCCGAGAGCGTCGTCATGGCAAAATGGTCTGCGTTTCTGGACGGGGGATTATCCTGATGTGCGGGATTGCGGGGTTGTCCTGCCTTCCGGGCCATACGCCGGATCAAGCGGCGTTGGAGCGCATGTCGGCGGCTATCTTCCATCGCGGGCCAGACGGTGAGGGACGTCTCGATTTCGCGGGAGCCGCGCTCAGACACCGGCGGCTATCTATCGTCGATATTGCAGGCGGGACGCAGCCTTTCCGGGTTGGCAGCGCAGCTCTGATTGCCAATGGCGAAATCTATAATGATCCTGACATTCGCGAAGGCTTCCCGGTCAATCATTTCAAAACGGGCAGTGACTGCGAGCCGCCGCTCTATCTCTGGCTGAGGGATGGCACCAGCTATACGCACGATCTTCGCGGTATGTATGCGATTGCGGCGGTTGAGAATGAGCAGGGCCAACATGAAATGGTGCTGTCCCGCGATCCGTTTGGGATCAAGCCGCTTTACATCGCGGAGTATGAAGGCGGAATAGCGTTTGCCTCCGAGGCACAGGCGCTTCTGGCCGGAGGTTTTGGTATCCGGCGCGCACGCGGGAAAGCGCGGGACGAACTGCTTCAACTCCAGTTCACGACGGGCCAGAAAACGATCTTCCCGGGCATCCGGCGTCTGCTTCCGGGCGAGACCCTACGGATTGTGGATGGCCGGATCGTGGAGTCCCGTCGCAGGCATGTTCTCAAGGAAGCCACGACGGCAGTTCCGGCCGATCTGACGGACGATCAGGCTCTCCGTCGATTGGATACAGCCCTGATGGATAGCGTGCACGCCCATCTGCGGGCCGATGTGCCCCTCGGGCTGTTCCTGTCTGGAGGGATAGACAGTTCCACGATTCTTGCAGCTGCCCATAAGCTGGGTCTGCCTCATCCCAAAACCTGGACCGCCCGGTTTGATAGCGGAAAGGCTGATGAAGCCAATGATGCTGCGGCTCTGGCGGCTTCTGTCGGGGCCGATCATCATGTGCTGACTGTTACGGAAGCGATGGTCTGGGAGCATCTTCCGGCCATCGTGGCGTGTATGGACGATCCGGCTGCAGATTACGCCATTATTCCAACGTGGTTCCTTGCGCAGGAAGCCCGCAAAGACGTCACTGTAATTCTGAGCGGTGAGGGCGGGGACGAGTTGTTCGCCGGATATGGCCGTTATCGTCGGGCACTGAAGCCCTGGTGGCGAGGCGGAAGAACACCCTGGCGCTCGGGAACGTTTGGCCGCAGCCTTCCGGGGCGCGGACGGCAGTGGCGGTCCGGCCTGGCGGCCATGGAACTGTCCCAGCGTCTGACAGGTCTTCCTGCCGTGCAGGCCCTCGATATTGCCGAATGGCTGCCAAACGATCTTCTGCTCAAACTGGATCGCTGCCTGATGGCGCATTCCGCTGAAGGCCGTACGCCTTTGCTGGACCCCGTCGTAGCCAATGCCGTCTGGTCTCTGCCGGACCGCTTTAAGGTCCGTGATGGCTACGGCAAGTGGCTGTTGCGGCGCTGGCTTCAGGATGCGTTGCCGCAGGCACGTCCGTTTGCGCCCAAACAGGGTTTCACAGTTCCCGTTGGTCCATGGATTGAGGGACAGTCGAAACGGCTGGCTCCCCTCGTGGTGCAGCAGGGCTGCATTCAGGCCATCATGCCGGCCCATCGGGTTGAGCGCCTTTTTTCTACGGCAACACAGCGCGGACATGCCCGACAGGCCTGGACACTGCTGTTTTATACGTTGTGGCACCGACATCATATCGAAGGTATTCCGGCAGACGCGGATGTTTTCGAAACGCTTTCCCGCGCCCATTGAGTGCGGTTTCCATCAGACTGATTAAGGACAGACCATGCATTACGATCTGATTATCCGGGGCGGCCGCTGTGTGTTTCCATGGGGTGAGGCCGAAGCTGATCTTGGTGTTCGTGATGGTCGCATCGCTTCCCTGTCCGTTTCGAAAGACGATGACGCGGACCGTGTGATTGATGCGACGGGTCTGCATGTTCTGCCCGGTCTGATCGACAGTCACGTGCATCTGCGCGACCCGGGGAACGCTGCTGTCGAAACGCTGGAAACCGGAACACGCGCTGCTGCCCTTGGTGGTGTGGCGACCGTGTTCGATATGCCCAACACGTCTCCCAGCGTCACGGATAAGGCGATGCTGGACTGGAAGCGCGAGCACATCAGCAACGTCGCGCATGTGGATGTCGGCATGTATATCGGCGCGACGCGGGAGAACACGCCGGACCTTGCGATGCTGGAGCAGCAGCCGGGCGTCTGTGCGATCAAGGTCTTTGCGGGATCTTCCACCGGCAACCTGATGATCGAAGATGACGAGGGCATTGAAGCTGTCATGCGCTCCGGTCATCGTCGCGTCTGCTTCCATTCCGAAGACGAATACCGCCTTCAGGAACGCAAGCTGATGTTCCATGAAGGCCAGCCTTACGCCACGCACAGCATCTGGCGTGACGTGGAATGCGCTTTTCTCGGTACGCGTCGCATCATGGCAATTGCCCGCAAGACGGGTCGCCCGGCCCATATCCTGCATACGTCCACAGCCGAAGAGCTGGACTATCTGGCAGGCTTCCGGGATGTTTCGACGGTTGAAGTTCTGGTCAATCACCTCACGCAGGTCGGCCCGGACTGTTACGAAAAGCTGGGTGGTCTCGCCGTCATGAACCCGCCGCTTCGGGATCGGTATCACTACGAAGCAAGCTGGAAGGCCATTCAGGATGGTCGCGTGGATGTCGTCTCGTCCGATCATGCGCCGCATCCGCTTGAGGCCAAGAAGCGTCCATGGCCGAACTGCCCCGCTGGTCTGACGGGCGTGCAGACGATCGTGCCAGTCATGCTCGATCATGTGAATGCGGGTCGTCTGAGCCTGTCCCGCCTTGTCGACCTGATGGCTGCGGGTCCGGCACGTGTTTACGGACTTCAGACAAAGGGGCGGATGGCTGTCGGTTTCGACGCGGATTTCACGCTCGTGGACATGAAGGCGCAGCGCGAAATCACGAATGACTGGATTGCGTCTCCGGCCGGCTGGACGCCTTTTGATGGCACGCAAGTGACAGGGTGGCCGATGGCAACCATTGTACGCGGAACAGTCGTCATGCAGGACAACGAAGTGATTGGAAACGCCACGGGACGTTTTGCCAAATTTGCGCCTTGATCGAGGCGTAGGGCGCGCGACGCTTTGACCAAGAAAGGGAGCTTTATGATTCGTCCCGTTGCCGCACTTTGTGGCCTGTCTCTTCTGTCCATGCTTGCTGTCGAAACAGCCACGGCTGCCGACTCCGGCTGGAGTGCGCCTAAATGTGGTGCCGAGCCAACGGCACCCACGGTCAAGGCCGGGACGGTCGCCCAGTACAACGAGAGCGTGGACCGCGTGACGGCTTACGAAAAAGATGCCCGGGCCTATAACGCCTGCGTGTCAGGACAGGCCAATCGCGAAGAGACTGCCATCAGTCAGGAAGCGAGCGCTAAAATCTCGCACATCCATACGGTAAGTGCGGCCGTCCAGGCTCACATTGCCGGGTCATTCCAGAAACTGTCTACAGAACTGACCGCCGCAGGCCGCAAGCTCGGCCATCACTAAAAAACGTTATTGCCCCATACGCGTCTGATTCTGCAGGGGCGTCAGGCCCGTCGGGCCTTCATAGGTCTGACGGGCCACATTGGGCATCAGGTCCGGCCTTGCCCAGCAATCCGTTCCTTCAAAGCTGGTCGTGCAGTAAGGCTGGGGAGGGGGCGGGCCTACAGGGCGGGAGCAGAAGCTCTCGTCATCATAGAGATAGGCCGTGTTGCAGTCCTTGCCCGTGATGGCAGAAGCAATACGGTCCGGGGCACATCCGCCGAGAGCGCAAAGCATCAGGGCCGATGGCAGCAGCAGGGCTGGTTTCTTCATGCCGGAGAAGATCGTCTGGCAGGGGTTAAGGAAGCCCTAAAACGGCAATGAATTTCTTTTGGTAACAGCTTCTCAAGCGAAGCGTTTGCCGCAAACGTGCGGCACCTGTATGGTTCCGCCAGAACTTTACAAAACCGATCCAACAGGGGACCAGGTGGCGGACGATTTCATCACAGAGGTGAACGAGGAAATTCGGCTTCAGCGCTTAAGGGCAGCTGCACGTCGATGGGGTGCTGTCGTGGCAGGTGTCGTCGTCGTGGGCGCGATCGGCGGTGGTGTCTGGGAATGGCAGAATCATGCCCGCAAAGCGGCGCAGGGTGCGGCTTCCGCCCGGTATTTCACGGCACTCGAAACGCTGGCTGATCCCAAGCATGACAAGTCTGTCACGCAGCAGGCTGAAGCCACTTTCCAGGATCTGGCCGATCATGGTCCCGCCGGTGTGCGCACCTATGCCGCGCTGCGTCTGGCTGACCTGAAGATGCAGGATCACGATACTGCCTCTGCGCTGAAAGCCTGGAACAGCGTTGCGGCCGATTCTGCGGCCGAGCCTGCTCTGAAGGACATGGCCCGTTACATGGTCCTGAATGCCCAGACCAACACGGCAGACCCGAAGACGCTGCGTTCCGGTTATGAAGGTCTTGCCCAGAATGGTGGGGCCTGGGGAGCACTGGCGCAGGAAGGTCTGGCCGGGCTGGATCTGCGATCTGGTGCAACTGCCGACCAGCAGAAAGAAGCCCAGCGCCTGCTGACACAGATCAGTGGTAATGCCGCTGCACCTGAAGGGGTTCGTGCCCGTGCACAGGCCCTGCTTGAAACCTTTGGAGACGCTGGTTAATGCGCCGCCCTGACCGATCTTCCTCGACCGTGAACCGCCGCTCCCTCTTGCAGGTCGCCTGTTCCGGTGCTGCCTTGACCGCACTGGGTGGGTGTAGCCTGTTCAATGACGATGAAAAGCCCATGCTGGCCGGTCATCGTGTTGACGTGCTTTCTACCGGTGCTGGCCTGACCGTTGATCCGGAAGATCATACGCCAATCACTCTCTCGGCCCCACAGGCCGTGACGGAATGGCTTCAGCCTGACCGCACGCCGGATCACATCTCGGTCAATGCGATTGGCAGCGGCGCAAATCTCAAATGGAGCCGTTCGATCGGTGCCGAGGTTAACCCGACGAGCTTCCTGTCCATGGTCGCCATCATGCCGAACAGCCGTGGTGCGATTCAGTCGCCGCCCGTGATCGGGAATGGCCGGATCTTCACAACAGATGCTCAGGGCGTCGTGAAGGCATGGACGTGGCCGGGTATGAAGCAACTCTGGTCCCATCAGCCAGCTCCACGCAAGTCCCGGTCTACCAATATCGGTGGCGGTGTCGCCTTGGATGGTGACACGCTTTACATCGTGGATGGTGTGGCTCAGGCGCTGGCCGTCGAGGCCGCAACGGGCAAGATTAAATGGGCAGTCGATCTCGGTACCCCGGGCCGTTCTGCTCCAACTATCGCGGACGGGCTGGTCGTTTTCGGAACGATTGACGAGCGTCTGTTTGCACTTGAAGCCGCGACGGGCCGTCAGGTTTGGACGTACCAGGCAACCGGTGCGGACACTGTCGTCTTCGGTCAGGCGGCGCCTGCGATTGTGGACGGTGTGGTTCTGGCCGGTTTCGGCAGCGGTGATCTTGTCGCTCTGCGTGCAACGTCTGGTGAGATGGTCTGGAGCGACAGCCTTGGCGGTGCCAATGGTATGGGCGCCATGCTGGATTTCTCGTGCATCCGTGGCGCGCCCGTTATCAAGGACGGCACGGCTTACGCCATCTCCATGTCGCGCGTTCTCGTGGCCGTGGACATGCGTTCCGGTCGGCGTCTTTGGGAGCGTGAAGTCAGTGGGCAGACCCCGCTGACAATTTGTGGAGACTGGATGTTCGTCCTGTCCACGGATCAGCAGCTTGCCTGCCTCGATCGCTTGTCGGGTCATGTGCGCTGGATTACACAGCTGCGTCGCTTCCGCCGTCAGGAAGTGCAGAAGGATGCCGTCCAGTGGGTCGGTCCTCTTCTGGTGAACGGCAAGCTGCTCTGTTTCTCTACCCTGCCTCAGGAAGGCATGGTGATTGTTGATGCCGTAACTGGCAAAATTGAATCGACCCGTAAAACCACGGCGCCATGCCAGGTTCAGCCAATCGTCTGTGACGGTCTGGTTCTGACACTGTCCCAGGATGCTGTTCTGCGGGCCTATGGCTGAATAAATGACCTCTGAGAACCTGCCCATCGTAGTTATCGCCGGGCGCCCGAATGTCGGGAAATCCACCCTTTTCAATCGACTTGTCGGGCGCCGTCAGGCGCTTGTCTCCGATCAGCCGGGCGTAACCCGCGACCGCAAGGAGGGCGAGGCCCTTATGCGCGGTCGTCGGATCCGCATCATCGATACGGCCGGCCTTGAAGAAGCTGCCCCGGATACGCTGTTCGGCCGTATGCGGGCGTCTTCCGAATCCGCTGTGTCCATGGCGGATCTGGTTCTGTTCTGCATTGATGCCCGTGCGGGCATTACGCCGACAGATGCTCATTTTGCCAACTGGCTGCGTCGTCAGAACCGGCCGGTCATGCTGATTGCGAACAAGGCAGAAGGCAAAGCCGGAACCGACGCGGCTTTGGAAGCCTATTCGCTTGGTCTTGGCACGCCGCTGGCCCTTTCGGCCGAGCACGGCGAAGGCATCAGTGATCTTATGGGTGAGATCGTGGACCGCCTGCCACATGCACCGCGTGAGGTTCGTCACCGCCGCCGGGACGAAAAGCCTGAAGAGGGCGAAGAGCAGGAAGAACGTCCAGCGGGTCCGCTGCATCTTGCGATTGTCGGCCGTCCGAATGCCGGAAAATCAACGCTTTTGAACTGCCTGCTGGGCGAGGAGCGTATGATTACCGGTCCGGAAGCCGGTCTGACTCGCGATTCCATCTCTGTTGACCTGCATGATGAGCATGGCCCCATCCGTCTCGTCGATACGGCAGGAATGCGCAAACGCGCTCGCGTTGAGCAACACCTTGAGCGCATGTCCGTTTCTGCGTCCATTGAAGCGCTGAAGATGGCGGAAGTGGTCGTTTTGACCATTGATGCGACGCTTGGTGTTCATGAGCAGGATTTGCAGATTGCCCGCCTGATTGAGAAAGAAGGCCGTGCCTGTGTTCTGGCGCTGAACAAGTGGGATGCTGTCGAAGATCGCGTTGCGACCCGCAAGGCTATTTCTGACCGGATCGAGACGTCTCTCGCTCAGGTCCGTGGCATTCCGGTGGTAACTTTCTCCGCGCTAACCGGGGCAGGTGTTCATCGTTTGCTGCCCGCCGTGCGGAAGGCTTACGAAGTCTGGAATTCGCGCGTCACGACAGGTGAGCTGAACCGCTGGTTCGAAGAGATGCTGGATCGCCATCAGCCGCCACTGGTTGATGGTCGTCGTCTCAAGCTGCGTTACATGACGCAGGTCAAGGCGCGTCCGCCGACATTTCTTCTGTTCGGAACACGTGCAGAGATGCTGCCGGATGCCTACAAGCGTTATCTGGTGAATGGGCTGCGAGAGACGTTCCACATGCCCGGTGTGCCCATCCGTATTCAGTTGCGCGGTACCAAGAATCCTTACGCGGATAAGTGATTCTCGTTTCTGTTCCGTTATGCATCGTACGCATACCGGAACAGAATGACGAAACTGGACTATAAAACTCCCTGTTTTCGTATATCTAATCCCTTTCCACAGACTGGCGATGGTTGGTGTTCGGTCCTAGAAAGGCTGCCAGCCATCAGTCAGGCCTGAGTTAAGGATGAGGAACAGGAATTATGGTCGGGATTGCTGCGGTTCGCAGTGAGGACGTTTCAGGGGAGCCTCAACGCAGCACGGCACGCGCCACGGCGCTGGGGATCATGGCAGCACTTGCCGGCCTGATGTTTGGCCTTGATACGGGCGTCGTCGCAGGCGCATTGCCCTTTATCGCTACAGATTTTCATGCCAGCGATGCTTTGCAGGGGTGGATCGTCTCCTCCATGATGGCGGGTGCCGCGTTTGGCTCCCTCATTGCCGGTCGCGTTTCCAGTAAATATGGCCGCACAGGCGCCATGCTTTTGGCAGCAATCCTTTTCCTGCTTGGAACCTTGCTCTGTGCCCTTGCGCCGTCTCCGGCGGTTCTGATTATCGGGCGTGTTTTTCTCGGGCTGGCTGTCGGCCTCGCAGCATTCGCGGCCCCTCTCTATATTTCCGAAATCACTGTCGAATCCGCTCGCGGGTCCATGATTTCCTTCTATCAGCTCATGGTCACGCTCGGCATTTTCCTGGCCTTCGTGTCGGATAGCCTTCTGGCCAATGGCCATCACTGGCGCTGGATGCTGGGAATTATGGCCGTCCCAGCGACGCTGTTTCTGGGTATCGTTCTGATTCTGCCGCACAGTCCCCGCTGGCTTATGATGCAGGGGCGTAAGGACCACGCGCGTCGCGTGCTCAACAGTCTGCGGTCTGACGAAGAAGTGGCAGAAGCTGAGCTGGCCGATATTCAGGCGCGTCTGCACAAAAGCAGTGATGCCGGGTTTGGTCTGTTCCGCAGCAACCCCAATTTCCGCCGTTCTGTCTATCTGGGTATGCTTCTTCAGGTCATGCAGCAGCTGACCGGCATCAATGCTCTGCTGTACTACGCGCCGCGCGTGTTTCAGGCCGCTCATTTCGGCGTCAATGCCTCCATATGGGCTACGACGCTTGTCGGTCTGACGAACATGATTCTGACGGGCGTTGCCATTGCATGCGTGGACAAATGGGGGCGTCGTCCGCTTCTCATCCTGAGTTGCGTTATTGCTGGTGCCGCGCTGCTGGGCGTAGGCGTCCTGCTGGAAGTCGGTGCTTCGAGTTTTGAGGCACAGATTGCCCTGTGCGGGTTTGTCCTGCTGTTCGTTGCCGGATTCGCAATTGGTGAGGGACCGCTGGTCTGGACCCTCTGCTCCGAAGTTCAGCCAACGCGGGGACGTGATTTTGGAATTGGCTGCTCTACTGTCACAAACTGGGGCGCAAACTGGGCAATTTCCAAGACTTTCCCGATGATCATGGTGGCAATGGGAGCAGCATCCACCTTCATTATGTTTGCTGCGTTCAATGGACTTTTCGTGCTTGTCACGCTCATGATGGTTCCGGAAACGAAAGGTGTCTCCCTTGAGACACTGGAAGCCAATCTTTTTGCCGGTAAGAAACTGAAGGATCTGGGACGTTAATCGTGATGAAAGCCGCTACGGCTGGAGAGAGTGATCTCGCCTCCGATCCACAACGACACGCTGGGCTTTACGGAGCCCAGCGTGTCAAAGCCATGTCAGCCGTTCTTCTTGGGCTGCTTCTTTCCGTTCTGGATTACGCCATTGCAAACGTGGCGCTTCCCTCCATCGCCCATGACCTGAATGCTCCGTCTTCACGGGCAATCTGGGTGGTGAACGCTTATCAGCTGGCAAATCTGTCCTGCCTGCTGCCCCTGGCTTCCTTTGGAGCGAGGGTGGGTTTTGCCCGCATGAGCCAGATCGGTATCTTCCTGTTCCTCATCACCTCCGTTGGCTGCGCCCTTTCCCAGAACCTGCTGGAATTGACGCTGGCCCGCGCGCTTCAGGGGGTCGGGGGTGCCTGCATCATGAGCGTGAATATCGCGCTTGTACGGTTCATTTATCCGCATGCAGAGCTTGGTAAGGGCATCGCCCTGAACGGCCTGTTCGTTGGTATCGGTGTGGCTCTTGGACCAACGATTGGGTCTATTGTCCTTTCCGTTGCAACGTGGCCGTGGATTTTCTGGATCAACCTGCCTTTGGCTCTTGCCGCTCTCGCCATGGCGCATTTTGCTTTGCCGCAGACGCCCCGAAGCGAAATACAGGCTGATATTCCCGGTTCAATTCTGACCGTGGCCTCTTTCGCGCTGCTTGGCATCGGTCTCGATGGTCTGATGCATGGCGATTTTCTACCCGGATCGTTGCTGACAGGCGCTGGTCTGATCTGCTGGTGGCTTCTGCTCCGGTATCAGAAGGGGCGCCGGGAGCCGATTGTTCCCGTGGATCTTCTGGCACGGCGTCCGTTCCTGCTGGCCTGCTTGGTAGGTTTTCTCGGCTTTGTGGCATCCAACCTTTATATTGTCGCGATGCCCTTCACCTTGGCGTCGGCCTTTCATCGTGGCGATTCCACAATCGGTCTTCTGATTGCGCCCTGGGCCGTTGGGGTGGCGGTGATGTCGTTCGTGGTCGGGAAAATGGCGGACCGCTTTCCGGCGTCCGTCCTGTCTTCTTTGGGGCTGCTGCTGACAGCATTCGGTTTTCTGCTGCTCTGGCTGCTTCCTCTGGATGCAAGCAACGCCGCGATTGCATGGCGCACTCTGCTGGCCGGGTGCGGTTTCGGGCTTTTCCAGCCTCCCAACAACCGCGCCATCATGGTGTCTGCCCCAGCAGGACGGGAAGGCGGGGCCAGCGGCATGCTCTCAGTCGCGCGGCTTGGCGGTCAGACGACGGGCGCTCTGCTCGTGGCCGCTCTTTTCACGATCTTTCCCCATCCAGCCTTTATCTGCCTTGGTGGCGCGATGATCGCTGCACTGACCGGGTCCGCGATCAGTCTTGGGCGGAAATACCTCGCAGACTGAACAGCGTGGTTGTTCGCTGATCGGTGCTTTCAAGTTCCTGGGTGGTCTGGACGTCCTGTTGAATCAGAATGTCCAGATCCAGTTTGGGCGCATAGTGCCGTCCCGGATCACAGAGCCAGACTTCGCAATATTGAGCGCACTCCAGCAGCCACGGCATAATCCGGGCGGCCATAGCCTCATTGTAACAGACATCCCCGATCACCAGCAGATCACAGTCAGGCTTTGAGCCGACGAGATCGCCTGTACGAAGCGCCACCGTAACTGCATTGAGTGTGGCGTTCAGGGCTGTGACTTCCAGAGCCATCGGATCGATATCGTTGGCTTCTGCGACCGAAGCTCCGGCTTTTGCCGCAGCAATGGCTGCCAGACCGCACCCGCAGGCGACGTCCAGAACCCGCTTGCCGCGGACACGTTCGGGATTATCCAGAATATACCGTGCAATAAGCTGGCTGCCAGGCCATGCAAAAGCCCAGAAGGGAGGTTCAATGCCATGCGCTTCGAGAAAAGCCTCGCTGGCCTGCCAGATTGGCGTGATGTCTGTGGCCAGATGCAGAGCAATTTCCGGAACAAGTCCGGCGCTTTCGACTGCCGTGTTTTCGCGGATGAATGCCGCGGGGTCCTGCAGTCTGACTGACATGGTGTTCAAAGTCTTCCGCAGATAAAGGCTATAGCCAGAAGGAAACCGATCGGAACGTTCTGCTTGAACTGACGCAGGCAGTTCGGCGCGTCGTATGGATCAAGGGTGCGAGCCTGCTGAAGAAGCAGCAGACCTGCGATTGCGAAGAACAGCCAGAAGCCGAGATGCAGATGAGCATGGATGGCGACCAGCCCCAGGGCCAGTAGCATCAGACTGTAGCAGGTGGCGATAAAGGGTTTTGCACGCTTTTCCATGAGGCGGGACGTGGAGCGTACGCCGATGCGCGCGTCATCATCCATGTCCTGAAAGCCGTAGATGGTATCGAAGCCGAGCTGCCAGAGAATGACGGCGCCATAGAGCAGGGCTCCGTTCCCATCGAGGCGCCCGCCTGCGGCTGCATAGCCCATTGGTGCGCCGAAGCCGAAGGTGAATCCCATGACAAGCTGAGGCCACCAGGTGACGCGCTTCGCGGCGGGATATAGGGCCACAAGCACCAACGCAAACGGGGCCAGAATCCAGCAGGCCACGGGTAGGCACAGCAGAACACACAGGCCACAGAAGAGCAGGGCAGCGAGCAGCTTGAGCCCCTGCTTCAGTGAAAGCGCACCACTGGCCAGTGGTCGGCCAGCGGTCCGGGCGACCTTGGCATCAATATCGCGGTCCCAGATGTCGTTTACCACGCATCCGGCAGATCGCATGACGAGGGAGCCGAATGCGAAGAGCGCCGTGTAAAGAACACGGAGGCCGAGCGGTGCATCTGGCGCAAGGAAAAGCCCCCATACGCCAGGCAGGAAAAGAAGCCACGTTCCGACCGGGCGATCCAGCCGGGCTAGAAGCGCGTAGGACCGCCAGGGCTCAGGCAGGCGGCCGGTCCAGCCTGTCAGGCTGATATCGGTATGGGGGCGGGTTTCACTCATCAAAGCCCCTGATGCGGGGCAGAGGCGCTTCCGTCAATGGCTGTTGCGCGCTATCCGGGAAGGATGAGCCGATCTGATCCCCGTCTTTATCTTGAAGTGCCGGATGTCACCTTCTCTGAAGGGCTTGAACTTCCGCTCCCCCCCGGTCAGGCCCATTATCTGGGCAATGTCATGCGACAAGGGCCGGGAGACGCTGTTCGCGTCTTCAATGCGCGGGACGGGGAATGGGCCGCGACGATCCAGACCCTACGGAAAGACCGCGGGACAATCGTTTTCGGAACAATGGAGCGTTCTCCCCAGGCGACGGAGGGGGTAGAGCTTCTGTTTGCGCCGCTAAAACGCGATGCGACCGAACTCGTCATCCGCATGGGAACCGAACTGGGTGTGACCTGCTTCAGGCCGGTCATTACAGAGCGGACGAATACGCATCGGCTAAATCTGGAACGTCTCGCCCTCATCGCATCTGAAGCTGCCGAGCAATGTGAGCGACTTGATATTCCTGAGATCCTTCCGCTGGAATCGTTGAAAACCGTCCTGTCCACGTGGCCGGAGGACAAGCCGCTTTTCGCTGCGCTGGAACGTCGTCCCGGTGAGGATGGCCCTATGAAGGCTGCGGCGCTGCTGATCGGGCCGGAGGGGGGATTTTCAGATGCTGAAGTGGCTCTGCTGCAGCGTCACTCCGCTGTGCATGCCCTTACACTGGGGCCGCTGGTTCTACGGGCTGAGACGGCTGTCTGTGCCGGGCTGGCCCGTCTGGCACTCAGACGTGGCGCCTGAGGGTGACAGGACCGTCTGAACTGCTACAAGTTCAATCAATATCGAACAACGATTTCAAACCGAGGCAAAACCGCCATGTCCAATCCCGGCACATCCAATAGCGCAGCGATCGAGAATCGGGCGCAGCTCGTCGAGGTTCTGGAGCGTGGCTCCAAGCCGCAGTCTGAGTGGAAGATTGGCACCGAGCACGAGAAGTTCGGATTTGTGCTGCCGGGACAGGATGATGGTCGTGAGCCGCTGTCACCGCCGCCCTATGAGCCAAAAGGGATTGGGGCACTCCTGCAGAAGTTGGAAGGGCCCGACTGGGCGCCGATTCATGACGGTGAAGCACTGATCGGGCTGGCAGGCCAGAACAGTCAGAAAGGTCGGTCGATTTCTCTGGAGCCTGCCGGTCAGTTTGAGCTTTCGGGTGCGCCTGTGGTGTCACTTCAGGAGACGCAGGCCGAAATGCAGGAGCATTTTGACCTGATCCGCGGGCCGGCTTCGGAACTCGGGATTGGTTTCCTGCCGTTCGGCTTCCAGCCGCTCTGGAGCCGGGATGCCATGCCGTGGATGCCCAAGAGCCGCTACGCCATCATGCGGAATTACATGCCGAAGGTCGGTAGCCTCGGTTTGGATATGATGACGCGAACCTGCACCGTGCAGGTCAATCTGGACTTTGGCGATGAATCCGACATGGCTCGCAAGATGCGCGTGTCTCTCGCCCTACAGCCGTTGGCTACAGCGCTGTTTGCCAATTCGCCCTTCGTTGAGGGCAAGGCGAATGGATATTTGTCCAACCGCGCGCGAATCTGGACGGATGTTGATAACCAGCGAGCCGGTCAGCCTCCGCTGTTCTTCGCGGAAGACTTCGGTTTCGAGAAATACGTTGATTGGGCGCTGGATGTGCCCATGTATTTCGTTGCACGGGATGGCAAGAATCTGGATGTCAGCGGTTGTTCGTTCCGCCGCTGGCTGAACGGTGAGTCACAGCCGGGCCTGGAAGGTCTGACCCCCACGATCGGGGATTTCGAGGATCATCTGACGACAGTTTTCCCGGATGTACGCCTCAAGCAGTTCCTTGAAATGCGCGGGGCGGACGCTGGCCGACCTGAGATGATGGTTGCACAGTCTGCGCTCTGGGTTGGACTGTTCTATGATGCAGCGACACTGGAAGCTGCTGAAAAGCTGGTTCTGGAGCAGCCCTGGGAGGTCTACCAGGAGCTTCGGGCAGACGTTCCTGCCAAGGGCATGCAGGCTGAATTCCCGGGTGGGCTGAAGGCTCTGGCCAAGCGCGTTGTGGCACTCGCCGAGCAGGGCTTGCGCGCCCGTGTCCGCAACGAGGCGCAGTTCCTTGATCCTCTACACCTCATTGCGGATGGTGGCCCGAATCAGGCCGAGTACTGGCTGGCGCTTTACGAAGGCGCGTGGGGTGGCAGCGTGAAGCCGCTGTTCCGCGAAGCCGCTATCTGACGCGAGGCTGAAAGCCAACATTCCGGTTTTTGTGGGAACGCGCTATGCATCGAGGGAGGCGGGACTTTTGCAACCCGTCCCTTCGATCGGTAGTTCCAGAGGGATGATGAACCGTCTTTTCTTCCGCGCGGCTTTGGCCAGCGCTTTCATGTCCGTCACAGTTCTGCCGCTTCCTGCTCTGGCGCAGGCCGTTCCGGCGCAGTTCCGCCCAGTCGATCAGGGCTGGGTCGCCCGTATTCAGGACACACTCGGACAGATCACCGTCCTTCAGGCCCGCTTCCAGCAGATCGCTCCCGACGGCAAGACCGTAGGCGGAACGGCTACGCTGGATCGGCCGGGGCGGATGCGCTTCGATTATGATAGTCCTAGCCCTCTGCTGCTGGTGGCTAACGACGGCAAAGTTGTTTTTCAGGATCGTAGCGTCGGCCAGGTCACGGTCATTCCTCTGGACCGCACCCCGTTGGGGCTGTTGCTTCGTCCTGATCTGAAACTGTCCGGGGATGTGACCGTCACGGGATTTGAACGCAAGAGCGGTCAAATCCGTCTTCAGGTCGAGAAAAGTGACAATCCGGGTGAGGGCAATCTAACGCTTGTTTTCTCGGAAACGCCGCTGGCTCTGCTGGGGTGGGAAGTTGTGGACGCTCAAGGTCGTACGACGCGTATTGCCCTATCTGATGTGAAGACGGGTGGAAGCGTGTCCCAGTCTCTGTTCACGCTTCCAAAATCCGAAGACTGATCAGTCAGCTCTTCATTTCTTTTGAGAGCTCCAGTGCACGGGCATAAACCGTGCGCTTGGGGAGCTTGATAATACCTGCGACCAGCGAAGCAGCATCCTTGACGGAGTGACTTTCCAGCGCTTCGCGAAGATGCGTGTCCAGATCATCCGCTCCACTGTCGTCTTGCGCTGACGGACCAATCAGAAGCGTGATTTCGCCGCGCGGAGCTGTGGTCTGGAAATGAGCCAGCACCTCTGCCAGTGTTCCACGCACCATTTCTTCAAAACGCTTCGTCAGTTCGCGGCCGACGGCGTCCTCACGATCGGGACCGAAGACAGTAATCAGGTCCTCCAGCGTTTCGACGAGACGATGTGGTCCTTCATACCAGATGAGCGTTGAGCGAACGCCGGCCTGTTCCGCAGCCCGGAGTGTGGCAAAACCGGTTTTGCGTGCCTCGCTGCGCGGGGCAGGAAAGCCTAGGAACATGAATGGCAGCGGCGGCAGGCCGGAGAGGGTCAGTGCGGTGATAACGGCATTCGGGCCGGGAATGGCCGTGACATGAATGCCAGCCGCAATGGCCGCCCGGACCAGTCTATATCCCGGATCTGACAATAAAGGTGTGCCCGCGTCTGACACGACGGCGTATCGTGCGCCCGCAGAAAGTTTTTCAATGAGAAACGGGGTACGATCCTGTTCGTTATGATCGTGCAGCGTTCTGGTGGGCGTGGAGATGTTGCGCGACATCAGCAATTTTGCCGTAACGCGCGTATCTTCACATAAAATCGCCTCAACGCCCTGTAAGGTTTCTATCGCGCGTTCGCTGATATCGGCCAGGTTGCCGATTGGCGTCGCAACCAATATCAGTTGTCCCCCCACTTTCGGGCCATGCTCCGATGGCGGGGCGGCCGTTAACATTTCAGCCGTATCGCTCAAGGGAGTTTCAGCGGAACATGACTTTTCGGACATCTGCATCCTCGGTGACGAACTCAAGGCCCTATTCTGGACCGATGAGCCGTCTGCGCAAGGGTGTAAGCACTGGCCTCGCCGCTGGAACCTTCCTGACGCTGACCGCATGTTCGGGGGGAGGCTCTTCCCTGATCCCGGGTGTTGGCGGTATTCCGGGCATCAATCAGGCTCCGGGCGCGCACGAAGTGGGCCTGATTCTTCCGCTGACGGGGCGCTATGGAGCCATCGGCGGCCGTATGCGCGACGCAGCCAAGCTCGCCCTCTCTGCACAGGGTTCCCCCGCGTTGGATGTCCATGACAGCAACGCAGCGGGCGGCGCTGCACAGGCCGCTCATGATGCCTTGTCGCGCGGGGACGCGATGATCCTGGGACCACTGACTGCTACGGAAACAGCGGCTGTCGCTCCATTGGCGGTTGAGGCGGGCAAGCCCGTTCTGGCTTTCACCAGCGACTCGACGCAGGCTCGGCCGGGTGTCTGGGTCATGGGTCTCACCCCGGAGCAGCAGGTCCGCCGTATGGTGGACGCCGCTCGTGCGACAGGACGCAAGACCTTTGCGGCTTTCCTGCCCGACAATGCGTTGGGTCACGCCATGGCTGAAGGTCTCCAGCGCGCCTGCAGTGACGACGGATTGAAAGATCCGAAAATCGTTTTCCATACAATGGACGCACAGAATATCGACGATGGCATGAAGAGCCTATCGGATATCGCGAACCGCCAGCCTCCGGCACCAGCGCCTGCAGTGCCTTCCGGCCCGTCAGCCGTGGATCCTACCGCGGACGCTGCACCCGATTCGGCTGCCACGGCCACTCCAGCTCAGGCAACTCCTTCGCAGCCTGTCGCAGCACCGCTAGTTCCCCCGCCACCATTTGATGCCCTTGTTCTCGCAGATACCGGTATGGAGCTCGGCCACATCATCACGGCGCTACGCGACGATCACATCGATTCCAGTCAGGTGCAGATTATGGGGCCTGCACTTTGGAAAGCGTTTGATGGCAAGTTGAGCGCGCTCCATGGCGCCTGGTATGCAGCGCCGGATGCAAAGGATCGCAACGGATATGTCGGGCAGTACAAGGCTGTTTATCATCAGGCTCCGTCTCCTGTGACGGATTTCGCCTATGATGCAGCGGCGCTTGCCGGAAACCTGATGAAGCAGGGCGGCCCTACGACGGAAGCCCTGACACGGGCTGACGGTTATATGGGGGTAGACGGGTTGTTCCGGCTGCGGCCGGATGGGCATGTGACCCGCGCCCTGGCAATTTTCCAGATCCAGCGGGGCGGCGGTGCCCGTATCATTGTTCCCGCATCGCGGGATATTGCTGCCCGTCCGAGCTAAGCCGACACTTCACTTTAAAGAGAAGAAACACGCGTCTGTGGCGATCAGCGCGTGTTTTTTATGTTCGCCCCTAGGTATGAAATCCGGGAGGCCACCTCAGGAGCGCTTGCTCCTGAGAGTATTGTCAGGCGGCGTATGTTTCAGCCAGCGGCAGGACTGGGCGGATCGTATGAAGAGCCAGTTCGAAGCTGGCGTAGCTGCCGAGCTCGTGATTCCGCAGATGATCGATCAGAACCCAGCGCATGCCTTGCGGACGCAGCATGTAAGCCGGATCCGGATTTTCACGAACCCAGACGAGAACATGCTCGATCGGGGTCGTTCCATCAAAATTGGTGACGCCAGAGTCGACCGGAGTGATCTCCGCATCGAACAGACCCATCCGCATTCCAGCTTCGAGCCACCGGGACAGATATTCACGGTGGCGAGGAAGCACACCCTGTCTCAGGGTAATGACATTACCCCCCATGGAAACGGGGGGAAGGTCAAGAAGGGGAGTTGCCTGCGCCATCAGGTAAGTCCTCATCAAAGCGGGGCGGAAGAGCCCGGTGATTGCGATGAGGGTAGGCTAAAATCCTAACGGGGCCTTTCACAATCTTAAATGACGCCAAAACCCCGTCTGGCGACATAAACTTTCTCCACTGTGGCAAATCTGCCATGCGAAAAACGCATAGCTCAACATGTTGTTGTCATATTCCGATACAGATCCTTGCTCCAGCGGCGATGAAGCCAGAGCCACGAACCGGGCCGTTGCTCGATCCATTCCTGAAGGCGGTCGTTGAGTCGCTGGGTAAGAGCTAGAATGTCGGCCTGACGATCC
>Ga0157360_1000022_pt1 | contig 101005 bp, 84 predicted proteins | sample AttlaeALBM1_FD_111483 | JGI IMG/M metagenome (GOLD analysis project Ga0157360, IMG submission 111483) | Fungus gardens microbial communities from leaf cutter ant in Ribeirão Preto, State of São Paulo, Brazil - Atta laevigata ALBM1 | ecosystem: Host-associated > Fungi > Mycelium > Unclassified ...
CAAGAGCCAAGAGCCAAGAGCCAAGAGCCAAGAGCCAAGAGCCAAGAGCCAAGAGCCAAGAGCCAAGAGCCAAGAGCCAAGAGCCAAGAGCCAAGAGCCAAGAGCCAAGAGCCAGAATTAGACCATTTTTATTGGGCAGAAAAGGCTTTTTTGCTTAAAAAGCTGCTTTTCACCATAATTTACGGCCCGCCGGCGGCCTTTAACAGCCTGATAGAGCGCCTTTTACTCTAACAGCGCCGCCGTGCCGCCCTGCCCGCCGGCGCTGATAGGCCGTCAGGAGAACAGCAGTGATACCATAATACGGCCGCCGGCCGCTTGCGCCGCACATTACGGCCATTCCCCCCTGCTGCTCCGCGCGAGCTGCCGGCCGGCGCGTCTGCCGCCTGAATCCGGCTCTGCCCGCCCTGCCCGCCGGCGGCTTACGGCCGGGCGGCAGCCGGCTCAGGCTTTAAAATGCTTGGATAATTTCAACCCCTGCGCCTGATAATGCGAGCGCAGCGCCGCGCCGTAAAGCCTGGCCGGCCGCGCCAGCATCGGCTCATAAACCAGCCGGCCGATTATCTGCCCATGCTCAAGGATAAACGGCACTTCACGGCTGCGCACTTCCAGCACGGCGCGCGCCCCCGCCCCGCCGGCCCGGCCATGGCCAAAGCCCGGGTCAAAAAAGCCGGCATAATGCACGCGAAACTCACCCACTAACGGATCAAACGGCCGCATTTCGGCGGCATAAAGCGGCGGCACATGCACCGCCTCACGCGAGGCGAGAATATAAAATTCATCAGGATCCAGCACTATCCGGCCATCGCCGCGATTATAAATCGGCTCCCAGAAATCTTCTGCCGCGCAGACGCCGGCCTGATCAATATCAAGCACCGGGCTATGCTTTTTGCCGCGATAGCCGATAAGGCGCCCGGCCGATCCGGCGCCGATAGCAGAGGTGGAATCTCCCTGCACATCGACAGAAAGCGCCAGGCCGGCGGCGCTAATATCCGGCTCAAGGTCAGACACAAGCCGCTCCTGCGCATGCAAGGCGCGCAAAGCAGCGCTATCCAGCCGGTTCGCGCCGCGTTGAAAACGCATTTGCGACAGGCGCGAGCCGCTGCGCACCAGAATGGGGAAGCTGCGCGGGCTGATTTCAACATAAAGCGGGCCGTGATAAGCAGCGGGAATCCGGTCAAATTCCCGCCCGCCATCGGCAATAATGCGGGTAAAAATATCGAGCCGGCCGGTCGAGCTTTTCGGATTGGCGGTAGCCGATACGGTTGCCGGCAGGGCCAGCTCTTCCAGCAGGCGGACAAGGTAAACGCAGCCGGTCTCCAGCACAGCGCCGGCCTTTAAGTCAATTTCATGCAGCGTGACCTGTTGCAGCCGCTCAGCCACACAGCGCCCCGCGCCGGGCAGAAAGGAAGCGCGCAAGCGCCAGGCGGTGGCGCCCAGACGCAAATCCAGGCTGGCCGGTTGCACCTGATCGGCGGCAAAAGGCTGCGCGGCCGCAACCGCCCCTGTCGCCATTAAACGGGCAATATATGTGTCCGGCAATATGCCGCCGGCCGCCGGCTCTCCCGCCGCCGCTGCGCCGCCATCATATCCGGCCGAGAAAATACCCATAACAACCCCGAAGCCTGCCCGCTCAACCCTTTGTCTGATTTCATAGCCCATAGGCCGGGCAGAAGCAATCTCTTTCCCGCCGCCGGCCGGCGCTTTGTTCATTTGGGATAAACAAAACTCCCCCTTCAACCGCGCGGCGGAATAGGCTAAAGTCGGGCGCATGAAAATACACCGCCTGAAAGACACAATTATCAACCGCATTGCCGCCGGTGAAGTGGTGGAGCGCCCCGCCAGCGTGGTAAAAGAGCTGGTGGAAAATGCTATTGACGCCGGCGCCGACCGGATAGAAATCACCGCCGCCGGCGGCGGCAAAAATCTTATCCGCGTTTATGATAATGGCAGCGGCATTGCCGCCGATGAGCTGGAGCTGGCTGTTTCACGCCATTGCACCTCAAAAATGGCTGATGATATTCACGATATTCGGGCTTTGGGCTTTCGCGGTGAGGCGCTGCCCTCTATTGCCTCTGTGGCGCATTTGCGGCTGGCCTCCCGCGCCGGAGACGCCGCCGCCGGGGCGGAAATTACCGTAAGCGCCGGGCTTGTTGCCCCGGCGCGGCCGGCGGCGATAAAGGCCGGCACGGTGGTGGAAGTGCGCGATTTATTTTATGCCACGCCGGCGCGGCTGAAATTTCTTAAAAGCGACCAGGCGGAAGCCGCCGCCATTAGCGATAGTGTCAAGCGTCTGGCCATTGCCTTTCCGCATATTCGTTTTACCCTTTCCGGCCCCGATCGCCTGATTACCGACCTGCCGGCAGCGCCGCTTCTGGCCGCTGCCGCCGGCGGGGCGGCCGGCGGCGCCGATAGCGCCGATGCGGCAGAAGATAAAGCCCGGGCGCAGGCCTATCACAGCCGGCTAATGCAGATTCTCGGCCGTGATTTTGCTGAAAATAGTGTCTTTCTTAATGCAAGGCGGGAGAATGTTCATATTTTCGGCTTTATCGGCATTCCTTCTTACAATCGCGGCAATGCCCTGCACCAGTTTGCCTATGTTAACGGCCGGCCGGTGCGCGACAAAACCATAAGCAGCGCCTTGCGCGCCGCTTATGCCGATATGCTGCCTTCCGGGCGTCATGCCGCGGCGGCGCTGTTTCTTGAGCTGGATCCCGCTTATGTTGATGTCAATGTTCACCCGGCCAAGGCTGATGTGCGCTTCCGCGATGCCGGGCTGATACGCGGCCTGATTATCGGCGCTATTCGTCAGGTGCTGGTTGAGGCCGGCGCCCGCCCGGCTACCACGGCCGCCGCCGCCTTTATCCGCGCCGCCGCGCTCAACGGGCAGGCGCATGGGCAGGCCGCTGCGGCCAAAGCGGCGGCCGCTAATGTTACAAGCGGTGCTGTGCCTCCGGCAGCGTCCGGGCCGTCCGGTTTTGGCGCTTATAGCGCCGGCCGGCGGCGCTTGACCGGCTTTGCCGAAGATTCTCCCCCCTGGCAGGGAGCCGGCTATGCTTTGTCGCCGGGGCAGGCCGCGGCAGCGGCGGATAAAGCCGCCGCAGAGGGAGGCAGCGCGCCGATTTTCCCGCCGGCGGCGGATTTCCGCCCGGAAGAGACAAGCGGTCAGGCGGCCGCGCCGGGCGCTGCCGGGCCGGAAGAGGCGGCACAGTTTCCGCTGGGGGCAGCGCGGGCGCAAATCCACCAGAATTACATTATTGCCCAGACAGCAGACAGTTTGATTATTGTTGACCAGCATGCCGCCCATGAAAGGCTGGTTTATGAAGCGCTGAAACAGGCGCTTTATGCCGCGCCTTTAGCTTCACAAATGCTGCTTATCCCGGAAATTGTTGAGCTGCCGCCGGAAGACAGCGCCCGCCTGCTGGCGCAAGCCGCGCTATTGCGGCAATTCGGCCTGGTGCTGGAGCCTTTCGGCCATCATGCGCTGGCGGTGCGGGAAACGCCGGCGCTGCTGGGGCAGGTTGACGCGCAAAAACTGGTGCGCGATCTGGCTGATGAAGCAGCGGAACAGGATACCGCCAACGGCCTGAAAGACCGGCTGGATTATGTTGCCGCCACTATGGCCTGCCATGGCTCGGTGCGCTCCGGCCGCCGCCTGCTGCCGCAGGAAATGAACGCCCTGCTGCGGCAAATGGAGCAGGTGCCGCAATCCGGCACCTGCAATCACGGCCGCCCCACCTTTATTGAGCTGAAACTGAGCGATATTGAAAAGCTTTTCGCCAGACGCTAGGCAAGCGCCCGGGCGGCCGTGATTCTTTGTTGTTTTGGGCCGCAAGCGCCCAAAACTGCCGCCCCACCTTTATCGAGCTGAAACTGAGCGATATTGAAAAACTCTTCGCCAGACGCTAAAGAAGTGCCAGGCAGAACCGAATGCCCGCACCGGGCGGGGATTTTTGCCCCTTGCTTTTATCTGAGCCGGGGCGGCCGTGATTCTTTATTGTTTCGAGCCGCAAACGCCCAAAACTGCCGCCCCACCTTTATCGAACTCAAACTGAGTGATATTGAAAAACTCTTCGCCAGACGCTAAAGAAGTGCCAGGCAGAACCGAATGTCCGCACTGAGCGGGGATTTTTGCCCCTTGCTTTTATCTGAGCCGGGGCGGTCGTGATTCTTTATTGTTTCGAGCCGCAAACGCCCAAAACCGCCGGTTTTCGCTGCCGCCCGCCGCTCAAACAGGCGATCGCTTCCCGGCAGGTAAAATCGGCCTTGGCTTTGGGCGCAAGACGCGCTAAAGTCTGCCTGATTTAGCAAGAGAGAGGCTTTATGACATATTTATCGGCTGATGATGAAGCGGAGCTGCGCTATGAGGGCAGCGATTATCACCTGTTAAAAAACGGCTCCTATGTGTGCTGCGCCGTTACCGGGCAGCGCATTCCGCTGGACGAGCTGAAATATTGGAGCATAGAGCGGCAGGAAGCCTATGCCGATTGCCGTATTTCCTTTGAGCGCGAGCTGGCCTGCCACCCCGAGCTGCGCCAATTATTAGCCTAAGGCCCTTGTAAAGCCTATGCGAGAAAGGCAGGATTATGATTGCGGACAAAAGACAAAGGCATCGCTGGACGCGGGAAGACGAAATTCTTTGCCTCGCTCTTTATTATCACCTCCCGCCGGAAGAACGAAATAAAACCACTAACCCAAAAATCCAGGCTCTGGCAGAGGTTTTGGATATATCGCCGGGAAGCATTAAACTTAAGCTGCAAAATATTAAAAGTCTGGACAAATCTTATACAGCTAACGGGCGCAAAGGGCTAGTCAATGCCAGCCGTTTAAGCCGGGAAATTGCCGCGGAATTTATAGGAAATCGGGCAGCTTTGTTTCAGCAAGCCGATATTCTAAAGCGGCAATACGGCCTTGACGCCGATTATCGGCCGGTAGCGCGGACGGACGGCGCGACATAGCCGCCTAAAGCAGGAAAACAGGTTGGGTAATAAGAGAGATATGGTAGATGGACAAGCTGCGATACAGGAGCATAACGCGGCAGGAAGCCTATGCCGATTGCGGCATTTCCTTTGAGCGTGAGCTGGCCTGCCACCCCGAGCTGCGCCAATTATTAGCCTGATATTTACAGCCCGGCTGAGCGCCCTCTTGCGCCTGCCCAGCTCCGGCGCGGCGGCAAGGGAATAACCCGATCAGACAAAACAGCCATAAAGCGCGCGGTGAGCGCCCTCCCCCGGGCGATCCGGCAGGCAAAATGTCACGCTGCCCGACTGCTGCCGCAAAAGAAGCGCCGATTATTAGCCTCCATTCCCGGCGCGGCAGATTTTAGCGGCAACGGCTTTGCTGCCCCTGCCGCAGCCGGAGGGGGTTACCTCCCCAGCCGGCCTGTTTACGGGCGCACAGCCAGACCGGCCGGCTCCGGCGCGGCTGCTGGGCGGCCTGTTAGAGCGAGCAGCGCTGTCAAACCAAACACCCTTCGCGCCAAAAGGCGCGCCGCAGCTTTGGCGCCGGCGCCGGCCAAGAGCCGGCCTTTATTCATCGAGGGCTTTGATAATATTTTCCACCGTTTTTTTGGCATCGCCAAACAGCATCATCGTATTATCGCGGAAGAACAGCTCATTTTCCACCCCGGAATAGCCGGCGCCCATGCCGCGCTTCAAAAACAGCACCGTGCCCGCCTTTTCCACATCGAGCACCGGCATGCCGTAAATAGGAGAGGTTTTATCGGTCTTGGCCGCCGGGTTGGTTACATCATTGGCGCCGATAACAAAAGCAACATCGGTTGTTGCAAATTCCGAGTTTATATCTTCCAGCTCAAAAACTTCATCATAAGGCACATTGGCTTCTGCCAGCAGCACATTCATATGCCCGGGCATGCGCCCCGCCACCGGGTGAATGGCATATTTTACGTCTACCCCTTCGGCTTTCAGCTTATCCGCCATCTCCCGCAAGACGTGCTGCGCCTGCGCCACCGCCATGCCGTAACCGGGCACAATAATCACTTTGGCGGCATTTTTCATAATAAAGGCGGCGTCATCGGCCGAGCCTTGCTTTACCGGCCGCTGCTCCTCTGCCCCCGCGGCCGCGCCGGCCGCTGCTTCACCGCCGAAGCCGCCCAGAATCACCGAGATAAAAGAGCGATTCATGCCCTTGCACATAATATAGCTCAATATCGCCCCGGAAGAGCCGACCAGCGCGCCGGTAATAATCAGTGCCAGATTGCCCAGCGTAAAGCCGATGCCGGCCGCCGCCCAGCCGGAATAGGAGTTCAGCATAGAAACGACAACCGGCATATCGGCGCCGCCAATAGCAATAATCATGGTGACGCCGACAGCAAAAGCCAGCAGCACCGCCAGCCAAAAGGCAAAATGGCTCTCACAAGCGGCAAAAATAACAATCAGCAGCAGCAGGGCCGCGCCGAGAGCGGCATTAAGCAGCCCCCGCGCCGGCAGCAGAACCGGCCGGCCGGAAAGGCGGCCGTCCAGCTTGAGAAAAGCAATAATCGATCCGGTAAAGGTCATCGCGCCGATCGCTGCGCCCAGCCCCATTTCCGCCAGCGCGCGCGCATGAATATGCCCCGCTTCGCCAATGCCGAAAGAGACCGGCGAATAAAGCGCCGCCACCGCCACCATCACGGCCGCCAGGCCAATGAGCGAATGAAAAGCCGCCACTAATTGCGGCATGGCCGTCATGGCAATAGTGCGGGCTATATAAGCGCCAATGCTGCCGCCAATAGCCAGGCCGACAAGAATCAGCAGCCAGCCGCCAAAAGACGGCGCCGCCAGCAGCAAAGTGGTAATAACGGCCAGCGCCATGCCCGCCATGCCGTAAATATTGCCCCGGCGCGCGGTTGCCGGGGTCGATAAGCCGCGCAGCGCCAGAATAAAAGCAACAGCGGCAATCAGATAAAGCAGAGCAGCGAAATTTACACTCATTATTTTACCCCGTCACTTGTCTTTTTTGCGATACATGGCCAGCATGCGCTGGGTTACCAGAAAGCCGCCGAAAATATTGATACTGGCCAGAATCAGCGCCAAAAAGCCGAAAAAACCGGCCACAGCAGAAAGGGAAAGCGCCACAGCCAGCAAAGCGCCGACAATAATCACCGAAGAAACGGCATTGGTCACCGCCATTAGCGGCGTATGCAAAGCCGGCGTGACCGACCAGACAACATAATAGCCGACAAACACCGCCAGCACAAAAACCGCAAGCTGGAAGACAAAGGGATCAACCCCGCCCGCCGCCTGAGCATTTTGCAAGGCCAGCGCCAGATCACCGCCTGCTGTTTTGACAGCCGCCGCGGCCTGCTCCAGATTATCTAATGCTTTATTCAGGGCTTCTACCGCCATTGCTTCCGCTCCTTGCCTGTTTCCCCGCCGGCCCGGCTGCGCCGCGAGGCCTTTTGCGCCGCTTTGGCAGCGGCAAAACTCAACCCCGGCGGCTCTGCGCCGCCGCCTGCCGTTCAGGCTCGCGGCCAGACGCCGACAGGCTCTGCCTGATGAAGCTCCCCGGCGGCCGGCTCTTTTCCGGCTGCGGCAGCCTTATCGGCGGCGGCTCCGCCTGCCGCCGCGCCGGCCGGCACCGCTTTGCCGTTTGCCGGCTCATAAGCCGGGATAACCGGCAAAAGCCGCCCCTCAGCCATTGTCAAAGTCGCTTTAATCAGCTCATCATCAGCGGCGGGAGCGAAAACTCCGTTTTCTCCCGCGCTAAACTGAGCGATAAAAGCATAGAGATTGCGCGCATAAAGCTCGGAAGCCGTGGCCGCCACCCGCCCGGGCATATTCAGCAGGCCGATAAGCTTTACCCCGCTGATTGTGACTATGCCGCCGGCCTCCACGCCTTCAATATTGCCGCCGCGCTCCACGGCCAGATCAACCAGCACCGAGCCGGGGCGCATGGAACGCAGCATAGCGGCGCTTACCAGACGCGGCGCCGGGCGCGAAGGGATAAGCGCCGTGGTAATAACAATATCCTGTTTGGCAATATGCCCGGCAACAAGCTCTGCCTGCCGCCGCTGATAATCGGCCGACATGGCTCTGGCATAGCCGCCCGCTGTTTCCGCTGCGCGAAATTCTTCATCTTCCACGGCGATAAATTTTGCCCCCAGCGAGGCTACCTGCTCTCTGGCGGCCGGGCGCACATCGGTGGCGGTTACCACGGCGCCCAAACGCCGCGCCGTAGCAATGGCCGAAAGCCCGGCCACACCGGCGCCCATAACAAACAGGCGGGCAGCGGGCACCGTGCCGGCGGCGGTCATCATCATCGGCAGGAGCCGCTCATAATGGGCGGCGGCCTCAATAACCGCGCAATAACCGGCCAGATTAGCCTGAGATGACAGGACGTCCATCGCCTGGGCGCGGCTGATCCGCGGCATCAGCTCCATCGCAAAAGCGCGCAGGCCGAGCGCCGCCAAAGCGCCCAGCTCAGCAGCGGCAGCAGGCCCGTAAGGATCCAGCAGGCACAGGCACCAGGCGCCTTTTTTGTAAGATTCCGCCTCTTTCAGGCTGGGGCGGCGCAATTTCAACACAATATCGGCTTTGGAAGCCGCTGCCGGCGCCGCAATCTCTGCCCCGGCAGCGGCAAAAGCCGCATCAGGCACGGCCGCGCCAAAACCGGCACCTTGCTCTACCGTCACGGCAAAGCCAAGCTTTTTGTATTTTTTGACCGTCTCGGGCGAAGCAGCTACCCGCTTCTCCCCGGCAACGCTTTCTTTGGCAACAAAAATAGACAGCGCCACACCCTATCTCCCAGTCCTTAAGGCCTTTCGCCTTAATATATAGCCCTGCCCGCACTATACAAGCATTTTGCCGGCCAAGGCAAGAGATCGGGCGCCGGACAAACAGGCAAATTCGGCCGAAATTTTGCCCCGGCCGGCAATCAGGCGGCAAAAAGCAGCGAAAACAGTGGGCAAAGGCCGGGCAAAAAGCGGCAGCAAGCTTGCTATAATAATTTTTGCAACTTATAGATAAAAACGGAATCACGCCGCCTGCCCGGCGGCAAAAGCCGGCGCCGCGCCTTTGGGCGCAGGCCGGGCGCCCAAAGGCGCGCGGCGGCTGCGGCTCTCTGACGCAACTTGTTGAAATATAAGAGTTATATGCGATTATGGCCAAAATCATTGACGGCACATCTTATGCTGAAGAAATCCTCACCAAGGTCACAAAGGCAACAGAGCGCCTGCAGCGGCAGGCCGGCCGGCAGCCGGGGCTGGCCGTCCTGCTTGTCGGCGATGATCCGGCCGGCGCGCTTTATGTTGCGGCAAAAAGCCGCAAAGCCTCAGCCTGCGGCTTTCATTCCCGCACCATAAAGCTGGAAAGCACGGTTTCTCAAGAGACAATAGCGGAGCATATCCGGCAGTTAAATGCCGATGACAGCGTGCACGGCCTGCTGGTGCAACTGCCTTTGCCGGCGGCCATCGATACGCAGGCGGTTTTGCAGGCTATTGCGCCGGAAAAAGATGTCGACGGCCTGACATACGGCAATATCGGCCGCCTGGCCAGCGGCGCAAGCGGCGGTTTTTCCCCCTGCACGCCGGCGGGCATTATGTATATGCTGCGCCAGATTCACGGGGCAGATTTGTCCGGGCTTGATGCGGTGATTATCGGCCGCTCCAATATTGTCGGCAAGCCGATGGCGGCGCTGCTGCTGGCGGCCAATGCCACCATCACTATTGCGCACAGCCGCACGCGCGATTTGCCTGAGGTTATTCGCAGCGCCGATATTCTGGTTGCCGCCGCCGGGCAGGCGGAAATGGTTAAAGGTAGCTGGATAAAACCGGGGGCGACTATTATTGATGTCGGCATTAACCGCATTGCCGCCCCCCGGCATAGTGACAAAAAGACCAGGCTTACCGGCGATGTGGAATTTGACACCGCCTCTATTATTGCCGGGCATATTACCCCCGTTCCCGGCGGGGTGGGGCCGATGACCATTGCCATGCTGATGGCTAATACTCTGACCGCCGCCTGCCGCGCCGCCGGCGAAGAGGCGCCGCAGCTCATGTGACAAAAGCGGCAGAACGGCCTGACCATGAAAGCCGCGGCAGCGGCGGCAAGCGCTGAAATCCGCCGGCCGGCCGCCGTGACTGAAAAGTGCCAAGGCTCACGGCCGGCGGCAATCGGATAAAAGCCGTAACAGCATTAAGCGAAGGGAGGGATACAGTGAATCGACTCGTCATATCGCTGATTGTTCTCCTTATTCCGGGGCTTATTGCCGCCCTTGTCTACGATTCCATTACCCGACATGAAAAATGGAATAATTTTACCTTTTCCGTAGCCGCTGTTTTATTCGGCTGGTTCAGCTATTTACCGCTTTATCTGATAAATTGGCTGTTTAGCGTTTTTTCATGTTTTCATATAAATTTTCGCTTTAATATCTTTATTACATTGTTAAAATTACTGAATAATAAGGCAATAGATAATTCTATTTATATAGATATTGTCTTTTCTTCTGTTTTTGCTGTTATTTTTGCTTTTCTTGCTGCCTGTTGTGTTAATAGAAAATACTTAAATCGCTTGGCGCAAAAAATACATATTTCCAGTAAATATGGTGATGAAAACCTGTTTTCATATTATCTTAATTCCGATGAAATTGATTGGATTTATATCCGCTGGCCTGAGCGCAATTTAATCTATAGAGGGCGCATTGATAATTATTCAGAAACGCGGGACATACAGGAGCTTGTTCTGCTAGATGTCGATATTTACAATTATCAGGATTCCGCCTTTTTATATCATACAAAAAATATATATTTATGTGGCAAAGCAGGAGATTTTATCATAGAATTGGCCGTATAGGAGCAGATAGAATCTGCTTTTGGGAGTTTAGCGATGAGCGCATATATAAAATTGACCGAAGGCTATATGAGAGGCCAACCAAAAGGCCGCCTTGGCGCAGCCGGCGGCACCCAACAAGCCAACGGGCAGGTAAAAGGCAGCGCTTCAGGTTATTCCCCGCGCCCGAAGGCGGAAATTGCGCCGCCGCCGCCCTTGCGGCCGCGCAAACATAATGACCGGAAATAAACAGGTGTTCTCGCCGCCGGTCATGCGCCGGCTCTCTCCTGCTTGCTCTCCTCCGTATTTCCCGGGCCGTTAAGAGCACATAAAAGGCGCGGCAAAGCGGCAGGCGGGGCCTGTGCGCAGGCTTTTTATATATTAAAGGGATTCCTGTAGTGCCGGGAATAAGGGAACGCGTCCATGATTAAACTTTTCGTCCTGGCCTTCGTTATTTTGCCGGGTTTGAGCGCGCCCGGCCTCGCATCTTCCAGCGAAAGCGAATATCAGAAGGAAATAGATACGCATCAGGAGGAAAAAGACCGGGCCTATTGGCAAGCAAAAGAAGGCCATTATAAACCTGACGCCGAGCAGGCAAAAGATGATCACACATATAGATTTGGGGACAATGATCCGGAATATGAGAACCGGACACAAACCAGGCCGCAGCAGGAAAAATAAAGCAGGCCTGATAAAAATTATTTTGATTGGCGCGCCTGTAAAAAGCACCAAGATTGCTCTGCGGCTACAGGCTTTTCACCCTTTGGCCAGTTGGGTGAGGTGTTTTTGCGCCAGAGTGAAAAAATGGCGGGCGCGCTCCGAGGCAGGGATAGCGCGGTTTTGCAAAAAATAGGCCCAGGGGTAAAGCGGGCTTAGCTCGAAAGCGCGGCCAAAATACACATTGGCTAACAGATAGATTATGCGATCTTTTACCGAAAAGCCGAGATTGCCGGCATAAGTCAGGCCGGCGGCGACAAGCTTGTGCCGGCTTTGCGGTGTCCATAAGCCTGAGCGAACGGGGAAAACCCGGCTTACTATTTCCTCTGCCAAAGCCTGCTGCTGCGGCGCCGGCAGGTGATCCGGCACGGTGCCGCCAAAATGCGGCGCGGCATAAAATTCGGCTATATAGCGCAGTTTGCCGCCAAAATCGACAAAGTCCTTTTCACATTCCAGCGCATATTCGTCAATAATATCCAGCAGCCTGTCAAGCAGCAGCATCGTATCGCCCTGCTTGTGCGGCCAGCCGATAAGGCTTAACATATCGGCATATTGTATATCCTGCTCAAAGAAAAAACCGCAATACACAACCGCTATCAAATAATACCAAATCTGCTTTTCTGTCGTAAAGCCGCGCAGCCCGGCGCGTTTTTGCACCGTAACGGCCAGCTTTTCCAGCTCGTCGGCGCTCAGGCTTGCCGCATAAGCGGGGAAGGAACGGCGCAAAAACAAGGCGGTGCGCTTTTGAAACAGGATAAGCTGATCATCGGCAAATATCTCTTCCAGCGCTTCCCCCGGGCGGATAAAAGCCGGCGCTCCGGGCAAACCGGCGCCGCCGGCCCTTTTTTCCTGCCCGTCTATCCGGTCAAAAATATCCTGCATACAATCCCTCACCTGCCTGGCTGAGCCAGACATTACAAAGCCGGGCAAGCCGGCGGCAACAACCCGCGCCCCGCGCTTTAACAGTATAACCGGCGCCGCCGCCCCGGCTCAGGAAAAAGCGCGCGGCGATTCCGGCAGCTCAGCAAACAGAGAGCGGATAAACGCGGCGCTATCTCCCTTTTCCAGATCATAACAGTCTTTTTTATACCCTTGCTGATAAAAGCGATAGATATGCACATAATGCGGGTTAAAATAGTCAAAATATATTATCATTTCCAGCAAAGAAGATATAGTTTGATATTCCTTTTTTCCCAGATTTTTTATTAAAGAATGGAAGAAACGCGGATTATAAAAACGAAAATAAGCTGTTTTTTCATTATAAAACCGGGCATAACTGAAGCGCTGCCAAAACGCCTTTACTTGCAAAAACGGCGCCTGGCTGACAAAAAACACGCCCAGACGGGCAAAATCCCGCTGGGCAAACAGCCAATCGGCAAAGCCGGTTAAAGGCGCCCCGCCCGAGCGCCAGACAGGCGCCTCAAGGCTTACCAGATAAGGCGCCACTTCTTCCAGATTCTCCGATTCCGGCAGCAGGACAGACCATTGCGGCGGCGGATAATCTTCTATCGCGGCGAGCAAATCACTGGTAGCGCCGTTCATGGCGCTGCCGGCTTCCAGCAAAGCGAGAAAACGGCTGTCCGGCCGGTAATGATTGAGAAAATCGGCAAGGTTCAGGGCAAAATCATGCTGCTTCCGGTATAATTCCGGCTCTGTTCCGAAACGCATGACACTTTCCGCCATTTACCGCCCCATTCCCTGCTCTGAAATTCTGCCCGAAACTGCGCCGCACACAAGGCCCGCAGCAAAACATCATATTTAGGGCAGAAAACAGCTCAGGCAAAACGCGGCCGCAGGCGGGCATAGTATCAGGCGGCTCATAACCGGCAGCGGAGCGGCGCCTCTCCCGGCTCTATTTGCTCATAACCGGCGCCGCAACACGGCCAAAATCCGGCCGGGCAGCCAAACCATGCCAGGCTTGTCCGCCATATTCTCCGGCGGCAGGCCCGGCCTCTGCCCCGCCCCAATCCTGCTTTTGCAATTCCCGCTCAATAGCAGCCTGCAATTCCTGATCCGGCGTCTGCTCCTGTGCCGCTGCCGCTATGGCGGGCGCATAGGCCGGCTTCCCGTCCGGCCGATAAGCGGCGCTGTCTTGCCGGACGGCCGCAGCGGCAAAGCGCGGCGCATAAGCGGCAGCCGGCGGCGCAGCCGCCATAATTTTTTGCTGCTGCCGATGCCGCAGCCGCATTTTATCCCGAACCTGCTCGGCCCAGACCGTATGCTCAAGCTTGAAATGCTCCTTGCACGGGTGATAATGCTGCGGCAGGCGGCAGGCAATAATATCGGCGGCGGCAAAAGCCACCAGGCCTATGCGCCGGCCCGGCAGGCTGCCGCCTTGCTTCACCCCCAAACCAAGATAAATTGTCCCGGCGCGGGCAGCCGGCATGGTTTCATCAAGCGGCAGAGACAAGGCGCCAAGACAAAAAGCAAAACTGTAATCTTCCTGCTGCGCCGCAGCCATCAGCGCCCCCAGGCAAGGCTCAGCCGGCACACCGTAATGCAGCCAGTCTGTCTCGGCCGCCGGGCCGGGCAAAACCGGCGCATAAGGCCGGCCGGTTTCAGGATTACGCGCCTGCGCCAGGCACCAGTTAACAAACAGGCTGCTCCAGACCCGCTCAGATTCCGGCTCATAAGGCGCGGCCGCGCCGCGGCTTTCCGGCAGGCGCGGCCGCGCCGCAGGCGACAAGGCCTCATCATATCCGGCTGCCACAGGCGAAAACAGCAGCGGCAGACGCGGCGCATAAGCTTCCTGCTCACCGGCCGCCGCCGAGCGATCATAGCTCATATAAAGCCCGCTCTGCTTTTGCGCTATTTGCAGCCAGAGCGGATAATCACAAGCGCCGCCGCCGCAAGCGCCGCAGGCGGCATTTTCCTGCGGGGTGACAGAGCGCCCCAAAGCAGCATTGCGCCGCTGCCGGCGCATAGGCCGCTGCGGCAGCACAGCGCGCGGCGCCGGCTCATTATCCTGCAGCGGCAGCGGCGCGCCGCCGCCTTGCGGGCCGGCCAGCGCCTCCGGCATTGGCGTGCAGCCGCCAAGCAGCAACAGTATTACAGCCCAAAAGCATAAAAAACCGTAGCGCACGAAACCATTCCCTATTGGCAGTAACAGGCCGTTTATGTGTTTTAACACATTCTTAATCTTGGTAAACAGCTACAATTATCAATATAGATAAGCCAATAAACATCGCAGCAATATAATTTTAGCTGTCTATTGTTGCTATCAAACCACAATATATTTATCTATACTATATAGCCGAAAACCCCGCCCGGCTTTGGCCAAACGGGGTTTGTTCCGCCCTGTTGCGCCGGCCGGCCGCAGCCTAGCCGCCTGAGCTGTTTTCAGCGTCCCCTATAGCGGGGCTGTCGCCGCGGCAATCGGCAACCAGCGGCAGCTCATCGCGAATAGCGATTTTTACCCCTTCCTGCCGGTCAAAGGCGCTTTCTTCCACCATGAGCCGGCCCTTAAGGCGGATAAGCGGCGCCTCCAATGTCATTGAGCCGCCATCAATAATAATTTTGCCGCCCGGCCCGCGCAGCACCAGCCGCTCATTGGCATTCATATGCAGGCTGCCGCTGCGGCAAAGATATTTTTCACCGCAATTAAGCTCATAAACACCGCCTATATCTTCTCTCTGGTGCTCTTTTACCGGCAAAGCAGGCATTTTATCGGCGGCGGCTCCTTTCCCTGCCGGCGCAGCGCCGGCGGCATAAGGCTCCTCAGGCAGAGGAGCGGCAGCAGGCCATAAAGGCCTCGGCGCCGCGCTGTTTTGCAAATCCGCCCGCAAATCTGTCAGCGGAATAGCGTCACTGCGCCGCGCTGCGGCGGCGGCCGGCGGCCGGGCTGTCTCAGCTCCCGGCGGATTCCACGCTATATCGGCCAGCACATTTTTAACCTGATTATCAAAATCCGCATCAAGAAAAGGCTGCGCCGCATTATCCTGCCCGCTGCCGGCAGCGGCAAAAGCATCGGCCGCCGCCGCGCCGGCACCGGCATAATCGCCCTCGCTGTTGCCCGGCCGGCCATCAGGCAGGGCAGCGGCCTTGCTCCGCTGCAGCACAATCGGCTTATCCGGGTTGCCGCCTAAAAATTCCAGTATCAGGCGGTTGTCTGCCGCGCTTGCCGCGGCGGCGGCCTCAGCGCCGACAGCCTGCGCCGCCGCCGCGCCAAGAGAAGAATCCGCATCAGCCCAAAAACACACATTTTCGGCCTGTAGCCTGCCGCCGGCGTTAATCAGCAAAGCCAGCTTATAGCGGCGCTCTTTTTTATCCACGGCGATAATCTGCGCCGCCTGCGGCCCGGCAATAACCGGGCGGCGCCCCGCCGGCGGGCGATAGCGGGCAGAAGCCGCCAAAGCCGTAAAGGCACAGGCATAGGCGGCTTTTTTATCGCCGCTTTTGCCGCCGGCCTGCCGGCTGCGCGCGCCGGCCGGCATCGCCACAACATTAGAGGCAAAGCGGTTATAAGGCACACCATAACCGGAATAATCGGCCGCCTCATCTTCATAAACCGGGCCGCCATTAACCCGGCACAGGCGCGGCAACAGGCCGGGCGCGTCAAAAGCGCCGGCGGCGGCGGTTGTTTCAGCCCCGGCAGCGCCGATACCCGGCGCATTCTCAGCAAAATACTCCGACATATCGCGCGCTAACGGGCCGCCTTCGGCGCTCAGCCCCTCATGCCGCACAGCCGTGAGATACCACAGCATATTAAGGCTTTTATCAAACGGGCACTGTAAAGACAGCTTATGCCCGCATAAAGGCAGCGGCAAATGGGCAATGCCGGAAAGCACCGCCCCGCCGGACAGGCCGGCAGGCGGGGCAGCGGCCGCGGCGGCGCTATCCTGCCCTGCTCCCGGCAGCGCCGGAGCGGCGCTGAAACTGCGGCGCAGTGAGTGGCAATAGACTTCTTCCGCCCCGGCTATATCATAAAGGCCGCGCGCGCCGTGGCTGTCATGCTTCAGGCCGCCGCGATTGGGGCAATCCAGCAATAAACGGATATTATTGCACAAAACCGGGCGCTGCCGGCCTTTATCTTCATGCAGAAAATAATAAAAAATACCCTCTTCCGCCAGAATCCTGTGCATAAAGGCCAGATCGCTTTCACCATATTGCATACAAAAACTGCGCGGCGCAAAGGCCCCCTCTAATTGCCATAAAGCATTGGTGATGCCGTGCTCGCATAAAATCGTCTCGACAATATCCGGCACATTAAGATCCTGGAAAACACGATAGCGCGGCTCTTGTTCCAGCCGGGCCAGCTCAGGCAGCAAAACAAGGCGGGTTATCACATTTCCGGCTTCGAAAAACTCTGTCGCCTCAGCAATAAAACCGGAAAAACAGGTCGGAACAGCCAGCCCTTCCGCTTTAATAGAGAGGCTGGCATGTTTGCCCAGGCGATCGGCAGAGCCAAGCGAAGAAGCCGATAAATTCAGCAAAACTTCAATTTTTGTCAGGGAAAACAGCGCCTCTTCCACCTTGAAAGCCGTAAGGCGATATTCTGCCTGCTCCTCTCCTTCCAGCCAAAAGGAAAACCGCACCCCTTCCTCTTTTTCGGCAAACAGACTTTTTGACATTACCTCTTCCCTAAAGCCACCAACTTCAAAACCGGCCTGAACCGGCAGCTTTATGGTAAGATAAATAAAACCTGACAGCAATTATAATAATAAAATAACAATACTTATTAACAACTGCTTTATAGCATGGTAAATACTATGCTATATTTATATTATACAGCATAATAAATCTCTATCGGCTGGCGCGCCGCCCGCAAAAGCGCCCGCACCGGCATATCCTGCGCGGCGCCGCCCTGCTCGGCCTTTTCCAGCGCGGCCAGCTTTTCCCGGCCGCTGAGCGGCAGCACCAGCAGGCCGGCTTCGGCCAGCACGGGCAAGGTCATGGTTAAGTGCGTCTCGCCGGAAGATTTGACATAATTCGGCAGCACCAGCGCCCGCCCGGCTTTATCCAGCGCCGCCGACAGGCGGCTGCTGTCTTTGAAGAAACCCGCTGTCTGCCCCTGTATATCCATATCCAGCATGACACAATCAAAAGGGCGGCTGAGGCGGTTGATCCGCGCCGCCGCAGAAAAAGCAGCCAGCTCGCTTGTCCGCGCCGCCACATAAAGGCCGACAAAACGCGCCGCCGCCGCCCGGTTTTGCAGCAGGCCGGCGCGGGCAAGCCGCTCGCGTGACAAAGGCGCAGACGGCGGCACACAGCAATCATCAATCAGAGACAGCGTCACAAACTCCCAGGGAATATCAGCCTGCGATAAAACAGTGAAGACAGGCTGCGTATCGGCGCTGACAGCCACCGCCATTACGGCCCGGCCGCGTTCATGGATCGCCAGGCTCAGCTCGGCGGCCAGACGCAAGGCGCATTTTTCTGCTGCCGCCGCGCGATTATCGCAATAATGGCGGTTTGTATAGGCAAGACACATATCCACTCTTTGACTTTACTCACGCATAAATTTGAGGATAGAAGCTTCACGCCTTAAATCTGGGGCAGAAATGCCCAAGGGCAAATAAAAACTGCCCTAAATGCGCCGGCGCTGAAACTCGGCGGCTATACCCCGCGCCCGCGCCAAAGCGCCGCCCGCGCGCCGGGGCGCTGACAAACCGGGCTTAAGCGGATAAAACGCCTTATATAGGCGCTGCTGTCAGGCCGGCGGCCGTTTTTATTTTTGCAAAACCGGCGATTGAGGAAAAAGACCCTAATGCCGGCGCCAAAGCGCCGCGCCCGCGCCGCCCCTGCTCTCTTTCTGCCGGCCGGCGCTCACCGGCGCGCGGCGGCTTGCCCTGCCGACTCTTTTGCCTTTTCTCTCTTCTGGCAAGAGGGAAAAGCCCCAGACAGCCCTTAACGGCTCTCTTATCGCCTTGATTATTTTGCGCCTGCAGCGCCCTTAAGCGGAGTGCTGCCCCCAGACGCGCCGGCATAAAGCGCCACATAAAAGCCTTGCCGCGACAAGCGGCAAAGCAGCCAATAGCAGATTTTACGGCAGGACAGCGCCCTTATCGGCTCAGGCGCAAATGGTACGGTTGGTAGGGGTCGAACCTACGACCTCAGGTGCCACAAACCTGCGCTCTAACCAACTGAGCTACAACCGCATAACACAGGCAACACCATATGACAGGAAAAACACCGCCATACAGCCGCGCCGGCGCGCGCCAGATACAAACGCTCCCCAAGCAAAACTCCGGCGCCTTACCGCCAAAGAACATAGGGCAGCGCTACCCGGCAAACCGCGCGGAAAAGAGCCGCCGCACCACACTTATTGCATAATTTTGCCGGCCCGCGCCAAATTACAGCTCTTCATACGGAAAATCACCTGCTTTGGCAAGAGGGAGAGCGGCGTTATCCCGGTTTTTTATCGCGCTTGCCGCCCGTCACATTAGGCCGCTTGCCCTAAGCCCGCCGGAACCGCCGGGCAAAACAAAGCGCAAACAGCTATCAGCAGGCGAAAAGAGAGCCGGCAGCCTCAGGCGGCGCTTATTGACCGGCAAGCGCTCCGGCACATAGAGCAGCAGCAGCTTGCGCATCAATAGCAGCCGGGATTTACGCGCCGGCGGCGGCAGGCCTGTTGCCGGCAGCCCGCAGCCCGCCTTCCTCTGCAACCGGCCGCTGGCCGGACAGGCAAAAAACTGCCGAACACATATACCGGTTTGCGGTCATGTTTTTGAGATAACCGGGCACAGTTTTAACCGGCGCGCGCCCGGTTCTGCCGCCGGGCGCTCAGGCAGCCGCGCTTTTCAGGATTTTCCCAGCGGCCGGGCGGCCCAATCATCTATCGCCGTATCACGCAAGGCGCTGATATGCGCCACGCCGTCACGGCGGCAGGCGCTGGACAAGCCTTTAATAATAGCGGGAACAACCCAGGGCCCCTGATAGACAAGGCCGCTGTAAATTTGCACCATATCGGCACCGGCGCGGATTTTGGTCAAGGCTGTCTGGCTGTCTCCCACCCCGCCGGCGCCGATAAGCGGCACAGCTTTGCCCAGCCGCCGGCGCATTTTGGCCAGCACAATGGTAGAAAGGGCAAAAAGCGGCTTGCCGGAAAGGCCGCCCGCCTCTGCCGCATATTTTTTAACCGTCAGGCCCGGGCGGGCCGTGGTGGTATTGGCGATAATCAGGCCGCTCAGCGGCATTTTGATAAATTCTGCCGCGATAGCGTCCAGCGCTTTTTCATTAAGATCCGGCGAAATTTTCAGAAAAATCGGGCGCTCATAGCCATATTGCGCCGTTTGCTCGGCTTTGGCGGCGGCAAGAGCGGCCAATAAACGGCGCAAATTTTCCGCCTGTTGCAAATCCCGCAAGCCGGGCGTATTGGGAGAAGAAATATTAACGGCAAAATAGTCAGCCACCGGGTAAAACCGCGCCAGCCCGGCCGTATAATCGGCAATTTTATCGTCCGAATCTTTATTAGCGCCGATATTAACGCCCAGCAGGCCGTGATGCGGCGCGCATTTCGCCGGTTTTGCCGCTTTGCCGGTGTCTTTTCCGGCCTGCAAGTCCTGCCGGGCCTGCCGCGCCGCCAGCTTCTTATACACAGCGTCATAGCCGGCATTATTAAACCCCATGCGGTTAATAATCGCCTTGTCTGCCGTCAGGCGGAACAGGCGCGGCGGCGCATTGCCCGCCTGCGGGCGCGGCGTTACCGTGCCCACTTCGGCCGAGCCGAAGCCCAGCCGCATTATGGCATCGGCAACATCGGCATTTTTATCAAAACCGGCGGCCAGCCCCAGCGGATTGGCAAAATGCAAGCCGGCAATTTCCGTATGCAAAAGCTGGGAATCCCTGTTATTAAGACAGGGAGCAAGGTGCAAAAAACCGGTTTTCAGCGCCAGAAGGCTCAGCCTGTGCGCCATTTCCGGCGCCAGCATAAACATAAAAGGGCGGGTAAACGGGTAAAAATCCATCATAGCGGGACTCCCTTCAAACCTTGCCGGAAAAACGGCTTGCCCCTTTGCGCCGTCTTATACCGCAATGGGCTGAGTTTATAACAGAAATTTCTTTTCCGCCAATACAGAATCTGCAAAATCGCCCCGGACAGCGGGCAGGCAGCCGGCCTGTCGGCCGTATTAGCGGCCTTTTGCCGCCTGTCAGGCTTGGTTTTTGCCGTTTTTGCCCTATGTGACAAGCCTGGCACTTTTTGGCGGCAACCTTAATCTACTGTGATACGGCATGCTGGAAGAATTCAGGAAATTTGCCCTCAGAGGCAATATGGTGGATCTGGCCGTTGGGGTTATTGTCGGCGCGGCCTTTAGCGGCCTCATCAGCTCTATTGTCAATGATCTGTTTATGCCGCTTTTAGGCCTTGTTACCGGCGGGCTGGATTTTTCCAATATCTTCTGGCAAATGGCGGGAACAAAACAGCCGACCCTGGATTCGGCCCGCCGTATGGGCGCTACTTTGGCTTACGGCCATTTTATCACTATGCTGATTAACTTTCTAATCATCAGTTTTGTGCTGTTCCTCGCCATAAAAGGGCTGAACAAGCTGACACCGGGCGCGCCGGGCGCCGCCGCGGCCGATAAAAAAGCCAAAGCCGGCGCGGCTGCGGCGGCCGCCCCGGCCAAAACGCGCACCGATATAGTGCTGGAAGAAATCCGCGATATTATGCGCAAAGACAGTGCCGCCGCCGCCAGAAACGCCAAAAAGAAATAAGCCGCCGCCCGCTTTTACCTCTCCCCTGCCGCTCTTGCCGCCGCGCCCGACAGGCCATAGCCGGCTTATATCGGCCGCCGCAGAGCACATTGCCGCTTGACCGGCCGCTTCAATCCGCTATAATCCGCTCCCCTGAAAGAGGGCTGAAGCCGGAAAACGGCGCGTTTCAGCCTGTATATCCGGCTCGCAATATCAGGTTCTGCGGCCGCAAGGGAGCGTAAGTGTCAGGTAAAAATGGCTAAAGATATTCTTTGTATTTTTAAATTTGTCATCGGCTATATCAGTGCCCTGATGTGTCTGGGCCTGGCTTTTGCCGGTTTATGGGGAGCTTTATGGGCGGGGCTGCCGGATAGTGAAAACTGGCTCGGCGCTCTGGCCATGAGCGGCTTTTTCGGCCTTATCGCCTATGTTCTGCTGTTCAGAATAGAGTTCCACAAAATTACCTAAGCAAACGCCCAGGCGCGTCTGCCGCCGCCGATACTATTATCGGCTGGCCGTCACGCCGCCGCGGCCCTCGCCGCTGCCGGCGGCTTTGGCGCGGCCGTTATTCCCCGTTTTGCCGGGCAAGGCACCGGCGCGGCAGCAGGTTTTGCCCGGCCGGTTCGGCCTTGCCGGCGGCGGCGGCGCCCGGCCCGGCCGCCGGCCGGCGCTCTTAATTCTCTGCCCTTGCGGCCGCTGTCTCAGGCGCAAAAGCCTCCGCCGCCGCGTTAACGGGCCGCGCCGCCGCAAGGGAGAAAAGCAGCGCCGCTATTGTGCCCTTGCCCGGCTCCGATGTCAGGGAAAAGCGGATATTATTAGCCTCAGCCAAGGTCTGCGCCATAGACAAGCCCAAACCCGCCCCCTGCTGCGGCCGGAAATCCCGGCTGCTCCGGCTATGGCTCTGCGCGCTCCCCTCCCCTTGGCCGGCCGCCGTTTCTGCTGCGGCGTTTTCTGCTTCCGGCTCGGCCGCGTCAGGCTCCAGCGGGTTGCGCAAAGCGCGGGCAATCTGCCCGGCGCTCATGCCGATACCGGTATCGCTAATGCGCAGCAGCAGGTTTTGCCCGGCCGGCCCGGCCTTGCCGGCGGCGGCAGCCGGCTCGGCTATTTCATGCGCTGAAATAATAATCTGCCCGCCGGCGGGGGTAAAATGCACGGCATTGCCCAGCAGATTAAACAAAATTTGCCGCACTGCCCGGCTGTCGGCATAAACCGGCGGCAAATCGGCTGCCAGGTTTGAGCGCATAATAATATTGGCCGCATTGGCCTGCGGTATCATCAGGCTTAAAACCTCGTCCAGCACCGCCGCCAGCGCTATCGGCCGCCGGTTCATTTTCGGCCATTCGCCTTTATTGCGGGATACAGCCAATATATCATTGACCAGAGCCGTAATATGCTCGCTTGCCTGCACAATATCGCCCAGATAATCCTGATATTTGCCGCTGTCCGGCGCGCCGGCCCGGCCGGAAGCCATAAATTGTGCCAGGCCGGAAATCGCATTAAGCGGGGTGCGGATTTCATGGCTGATAAGGGCAAAATAACGCGATTGCCGCAAGGCAGCCTGTGCCTCTTCCGTATTTTTGCGCAATAAAGCGGCAATAATATCGTGAAACCGGGTCATATCACGCAAAAGCAGAACATAAGTTTCACCCGGCTCGATACAGCCGAAATTCAGGCGCAGGCGCAAGAGAGCGCCTTGCGCGGTGCGGCCTTCCGCCTCGCGCCCGGGGGTTAAAAACACCCCGCTTTGCTGCTCTTGCGCCTGTTTTATATCATGCCGCAGAGCAGCCGCCGGCGCCGGCGCCAATAATTGCGCCGCAAGCATACCCGGCAGCGCCGCCGGCGCATAGCCGAAAAGCCGCGCCGCCGCCGCATTGCCTGAGCGCACGGCGCCGGTTTTATCGATAAGCAGCACTGCTTCTGAAATAATATTGAGCAAAAAATCAAGGCGATTTTTTTGATAGCGCAGATCCGCAAGGGCGGCCTCAGGAGCCGCCGCCTCACCCGCTGCCGCCGTGCCGCCCTGCCCGGCGGCAGCCGTTGCTTCGCCAGCAGCCGGGGCGGCGGCCGGCTCAGCCGGCGCAACCAGCGGCTCGGCCGGCGGCGGCGCGGCGGCTGTGCCTGCCTTTTGCTGCCCCTGCCCATCGGCGGCGGCGCGATCAGCCGCCAGAACAGCCGGGCCGGCGGCTTTAGCGGCCGGCGGCAATGGGCTGTCGTGCAGACTTTGCTGCAAATGCCGGGCAATAACGGCAAAAGCCTCCTGCTCCTGACGGTTTAAACGGCGTTCGCCGCCTTCCCCCGCGCTCATGCCCTCTGCGCTTGCGTCCTCATCATACATATTCTGCATCACCCTGTTGTTTTCAGCGCCCGGCCCGGCCGCCGGCGGCCGCCGCGCCGCAATCATCAAAAATACCGGCGGCTGTTTGTTCAGCCGCAGGACGCCGACAGGATAAGGCTTGTCACCCCCCAGCAGGCGCTTTTTCACCGCGCCATCAACAAAAGCCTCAGCCAGCAGCGCCGGCAGCCCCGGATCCTGCGCAAGCGCGCGGTCAAAATCTTTATCCGCCGCCATAATCCGGCCGGAAAGATCCAGCAAAACCGCCTCACTTGTTTCATCACTCAGGCCGTCTGTCAAATCTACCAGCCCGTTACGGCCGACTGCCGCCGCCACAGAGCGCAAAAACACCACGTCCCCCCACGGCGCCAGCCGGACCCGGTTAATGAGAAAACGCTGCCCCTGCCCGGCGCCGGGCAGCAGCGCCGCACTGCCGGCGGCGGCGGCTTCCGCTATGCGGCGGCGCAAAACCGCGTCAAAACGGCAGGGCGCCGAGAGAGATTCCGCCACCGTGCGAAAACCGAGAAAATGCGCGCCGGCGCCATTGGCCCACAAAACGGTTGCCATATCGGCCGAGAGCAATAAAGTCACCCGCCCGGCCAGATACGCGTCACGCACCGGCGCTTTGGCCAGAATATCTAAAAATGCGTGTGATGCCGCCATAATCTTCACCAAAATGCAGGTTTTTTATGTTAATTATAGCCAGATTGCTGACAAATTTAACTATTTCATACAGCTTATGGAAAAAAATTCAATCGGGTTACCTCAAATAGGCGCCCTATTTACAAATATTCTCTTGCAAAAGGCAAAAAAATGAAGCAAAAGCGCTGTTTATTTGCATATATCCTTGTAAGATAACAGCCGGGCCGGCGGTGAGCGAGATTTTTGCCCGCTTGCCTCTTTTCGGGCTGATTCTGCTGCGCCCATAACCGCCGGCGCCGGCCGCAGCAGCGGCAAAAGAGGCGGCAGGCCGGCGGCGGCCGGTATCTGGAATAAGCTGCCGAAAACCGGAATTAAAGCAAACGGAATGCGTGACGACAAGCAAACTGGAAAACCGCCTGATCCCCGGGCAAAAGCGGCCGGCAAGAAGCCGGAGAAAGCCGATGCCGGGCAAAGAGGCGGCGAAAAGCAGCCGGGCCTGGCGGCGCGGCTGGAAGCTGCGGCCGGCGCTGCGGCAGCGGATATGCGCGCCGGTGTCCGCCATATTGTCGATGATTTCGGCCATGCTCTGGACAATGAAGCGCGCAGCGCCACCCCCAGCGGCGCAATGGCCGCCGCGCTGGCGGCCATATCAAAACAGTTCAAGCCGGACCAAATTCTTCTTATGCCGCGGCGCAACGCCGTGCCCTTTTTGATTCTGGGCTGGCTGTGTATCCAGCTTCAGGCTTTTTCCATGAATATGTTTCAGAACAATCTGCCGCAGCTGGAAGCCTATTTTCAAGCCACAGTGGCGGAATCCATGTGGTTTATCGGCGCCTATATGGCACCTTATATTTCCTTTGTCGTGCTGTTTGTCAAGGTGCGCACCCATATCGGCATGCGCCCTTATATGTTCGGCACCCTGTTCTTTTATGCCGCCTGTTCCATATGCGGCATTTTTGCCACCAGTTATAATGCCGGTCTGGTCACCCGCTTTCTGGCCGGGGTGACCACCGCGCCGATCACCTCTATCGGCATTTTATACACGATTGAGCCTTTTGTGCCGGAGCGCAAGGTGACGATCGGCATCAGCCTGGTGATGATGTATATTTCGCTCGGCACGCCGCTGACGCGCCTGGTTGTGCCCTTTCTGGTGGCTGATGGCCAGGTGGCGCATTTTTATATTTTTCTGGCGGGGCTGGCCTGTTTTACCGGCGCCGGCCTGTATTTTTTAAAACTGGCGCCGACTCCCAAGGAAAAAGTGCTGGAGCCGCTGGATTTTATCAGCCTGCCTTTATACGGCATCGGTATCGGGCTGGCGGCCGCCATGATGCCGGTGGGCAAATTTTACTGGTGGAGCAATGCCCAGTGGATGGGGCCGGTTTTTGTGATTGCCATTTTCTGCCTGACCTGCGCGGTGTTGATCGAGCTGAACCGCAGCAAGCCGATATTTGATTTCCGCTGGCTGTTTTCTCCCGGTATGCGGCATGTTATTGTCATCATGCTGCTGTTCCGCCTGCTGGTGTCGGATCAGATATCGATTATCAATTCCTATTATTCGTTTCTGGGGCTGCAAAATGAGCAATTATTCGGGCTTTATGTGTTTATTGCCCTCGGCACTTTGGCCGGCGGCGTTGTTTGCTGTATTTTCCTGAAGCCGAACGGCGGCGATTTTATCTATATTCTGGGCTGTGCCGCTATTGCTGTCGGCTCTTTTACCGACAGTTTTTCCACCAGCGCCACCCGCCCGGTGGATATGTATTATTCGCAAATGCTGATCGGCTTCGGCCTCGCTATATTTATGGCGATTTCCTTCTCCAAGGGCATGCTGGCGGCAGTCGCCAATGGCAGCGGCCAATATCTTACCAGCTTTGCCGGCACATTTCTGGTCAGTCAGGTAGGCGGCGGGCTTTCCGGCACCGCCATTTTCGGCACGGCGCAAATTTATCTGGAAAAGTTTCATTCCTATATTTTGACGCAGAATCTGGTGATGAGCGATCCTCAGGTAGCGGCGCGTGTCGCCGCTTACGGCCAGGCCTATAGCGGCGTTACCACCGATCCTGCCATTATTCAGGGGGGCGGTCTGGCGATGCTGAACAATAAAGCCAATATAGAGGCCAATATCCTGGCTTATAATGATATATTCCGCGTTTACGGCTGGTTTGCCGTAGCGCTTTTTTGCCTGCTCACCGTCAGGCTGCTGATGAAAATCTGGCTGGCGCGCCGGCTGGCGCGGGAAGAAGCGGCCGCGCCGGCGCCAACGGCCGCGCCGGCGGCAGCCTGACGGCGAGCGATATTTACCCTGCGCAAACAAGGCAGAGAGATGACAGAGACAATTCAATATGGCAAATTTTTTTAAATCCGTTACCAATATTGTTATTATCATTATCGGCTGTATCGGCATATTGGGTATTTTATATGCCTGGGGGCTGCCGCCTTTTACCAGCGCGGTGATGGTCACCGATAATGCTTATGTCAAGGGTGATGTAACCAATCTGGCGCCGCAGGTTGCCGGCAATGTGGTGCAGGTTAATGTCAAGGATTTTCAGAAAGTGAAGAAAGGTGAGCTGCTGGCGCAGATTGATGAGCGCAGCTACCGGCAAAAACTGCACCAGGCCATTGCCTCTCTGGATACGGCCAAAGCCGCGCTGGATAGCTCTTACCGGCAGGAAGACGCCGCCAAATCACAGATTTTCAGCGCCAACGCCGCCTTGCAGAAAGCCAAAGCCGACTGGGATCGGGTGCAGCCGTTAGCCCGCCAGGGCTATCAGAGCCAGAGCCAGTCTGATGCCACCCGCGCCGCTTATGACAAGGCTCAGGCCGATTATTCGGTCTCCGAGCAAAATCTGAAGACGATTCTGGCCAACCGCGCCGGGCTGGTGGCCGATATTGCCGGCGAGGAAGCGGCGGTTGAGCTGGCTCAGATCGATCTGGGCTATACCCATATTTATGCTCCGGTTGACGGCCGGGTCGGCGAAGTGGGGGTAAAGCTGGGGCAATATGTCTCTGTCGGCACCCAGCTTATGGCGGTGGTGCCGGACGATATCTGGATTACCGCCAATTATAAGGAAACCCAGCTCAATAATATGAAAATCGGCCAGCCGGTTTCCTTTACCGTTGACGCTTTGAACCATAAGCGCATGACCGGTTATGTTGAGCGCTTTGCCCCGGCTTCCGGCAGTGAGTTCGCGGTGCTGAAATCCGACAATGCCACCGGCAATTTTACCAAAGTCGTGCAGCGTATCCCGGTGCGGATCCGCATTGCCCCTAATCAGGACGGGCTGGATCGGCTGGTGCCGGGCATGTCGGTTATCACTTCGGTTGATACATCAAAGCCGGGGCTGACACCAGACGCCGATAGTCAGGCAACAAATTGACATCATTCGCCGCATAAATTATAGCTATAAAAATTATAAGCAGCGGCGGGGCTGAGTTTTTTTACCGGCCGGCCGGGCCTGCCGCGGCCAGACCGGCGCCGCCGGGGCAGGCTGTCAGGGGCAAGGCAGGCCAGACAGCGAGCAGATTATTCCCCCTCCGGCGGCGGGGACGAGGTAAGTTTATGGCATTTTTCACACATAAGCGCCGTATCCGGCTGCTTGTCCTCATACTTGCTTTAGTGATAGTGCTGTTTGGCAAAATCTGGCTTTTCGGCGGCAGCCCTCTTGTTTATCAGACAATGCCGGTCAAACGGGGCGCTATTGAAGCCACGGTGCTGGCTACCGGCATTGTCAAACCGCATCAGCTTGTGGCTGTCGGCGCCCGCGCCACCGGGCGGATTGTGTCGCTTAAAGTGCAGCCGGGGCAGGAAGTCCGGCAAGGTGACCTGCTGGCGGAAATTGACCCGACAACCCAGGAAAATGATCTGAAAAGCAAGGAAGCGGTGCTGGCGCAGCAAAGAGCCGGGCTGGCCGAGCAGGAGGCGCAGCGCACTCTGGCGCTGCAAAATATGCAAAGGCAGCAAAATATGATTGCCAGCCACGCTGTTTCCCGGGCGGATTATGATGCCGCGGCGGCGCAGGTAAAGGTGACAGAGGCGCAAATTGCCGCCTATCAGGCGCAAATTGCCCAGGCGGAAGCCGATGTTGATATGGCGCGGGTGAATTTAAGCTATACGCGGGTAACCGCGCCTTTTAGCGGCACTATCCTGGCCACGGTGGTGCAGGAAGGGCAAAATGTCAATGCCGTGCAATCGGCGCCGACTATTGTTATTTTGGGCAATCTGGAAATTATGACCGTGCGGGCGGAAATATCGGAAGCCGATATTGTCCATGTCAAACCCGGGCAGGCTTTATATTTCAACACGATCGGCAGCCCGGAGCGCCGCTATAACGGCCGGCTGGAAGCCATCGAGCCGGCGCCGGAATCGATCCGCAACGATATCAGCTTTACGTCTTTGAGCAGCAGCAGCAGCGCTGCCTCAACCGAGGCGATTTATTATAACGGCCTGTTTAATGTCGATAATAAAGATCACGCTTTGCGCACCTATATGACAGCGGAAGTGCATATTGTGCTGGGAGCGGCGCAAAATGTGCTGCTGGTGCCGTTAAGCGCGCTTTCCGGCCCGGGGAAAGACGGTTTTTACCATGCCCGCATTTTGCCGCGCAAAGGCGGCCCGCTTGAGCGCAAGGTAAAAATCGGCATAAAAACCCAGGCGCAGGCGGAAGTGCTTTCCGGCCTTGCTGAAGGCGATGAGGTGATAACCGGGGAAAGCGCCGCCGCTGCCGGCGCAGCGCGGGCGGCAGGCAGCAAAAAAATGCTTTTTTAACCGGGGCTAAGCGGCATGGCAGGGAAAACACGGCACGAAAATAACAAACAAAGCCCGGCGCTGATTGTTTTGCGCAATATTGACCGCCGCTTTAACAACGGCGGCACAGCGGTTACCGTGCTGAAAAATATCAATCTCACCATTGCCCGCGGCGAAATGGTGGCGATTGTCGGCTCTTCCGGCTCCGGCAAATCAACCTTGATGAATATTCTCGGCTGCCTGGATCAGCCTTCGGGCGGCAGCTATCATATTAACGGCCGGGAAGTCAGCACACTGGACGCAGACGCCCTTTCCGCCCTGCGCCGCCACCATTTCGGCTTTATTTTCCAGCGTTATCATTTAATGGGAGAGCTTACCGCCCTCGGCAATGTTGAAGTGCCGGCTATTTATGCCGGCGTGCGGCCGGAAGAGCGGAAAAAGCGCGCGGCGCAGCTCCTGGCCCGGCTGGGCATGAGCGGCCGCAGCCACCACCGCCCCGGCCAGCTTTCCGGCGGGCAGCAGCAGCGCGTTTCCATTGCCCGCGCCTTGATGAATGACGGGGAAATTATTCTGGCTGATGAGCCGACCGGCGCGCTGGACAAACATAGCGGTGAAGAAGTTTTGACCATATTGGAAGAAATTCATGCTTCCGGCCGCACCATTATCCTGGTAACGCATGATATGACCGTGGCCAAAAGGGCCGAGCGCATTATTGAGATTAGTGACGGCGAAATTTTGTCTGACCGCGCCAATAAGCGCGAAACCGCCTTTAACCCGAAAATAGAAGCGATCAAAACCGAGAAAGCCATAGCGCCGCTTTTGGCCGCTGCGGCCGATGAAACGGCCGGGCACCCCGACCGCCGGCAAAAGCTGATGAGCGCCGCCGGCCGCTGCCGGGATCGCTTTTTTGAAGCCTCGCTTATGGCATTTTTGTCGATGAAAGCGCATAAAATGCGCACTTTCCTGACCATGCTGGGGGTGATTATCGGCATTGCCGCGGTGATTGATGTTGTCGCTCTGGGCAAAGGCACGCAAAAGCAGATTCTGGCCAGCATTAACCGGCTGGGCACCAATGCGCTCACCGTTTTTGCCGGCCGAAGCATGGCCGATGTGCGCGCCGCCAAGGTAACCACATTGGTAGAGGCCGATGCCAAAGCGCTGACAGAGCTGCCTTTTGTCGATGCGGTAACGCCGATGGTTTCTACCTCCACCATTGTCCGGCGCGGCAATGTTGAAGCCAATGCCACGCTTTCCGGCGTCAGTGAGCAATATTTTGCCGCAGACGGCGCCCGGCTGGTTGCCGGCCGGCTGTTTGACGCCGCGGATGTTACAGCCCGCCGCCTGAGCCTGATTATCGAGGCGGAAGCGGCGCGAACCCTGTTCCCGGACGGGGGCAGCCCGATTGGCAAAATTGTGCTGGTCGGCAAGGTTGCGGCGCAGATTATCGGCACCATCAACGTGCGCAAATACGGCCCCAATGGCGGCGTTATTGCGCTGTATCTGCCCTATACCACAGTGCAGACGCGCTTTCTCGGCAATACGATTTTGCGCTCGATCACCGTCCTGCTCAGCCAGAATGTCGATTCGCGCTGGGCGCAGGCGCAAGTCTCCCGTTTTCTTGAGCAAAGGCATAATGGCGCGCAGGATTTCTTTATCCGCAACAGCCAGGATTTTATGGACGAAGTGATGGGCACCACCAATGTGCTCACTATGCTGGTTACGTCCATCGCCTTTGTCTCGCTGTTTGTCGGCGGTATCGGGGTGATGAATATTATGCTGGTAACGGTTTCCGAGCGCATCAATGAAATCGGCGTGCGCATGGCGGTCGGCGCCCGGCGGGAAGATATTTTGCAGCAATTCCTGATTGAAGCCGTGCTTGTCTGCCTGACCGGCGGCCTGATCGGCATTACTCTCGGCCTTATCAGCGGCGCGGTTTTTGATATTTCCGGCGCGCCGTTTAAAATGATATATTCCGGCTCTTCCATTTTTGTAGCTTTTATTGTCGCCACATGTATCGGCGTGGCTTTCGGCTTTTTGCCGGCGCGCAAGGCCGCGCGCCTGAACCCTGTCGCCGCTTTGTCGCAGGATTAGCCGGCCCGCCTGCGGCAGCAAACCCGCCATTTTGCCGGGCCGGCAAAGCGCCGGCCATAAGCGCCGGCGGCCGCTTTTGCCAAAAGCCGCAAGGCCCCGCAAGATTGCTCGTATCACCTGCCTTTGCCGCGCGGCGGCGCGCTGCCCGCTCCGGCAGACAAACCGGAAAGGGCTGGTTCCCGCTTTTTCTGCTGCCGCTATCCCTTTGCCGCCCGCCCCCGGCCGGCGGCTCCGGCTTTGCCGCTATGGCCGCGCCGTTTGCACAGGCCGCCGCTCGCAGCCGCGCTATGTATCGTCCTGCCGCCGCTTCCTTTTGGCCTTTAGCCCCTGCAGCACCGCCGCCAGGCCAAAGCCCAGCAAACAGCCGCATAAAGCCGTTATCAGGATAAAACTCACTGAGCCAAACCACATTGCGAAAATCCTTATTATGCAAGCTCTGCTCAGGCCGTAAAGCCGGTAAAATGGCGCAGCCGGACGACCAGAAATTTTATATATTCAGAAAAGAACAGGCGAAAATTTTCTGATGAGCGGAAAAGCCCCCCCTCCTGCTCTACCGGAAAGGGCAGCAGCTTTATCTCCGGCATTTTATGGTGCAATTCTGCCAGTGAGCGCAGCATATGATAGCGATTAGTGACAATCAATACGGTATGATAGCGGTATTTTTTTACCCAGGCGGCGCTTTCCAGCGCATTGCCGTTGGTATTAAGCGCCTCACGCCCCAGATCGACGCAACATTCCAGCAGCGCCGGATCTGCTCCCAAAATCCGGGCAAAATTATCCCGGCCGCGGATAATCGGGCTGACGCCGCTGATCAACAGCCGCGCGCCGCGCCGCGCCCGCAAGAGCGCCAGCCCGGTTTCTACCCGCGCGCGCCCGCCGGTCAAAACAATAATGCCGTCGATCGGCACATCTGCCCCGGGCGGCGCTATAGCGCTTGTCCGCTCGACAAACCAGGCAAAACCCAGCAAAAACAGCAGCGCCGCCACAGCCAGCGCCGCGCTGCCGCCGGCAATGCCATACCATAAGGCCGGCTTGAGCCGCCGCGCTGCGGGGGGCGGTGTCGGCCCGGCCTCCCCTTCTTGCCTTTGCATAGACACTTCCTGAGTTTTCCACCCCTCATATGTAACAGAGCCTTTGCCGGGGGATAGTCGCATTAAACGCGTTTTTTCACAAGCTAAATCTGCGGCCGGGCTAACTGCCGCCGGAAAAGAAAGCGCTGCCGGCGCGATCTATCAGGCGCAGGCGGCGCAAAACCGTGCAATGGCTGACAGCGGCGGTCACAAGAGCGATAACCGGCATCATGGCGGCAATTTCTGCCGCCATGCCCCAATCTGGCGCCAGACGGCCAAATAAAGCGGTTATCTGGCTGCCTTCCGGCGTGGCGCGCCGCGCTTCCAGCGCAAAAAACAGCAAAACAAACAGGCCGCAGGCCGCCGCAAAGCCGAGCAAGGCGCCTTTTAAGCCGATAAAGAAAAAATGGCCGTCAAACCGCCGGGCGATAAAACGATCTTCCGCGCCGATAAAATGCAGCACTTCAATAATGTGCATATTGCCGGCCAGAGCGCCGCGCGTGGCAAAAATAACGGTCAGAATCATCGCTGTCAGCAGCAGCGCCAGCAAAACCAGCGCGCCGCCCAGCATAAGCTGCGCCCCATGCGCCAGCCGGTCGGCCCAGGCCTGCTGGCGGTCAAAACGCACGCCTTTAATATTCTGCCGCAGGGCAGCCTCCAAAGCGTCAAAATCCGGCGGGGTTCGGCCGTCAAGCTGCAAGGTCACCAGCCGCGGCACCGACAGCGCCGTAATATCGGCTTTTGCTCCCAGCCAGGGCGCCAGCAGCGCCTGTGTTTCCTCACGGCTGACAATATGCGCCGCCGCCACCCCGTTAAACGAGGCGGCCAGAGCGGCCGCCTTGCGCAAGGCCTGCTCCATATCCTGATCCGGCCGCGGCATAAGCTGCACTACCGCCTCACGCGCCAGCGCCGCGCTCCAGGCCGCCGCCGAACGATGGGCAAAATGCGCGGCAAACAGCACAAAAGCCGCCAGAAAGCTCATAATGGCAATGACGATTATCAAGGCAAAACCGTGCATATCCTGCTGCGGGATAACCGGCGGCAGCCGCACCGGCCGGGCTTTGCCGGGCTTGCCGCCGGCCGCCGCCGCCGCCGGGCCGGCCGCCGGCAGCGGGCGGCGGCGCGCTTTTTCAACCGCTTCCCTGCTAATCATGAATATCCAGCCTTCCTTTATCGAGAATCATGCGCCGCGCATCAACCTTATCCATCAGCGAAAAATCATGAGTGGCGATAATCACGGCCGTGCCAAGGCGATTCAGCTCAACAAACAGCCGCAACAGCCGCAAAGCCAGTTTGGGGTCAACATTGCCGGTCGGCTCATCGGCCAGCAAAATTTCCGGCCGGTCAATCAGCGCCCGGGCAATGGCGGCGCGCTGCTTTTCCCCGCCGGAAAGCACCGGCGGCAAGGCATGAATTTTCTCCCCCAGCCCTACCCAATGCAGCAGCTCTTCCACTTCATGCCGCGCTTCCCGCCTTTTGGCGCCGCGCACATAAAGCGGCAAGGCGACATTTTCAAAAGTGGTTAAATGATCGAGCAGGCGGAAATCCTGGAAAACCAGGCCGATACGGCGGCGCAGCCGCGGCAGGGCGCGCCGGTGCAGGAGAGAAGTATCTTCGCCAAAAACGGTAATCAGGCCGCGTGTCGGCTTCAAGGCCAGAAACATCAATTTCAGCAATGAGGTTTTGCCGGCGCCGGAAGGCCCGGTCAAAAACTGGAAGGAAGCGGGCGGAATATTAAAACTGACATCATGCAAAATCTCCTGCCCGGCAGCATAGCGCAAACCGACATTTTCAAACCGTATCACCTGCGCCCTCCGCCTGCTGCCTTGCCCGGCAAAACCGCTCTGCCTGAAACCTGCTCCGCCGGCGCTCTGCATACAAGTTACAGACGCGGGCGTCAAACCCTGCCGGCCCGCCGGCCGCCGGCGCGCGCCCGGCCGGCATGTGACACAGCTCCGGCCGGATATTCTGGCCAAAATTGCGGGTATATTATGTTTTTCCTGCCGGTTTGGCAGCAAAAGCGCCGGCAGGGCTTTATTTTTTGCGCAAATTATGCGCATAAGCGCAATAAGCCGCGTATAAAAGCCCGGTAAAGCGGCTGAAAGGTAGCTTTGTCATGCCGATTATCAACGAAAAAAGCATTGATATTCTCTTTAGCGAAGAGGCTATCGCCGGCCGCAATGCCGAAATGGCGGCCGAAATTGCCGCTGCCGCGCCGCGCAATTTGCTGGTGCTGCCGATTTTAAAAGGCTCTTTTGTTTTTGCCGCCGATATGATCCGCGCGCTTTACCGCGCCAATGTCGCGCCGGAGGTGGAATTTATCACCGTTTCCAGCTATGGCGATGAGCTGACAAGCGGCCCTGTCCGCCTGTTGCACACCCTGCAAAGCCCGATAGCCGGGCGCGATATTTTGCTGATTGACGATATTCTGGAATCCGGCAAAACCCTGCATTATGTTTCTCATCTGCTGCAACAGCAAAAACCGCGCCGGCTTATGCTCGCCACCCTGCTCGATAAGCCGATGCGCCGGCAAACCGCGATAAAGGCTGATTATGTCGGCTTTACCTGCCCGGATAAATTTGTTGTCGGCTATGGCATGGACGCCGCTCATGCCTTCCGTCAACTGCCCTTTATCGGCACAATACGCGATTAAAAGCCGGGCTGCGCCCGCGCCGGGGCTGCGCCGGCCGGCGCAGCTTTATTGCCGAATCATTTTCACCATAGCGCCGGGATAAACAGCCTGCCGGTCAGAAAGCCCGTTAATCAGGCGAAACAGCTCAAGACTGCGATCATTAAACTGCATGCCGGCCGCCAGACTTGCCGCTGTATCGCCGGCCTCGACTCTTTGAATATGCAGGCGCAGCGGCTTGACCGCCGCCTTTTCCTGCGGGGACAACAGGCGAAAGCTGTTGGCTGTCTCCAGCCCGGCCGCCGCCGGATCATGCCCGCGCCGCGGCGCGGCCGTCAAAAAGCGGTAAACGCGATTTTTCCCCATCAATACCAGCACGGAAAACTGCCATTGCGCATTTTGCGCGCGCGCCTGCGCCGCCGGCAGGCCGCCGGTATTGCCGGTTCTGATACTGGCTTTATCAAGGCCGGAAACCCAGCCCCCGGCAATATAGGCGCGGGCGGATTGCGGCTTTTCCAGCGCCGCGCTGTCAAAACGCAAAGCCGTGTCATCACGGCCGGCGGCAGTGACAATGCCGTTTTTGTAACTGAGGGAAAACCCGGGCGGCACGGAAAACATAAAGCCTTCGCGGCTGTTGATAAAACTGCGGCCGCGCAGATAAAGGCCGGAGCCAATGGTATCATCGCCGAAAATCATGCCGTCAATACCGCGCAAAAAAGCCGGGCGATCCGTATCGCCCACCGCCGGCGCGCCCAGTTTGCGCGCCTGCTCAATCGCCAGCCGCACCCGCTGCGGAGTGGAAGGGTGGTTGGATAAAAAATCCAGGCTGGCATCTTTTGCCCCCGATATATCGCGAAAGCGGCTATAATCTTCCATCGCCTGCAAAAAACGCGGCGCGGCGAATGGGTCATAACCCGCAGCCGCGGCCATGCGAATGCCGATACTATCGGCCTGCAATTCCTGCCCGCGGGAAAAGCCGGCCAGTTTCAACCGGCTGCGAATAAGGGTTTCATCGCGCTGATTGCCGGCCAGAACTTCGGTCGCCACCCGGTCAGACAAGGCGATTTCCTTTTCCTTGCGGGCGCGCAAAAGGCCGTGATTAGCCGTAATATGCGCCATTTCATGAGCAATAACGGCCGCCACTTCGGCGGAATCATTAGCCAGAGCCAGCAGGCCGCGGGTTACATAAACATAGCCGCCCGGCAGGGCAAAAGCGTTAATATTGGCCGAATCGAGAATAACCACCCGGTAGCTTTGCCCCGGGCTTTCTGAAACCGCGGTCAGGCGGCCGACAATTTTTGCCACCATGCGCTCCAGCCCGGCATCGCGGTATTCTCCGCCGTAACTGGTTAAAATACGCGGATTTTGCTCTGCCCCCAGACGCGCCAGACCGTTATTGCCGTCAAGGCTGTCGACCGCCCAGGGCCGCGCCGCCGGCGCGGCCAGGCCGCCATCGGCGCGGCTGTAATCCAGCATGGTGCAGCCGGCAAGCAGCATCAGGCAGGCGCTCAAACCCGGAACAACAAGGCCGCGCCGCCGCCCCGGTGACAATAAGCGGCGCGCCAGACGGCGGGGATTGAGCAGGAATAAACGCATTTTATCTCTTTAACACAGGGGCACACGCCGCCTTGCTCTGCCTGCGGCAGGGCAAGGCGGCAGAATTTATGCCAAACGGGCTTTTTCCTGTAATAAAAATAGGTTAAAAAGCCGCAAAGATAAAGCTGTTTTTTAAGCCCGGCCGGCTTTGCCCCCGGCTCCCTTTGCCCGCCGCCGGGCCAGGGCGCGGCCGGCCGGCGCTTTTGTGAGAAAACCCGCTTTTGTGAGAAAACCGATGAAACGCTGCACCATTTTGCTGGACGGCACTGTGACGGCAACCCCCCGGCTCAGACAACAGCTTGCCGGCTCTGCCTGTATTGCCGCCGATGGCGGCATCAGGCATGCGGCGGCTTTAGGGTTGCGGCCGCAGCTCTGGCTGGGGGATTTTGATTCGGCCGGGCCGGCTTTGCAGGAGCGGTTTCACGCCGTGCCGCGGCAATCCTTCCCGCCGGATAAAGATAAAACAGACGGCGCGCTGGCGGTTGAGGCCGCCCTGCGGCAAGGAGCGGAAGAGCTGGTTTTGTGCGGCGCTTTTGGCGGCAAGAGGCTGGATCACAGCCTGCTGCATATCACTCTGGCCATTGCTCTGGCCCGGAAAAACATCAAAACCCTGCTGACAGACGGCCTGAATGAAGGCTATCCCCTGCTTGCGGGGGAGCAGCGGTTTGATCTGCCGCCCGGCAGCCTGTTCAGCCTTGTTGCTTTCAGCCCGCTGACAGGGCTGACGATTCGCGGCGCCCGCTGGAATCTGGCCGATCAGGCGGTCGAGGCAGGCTCTTCTCATACGCTCTCGAATGAAAGCTGTGGAATAGTGCATATTTCCCTGCAAACAGGGTATGGAATTTTGCTGGCACAGCTTAATTTATAGCGGATAATGTTTTATCCTTGCCGGACACATGGTAAGATTAACCCCGGCTTTGGCCGGGAGTCGCGCTCTTTAAATTACTCTGAAGCCGGTATAAAGCGGATAACGGGGTCTTGTCCGCTCTAGAAGGCTCGGTTTACTCTTTGCAATGACCCTTTTTCTGATAAGGATTCAAGATATGATGAAACGCCTTTCCGCTCTTGCTGTTGTTGCCGCAATGGGCTTTTCGACAGCCGCCTGCACCCAGAATGAGAAACGCTATGCCGAATGGGGTGGCGGCGGCGCCGCGGTCGGCGCGGTAGCCGGGCAGCTTATCGGCCACAGCACAGAGGCCACCCTGATCGGCGCAGCGGTTGGCGGCGCCGGCGGCTCGCTTATTGCTCATGAAAAAAACAAAAAGCATAATAGCCGGAAATGCAATTACCGTGATTCCAGAGGCCGCATTTATCAGGCGCCTTGCACCCAATAAGCCGGCCTGAGGCCGTGCCGGGCGGCAGCAGTATGGTTACTATTGCCGCCGGTGTTATTGTGTTGCGGCCGGCAGGGCCGCAGCAGGAAGATGTCCTGTAGTAGCGCCTATATTGTGTCGGCGCGGCAGGGCAGCTCATGTTGCGCATATTCTGGCAGGCGGTGCTTTTGCTGCCGTTTTGCCTGCTTATCTATGATATATCAGCCCGCTCTTGATTTAAGGGCGGGCTTTTTACTGCCGGCCCGCCCCTGACAGCAAAAACCAGATAAACCGGCCGCGCACCGGCGCATAGAGCAAAGCAGCCTGAGCATCAATGCCCCGCCTGCCGGGCAGCCACGCGCCAAAGTTATAATAGCCGGGGAGAATCTCCGGCCGGAAAGCCGCTATGCGCGTCTGCCCTCTATTGCCTCTGGCAGGCAGAAACCGGGGCTGTGCAGCCCTTGCCGCCATGCCGGCCACAAAACCTGTCCGATAGCGCGCGCAAACAGCAGGGATAAGGCCGGGCCGCGCACAGACAGGCAGCAACAGGCGGCCTGCCGCATAGCGCGCTTTACCGGCGCCGGCCTTTATCACAGGCGGGCTTTTTGCGGCTTTCCCCTGCCGCTCAGCTTAGGCCTGCTTTATTTTTTGCCCCGGCCTTCCTGTGCGATGCCCTGAGCGCGGCACGCCGCCGGAAAAGCCTGTGCATTGCGGTAAAACATTCCCCTTGCCACAGCCGCGGCGATTGCATCGCGTAAAAAAAACGACTACAAAAGGACAGCTTGTTGCGGCGCATTGCCGTGCCTGTTTTGCGGTTCTGCGCCCCTGGCCGTAAATAGCGGCCGGGGCTGCGCCTCCTTGCCGCCATGCCGGCCGCAAAAGGCCCCTGACAGCGCGCGCAAACAGCAGGGATAGGCCGGGAGCGGCGCACAGGCAGGCCGCCGCATAAAGGCGCGCCGCCGGCGCAAACCGGGCGCTACGCCGCGCGGCTCAACCGCAGCGCCGGGCTATAAGGAGTATGTCTGTGCCGTTTCGTTCCGCTGTTTTTTTGCTGATGTCCGGCCTGTTCCTTGCCGCTTTTGGCGGCGGCGCGGCGGCGCAGGCCCTGTTGCAGGCGCAGCCTATGAGCAAGGCCGATGCCGCCAGAGCCGGTTATAAGCGTCAGGTTTTCTCTTTCAAAGCGCCGAGTCTTGATTTTGAAACCTATATCCCGCAAAAAGCAGACGTAAAAACCCTGCCCTATAAGACAGAGCCTATTCCCGCCGGGCAGATTGGCCGGGTTTTGCCCATTGGCCAGGTCAATTTTAGCAAAGATAATATTGCCTATGAAGATATTATTTTTTCCTATCGCTTGCGCAGTCCGCCGGCGGCCTATCATACCTGTATGTGGTATATGACCAATGACGGTTATCGCATTATTCATTCTTATGCGCCGGATACTCTGAAGGAAGCCCAGTTACTGGGGGTCAAGCTGGGAGATAACGGCAAACCGGAAACAGCCGGGCTGGCCTATTGTTATGCGCGCGGCGACAATCTTGTCGGCCAGTATTTTATGGCCAAATTGCCGGAAAATGAAGGCGAAGCGGAAAGAGCGGTTGTTGCCCTGCGTGATGTCGCCGCTGATTTTGTCGCCAATATGCAATTTGCCGATAAAAAGCCGATAGGGCTTGATCCTGCCCAACTGGACAGCCGCATAGTAGAACTGGACAGCGGCAATCTTGAGCTTTTTTTCCCCAAAGGGCTGGAAGTTTCCGGCACAAATAACAAGGTTTCCACTTTACCTTACGAGCTTTATTTCACCCAGAAACTGCAAAACGGCCGGCCGTTCAGCTATTTGCTGTTTGCCGTGCATGCTATTAGCGGCCCCGATCGGGAAGAAGCCTTCCGCAATCTGGCTGAAGCTTATGTTAATGCCTATCTGGATATGCAGATAAAAGCCGGCGAGATACCGGCCGGCACTACGCAGGAATATATTGAGAGCAATTCGGCGGCCGGTTATGCTCAGGCTAATATTGCGGCGCGCTCTTACCGGTATAAAATTATTGCTAAAGATAATCCTGACACGCCGACTTTGTTTCAAATCACGCTGGTGCGCCGGAATAACAAGCTGTTTGCCGTTTATTATCACAGCCTGCGCACAGATTCCGCCTCGGCCGGCGGCTATTTTACCGGCAGCACCGGCGATGTCGCTTATGATCTGCTGCGTGATTCCCTGCGCGCCTTCCTGTTGAAAAGCGCCGCCGGGCAAAAATAAAAAACCTTTATAAAATTATCAGGGAATAGCGTGCGGCACTGCCTGTCAGACAAAAAGAACTATATGCGACACAGCTTCTATCACACTTGCCCTTTATGGTCAGGCCGTTCGCGAAGGTCAGGTTGATATTGCTCTCTTTGCTCCTTTATTAGCCGCTATCGACCAAATGCCGCAAATGGCCAATGCAGAAGTTTACAGTAAAGACAACAGGATAAAAGTTAAGCTCTGCGCCACAAATAAAGGCTCGTTCTGAGCCAGTTTTGCTGTTATAGCGCCAAATATAGCTCTCTTTGCCACTGAGCCTAATCAAGAGATTTCGGCGATTGACCAACTCCCGGCCATGCTTTAGGCTCTTTATAAAACAGAGACGCAGCGCCCTCCCCCGCACGGCCAAGGCAAAGGCTCTGAAGTAAATCTTTTCCGATCACATTCTGTCAGGAAAATAGCTCAACACTGAGGCCGGCGCGCCCGGCGGCGCGGCTTGCGTAACTGGGAGGGCTGTATAGCGCCCGGCGGCGCGGCAGCGGCGGCTATATTGCCGTGCCTGTGAGCCGCGGCCGGCTGATCTGTCTCGGCCCTGTCGGCGCTTTTATCGGCCGGCGCGGCGGAAACCTCGTCCCCATAGGGGCAGCCAAGACGGCGGGCAGACTGATTGCTATGCTGCGCCGGCAGGCGCATTCCACTCACGGCAGAGACAGCGGCAGCAGAGCCGGCGCCCTCATATATCCGGCTGCTCGGTTTCGCCTTCTTCTATCGCTCTGGGGCGGCGCGGCTTGCGTAACTGGGAGGGCTGTATAGCGCCCGGCAGCGCGGCAGCGGCGGCTATATTGCCGTGCCTGTGAGCAGCGGCCGGCCGGTCTGTTTCGGCCCTGTCGGCGCTTTTATCGGCCGGCGCAGCGGAAACCTCGTCCCCATAGGGGCGGCCGGGCCGGCGGGCAGCCTGATTGCTGCGCCGCGCCGGCAGGCGGCGGCGCGGCTGCTGCGGCCGTCCGTATTTTTCTTCTTCCCCATAGGCATCGGCATGGCCGGCCTTATTATAGCCGCCCCTTTTATCCATCAGCGCAACTTCCCCGGGCAGGCCGTCAATCACCGGCTGCGGGCTGCCGTTCCAATCCTCGGCCGTATCAGGCTCCGCCTCTTCCGCCTCGGCGGTCTCATGATCGGCGCGGCCGGCGGAGCGCATCTCCTTTTCTCCCGGTTGAGCCGCCAGAATAATGCGCAAATAATGCTCGGCGTGCTGAAGATAATTTTCCCCCATCACACGATCGCCGGAGGCCTGGGCATCACGCGCCAAAGCCAGATATTTATCGGCTATATGCTGGGCATTACCGCGAATCTTGACATCAGGGCCGCTGCTTTCATAATTGCGGGCCAAAGGATTGGAAGGGCGGCGCAAACCGCTATTATTGCTCCGCCTGCTGCTGCTGATGCGCCTGTTTTGTTGTGGCCTCATTGTCGTCCTTTTAGATTGCTTTCTTTTCATTATATGCGGCATCAGAATAAGCCGCTCTGCGGCGCGACAAACCGGCCGGCCGCCAAGGCTGTCACATCGCCGCCTTGATACCCTGGATCCTGTCGCTTAATATCCGTTTCCTGTGTTCTGATTCAGAACTTTTCTCGCTGCGGGGCGGCCTATAGCACCCTCAAAAGCCAAAATCACGGCCGCTATGCCTTATAAGCTGCTTAAAAATCGGCGCTCAAACCGCCCAAAGCTGCGCAATAGCCTCTGTGAGGCCAAAAATCCGGCCGGTTCTCCCTCCCGTCTCACGCGCGCCGCAGTAACGCACTGTCACAGATAAATGAAGTTCTCGCCTATCCTGCCTTATGACCGCCTTATCGGCAAGGTGATGGGGGCAAAGCCGGTAAAAATTGCAACAAAACCGCAGCCTGCCTTGCTCTGCGCCTCTATAAAGCGCCGGCCCCTCGGCCCCAAGATTAGCGAATTTCTGCCGCTCTGCCAAGCCTTTTTTAGCATTATTTGCCAAAATTCCGGCATTTTAGCCGTAAATTATTTTTATCGCGCCGGCAAAGGGGGCAAAAAGCCGATATACGGCCCGGACTGCCGCCATGCTGCTCTTTAGCCTGCCGGGCGGCAGGCCAAAGCCTTAAACCGGCTTTTTCAGCGCTTTCATTAAAGCGGCATGGATATGTTCATTCCCGGCGACAATATTTTTACGCCCGAAATTATCCTGACCGCCGGCTTTATCGCTGACAAAGCCGCCGGCTTCCCGCACCAGCAGCAGCCCGGCTGCCATATCCCAGGGGTTCAGATTATCTTCCCAAAAGCCGTCCAGCCGGCCGGCGGCAATATAAGCCAGATCGAGCGCCGCCGCGCCCATGCGGCGGATACCCGCCGCCTCGGCCATAATATTGCGCAATTCCACCAGATAACTGCCATGATTCCGGCCGCCAAAATGCGGAATGCCGGTGCCGATAACGCAATCTTCCAGCCGGCGCCGGGCCGAAACCCGCAAACGCCGATCATTTAAAAAAGCGCCGTCTCCGCGCTCGGCCGTATAAAGCTCGTCTGTTATCGGGTTATACACCACCGCCGCGACCATGCGCCCCTGACTTTCCAGCCCGATAGAAACGGCAAAATGCGGAATACCGTGCAGAAAATTGGTCGTGCCGTCCAGCGGATCAACAATAAAGCGGTGCTGTTTGTCCTCGCCGGCAATTTCACCGCCTTCTTCCAGCAAAAAGCCGTAAGCCGGGCGGGCATATTGCAGCGCCCGCACAATCAGGCTTTCCGCCTTTTTATCAGCCTGGCTGACATAATCGGCCGGGCCTTTCAGCGATACCTGCAAATTTTGCACTTCGCCAAAATCACGCGCCAGCGCCCGCCCGGCTTTAAACGCCGCCTGCACCATAACATTCATAATTGCCGAACGCGCCATTGACTCTCTTCCTTAATACCTGCCGCAGCCCGGGCCGCCCCCCTGCCCGCCGCCGCTATTCCCCCGATTGCCGGCCGGTTAATCGGCGCGGCGCAAATAAACCAGCTCATTGGTATCAACCACCACCCGCTCGCCTGAGGCAATAAAAGGCGGCACCTGAATGCGAATGCCGTTTTCCAGCACCGCCGGCTTATAGGAAGAAGCCGCCGTCTGCCCCTTTACCACCGGATCCGCCTCGGCTATCGCCAGCACCACCTGATCCGGCAGAGTAATGCCGATCGGCCGCTCTTCATAAAGCTCGACCGTTACAGTCATGCCGTCCTGCAAAAAGGCAGCGCGCTCGCCGATAAAATCTTTTTGCAGCTCCAGTTGCTCATAAGATTGCGTATCCATAAAAACCAGCGCCTCACCCTGCTCATAAAGATAGGTGAAATCTTTTTGCTCCAGCCGCACTTTTTCTACCGTTTCGGCCGCGCGGAAGCGCTCATTCAGCTTGGTGCCGTCCAGCAGATTTTTTAGCTCCACCTGGTTAAAGGCGCCGCCTTTGCCCGGCTTTACCGCATTGCATTTCACGGCCGCCCACAGGCTGCCATTATGCTCTATCACATTACCGGGGCGAATTTCATTGCCGTTGATTTTCATAAGATTCTTATCCGCTTGTCTGTGTGTTGCGCCGATTTTCAACCGCCGCGCATGGTATTCCGGCCGCGGCCGGGCCGGCGCAGCACCGGGCCTGCCCCCCGCTTTACGCTATTTTTCAGCAAAATATAACTGCAAAATACCGCAAAACAGCATTTTTAACCAAAATCGGCGATAAAAAGAGCAATGCCGTCAGGCTTTCGGCGCCGGGCGCGGCGCATTTCCGGCGGCCGGCGGCAGCGGCCGCGGCAAAGCCGCCAAAGCCTGTTTTTGCGCGTCCAGCCGCACAGCCTCCTGCACTTTTTCAAAAGCGCGCACTTCAATCTGGCGCACACGCTCGCGGCTGATATGGAACTCTTCCGACAAGGCTTCCAGAGTTTTCGGCTCTTCCCGCAGGCGGCGATCCCTGAAGATCCGGCGCTCGCGCGCATTCAGCCCGGCCATGGCCCGCTCCAGCATAGAGCGGCGATTGGCGATTTCGTCCTGCTCGATCAGGAGCTGCTCCTGCCCGGGCGCATCGTCCTGCAGCCAGTCCTGCCATTCGCCGCCGCCGTCTTCTGCCCCGCGCGCCGGCACATTGAGCGAAGTATCGCCCGAGAGCCGCCGATTCATGGAAACCACATCTTCCGCGCTGACATGCAGCGTATCGGCGATTTCCTTCACCTGAGCCGGGGTCAGATCGCCCTCGTCCAGCGCCTGAATGCGCCCTTTCAAGCGGCGCAAATTAAAGAACAGCCGCTTCTGATTGGCTGTTGTCCCCATTTTCACCAGGCTCCATGAGCGCAAAATATATTCCTGAATAGCGGCTTTGATCCACCACATGGCATAGGTTGCCAGGCGGAAGCCTTTATCCGGCTCAAAGCGCTTGACGGCCTGCATCAGGCCGACATTGCCTTCGGAGATCACCTCCCCCATGGGCAGGCCGTAACCGCGATAGGAAAAGGCGATCTTCGCCACCAGGCGCAAATGGCTGGTCACCAGCCGGTGCGCGGCCGAGCGGTCATTATGCTCCAGATAACGCTTGGCCAGCATATATTCTTCCCGCGGCTCCAACAGGGGGAAACGGCGAATCTCCTGCAAATAGCGGTTCAAACCGCCATCACCCCGCCCAAGGGCAGGCAAAACTGCTTGCGACACAATGATTCTCCCTGAAACCGGACGCCGCCAAAGACAGAACCCGCTCGCCGAAAACGGCCTTATTCTAGCGATAAATTGCGTCAAAATAAAGCCCCGCCGCGCCGCCGGCCGGCCGCAAGCGGCGGCAAAGCGCCTTATCGCCGGCTCCCGGCCGGCGTTTTATCGCGGTTTGCCGCATTTTGGGGCAGGCTTTCCTCAGGGCTTTGCCCTTTCAAAGCGCGCAATAAAGCCTGCATATCGGGCGGCAGCTCAGCGCTGAAGCGCATGACGGCGCCGGTTTTCGGGTGTTTGATCTGCAAATAAGCGGCGTGCAGCGCCTGCCGCGGAAAAGCCGCGACAAAGGGGCGCACAGCTTCCGGCAGGCGGTTGGCCTTGGTTTTAAAGGCCTGGCCATAGGTTTTATCGCCGATTAACGGGTGGCCAATATGCGCCATATGCACGCGTATCTGGTGAGTGCGGCCGGTTTCCAGCCGGCATTCCACCAGCGCCGCCAAAGCGGGAGCCGCGCCGCCGGCGGCCAGATTTTGCAAAACCGCATAATGGGTTATCGCCTGGCGCGCATCGCTGGCGCCGGGGCGGGCAATAGCGCGGCGGGTTCTGTCATGCCTGTCGCGCGCCAAAGGCGCCGCAATGACCCCGGCGGCCGGCACCGGCGCCCCCCATAGCAGCGCCTGATAGCGGCGCTCCAGCGCGCCGGTGCGGCCGTGATCGGCAAATTGCCGGCTTAAATCGCCATGCGCCGCATCATTTTTGGCCGCCACCATCACCCCGCTGGTATCCTTGTCCAGCCGGTGGACAATGCCGGGGCGTTTAACCCCGCCAATGCCGGACAAGCCGAAACCCGCCGCTTCATGCTGCGCGCAATGGTGGATAAGCGCATTGACCAAAGTGCCGCTGCTATTGCCGCTGCCGGGGTGGACAACCAGCCCCGCCGGTTTGTTGATAACAATAATATCGGCATCTTCATAGAGGATAGCCAGCTCTATCGCCTCTCCGGCCGGGCGGGCGTCCGCAGGCGGCGGCAGGTTAAGCAGCACTTCGCCGCCGACCGGCGGCCTGAAGCGCGGCTCCATAACCGGCGCGCCGTTAACCTGCACCTGGCCGCTGCCGATCAGCCGCGCCAGCCGCGCGCGCGAAAGCTCGGGCGCGCATTGCTCTGCCAGCCATTGATCGAGCCGCCGCCCGGCCGCCGTTTTGTCAATTTTTATCCGGCGCACCCGGTTTTGCGACATGGAACGCTCTCTTGCCTTTGGCCTTGTTCCGCCCCTGCTCTTCCGGTATAATATAGGCGGTTTGCAGCCGATTTGCAAAACAGGCGGGCTGTTGCGGCTTTTCAGCCCCTTCCGGGGCATAAAAGCGAGAAAGGGCATAAAGTGACAGAAGCACAATCCCATATAATGCGCGAAAAAGCCGCGCATAATAAAACAGCGCTGGGGCGCGTGCACCGCAAATTGCTGCGCCTGATGCTGGTGTCGCTGACGGTCACCTTTATCGCTCTGACCGTAGTGGCCGGCGCTATTATTTATAAAATAACCCATATTTATACCGCGCCGAAAATTGCCGCCGCCGTGCCGCAGGCGCACAATAGCAGCGGCATATTTATCCAGACCGCGCCCAATAGCGGCGCGGCGGCCGCCTTCCCGCCATTGGCAGAGCCGGCGGCCGGCGCCGCGCCGCAAACGGCCAAAAGCGCCGCTCTGCCGCCTGAGCAGCTTATTACCGCAACACCGGGAGAAAAGCTGGAAGAAGCCAGCCTTTCCGGCAATTTGCTGCTGCTGCGGCTGACAGATAAAAGCAGCAGGGAAAAGGTGCTGCTGATTTATGATTTTGTTAAAAAACAGCCTGTCGCCCGCATCAGGCTGGCTGACGGCTCATAACAGGCCGCCCGGCCGCGAAGGAATAAGCCGCCCCGCCCGGCCTGAAGCAGCGCCCGGCCGCTGCGCCGCAAGCAATGCGGGAGCCTTGGCACAGGAAAGCGCCGGCCGCAAAGGCCCTGAACAGGTAATATTTCTCAATTTCCTGATATAGAGGGAAGATTAAAAAGATTGCAATCCGGCGGCGGCGGGGGCATATATAACGCTATGGAAGCTCGTATAGCGAAACTGGAAGCCGATACAGAAAATATGAAAACCAATATCGCCGATATAAAAACGGATATTCGTGATATAAAGAAAGATATGCGGTCTGATTTCAGGCTGGTTTTCGGCGCTATAATCACGGTTGCAGTTAGCTTGGCAGCCCTTATGGCAAAAGGTTTTGGCTGGCTTTAACAGCGGCTTATGTATTTTTCTTGCCTTTTAACCCGCTTATATACTGTTTTGGGTATCCTCAGCCATAAAAAGGCCAATAGCCGCACAGGGCAGACCTGCTCGCTTCAAGGGTAGCGCTCTTCGGGGAAGGCGGCATAGGCGGCAAGGGCAATGAGCAGCATCGGGCCAAGATAATAAAACGGCGTTAGCGGCGCGGCGTGGGTAAACAGCATTAACCGGGTTACCACAGCCTGCGCCGTGCCGCCAAACAGCACCGAGCCTAAAGCCAGTGACAGGCCAAAGCCGGTCACCCGCACGGAGCGCGGGAAGGCCTCCAGCACCAGCAGCGCCTGCACGGTCATCATCACGCCCAGCATAATAATGCTCAGCAGCAGCCCGGCGCAAAACAGGGCAAAATGCGTTGCCGCATAAAAATAGGTGATAAAACAGCCGATAAAAGCCAGAATCAGGCAGATAAGCGCCAATATCTTGCGGCGGGGGATTTTATTGCACAATGCCCCGCCGGCAAAAGTGGCCGCCATCATAATCAGGCTCATAATAATAGTCAGCACATAGCGGCCGTTACCCTGCACAATTTCGGCCATGCCGGTTGTAACGCGAATCAGGCTCAGATAAGCGGGCATATAAATCAGCATAATATAAACCAGCAGAGTGACCGGCATAACCGTGAGCACCGCCAGCGCAAACCGGCCGCGATAATGCTGCTGAATCAGCCGCAGCGGCCGCATTGCCGCGGCCTCGCCGGCATTGCTGTAAGTTTCCCTTATATGGGCGCGAATATACAGGCCGACAGGGATAATCAACAGCGCAAAAATGAAGGGCAGCCGCCAGCCCCAGGCCTGCATGGCCGGCGCCGGCAGGGTTGCAAACAGGATAAAGGCAAACAGCGCTCCCACGGCGGCGCTCACCCCCTGCATCATAAACTGCCAGGCGACATAAGCGCCGCGCCGCGCCGGCGGCGCCGATTCCAGCAGCAAGGCCGCCGCCGAGCCTATTTCCCCGCCGGAAGAAAACCCCTGTAACAAGCGCCCCAGCACAATGAGCGCCGGCGCCGCCCAGCCGATTGCCGCATAAGGCGGGGTTGCGGCAATCAGGCCGCTGCCGGCGCCCATCAGCATAATCGTCATCAGCAAGGCGGCTTTGCGCCCGCGCCGGTCGGCATAAAGGCCGAGCATAAAACTGCCGGCCGGCCGGGCCAGAAAGCCAAGGCCGAACAAAATTGTGGAAATATAGGTAGAAAGCAGCGCATCATCGGTCTTTAATACGGCCAGGCCGATAATTGTGGCAAAATAGCTGTAAACGGTAAAATCAAAAGTCTCAAGAAAATTGCCGAAACCGGTAGCCGCAATCAGCCGGGCTGTCTCGCCTTTACTGGGTGGTTTCATACACATATTCCCGATTGCCAAAGGCCAAAAGCGCCGGCCAGAACCGGGCCGGAGAGCCGCTTTTTGTCAGGTTTGCCACTCTGCCATAAAAAAGCAAAGATAAGAAGATAGATTTTCCAGCGCCGGCGCGTTACATAAAGGTGCATTTGCAACAGGGCGCCGTTAAGGCGGCCGGCGCGGCCCGGCAAACGCGTGTTATAAGGGCAAGCGGCTCAGGCTGCGCCGCCCGCGCTTGCAGCGCGCCTTGGCTTGAGCCGGCCGGTGAAAGGGTAAATTGATGGAACTCACCTCCCCCATTGCTGTTTTGCAGCAGCTTATCCGCTGCCCTTCCGTCACGCCGCAGGACGCCGGCTGTTTTGACCTGCTGCAAACCATGCTGACAGCGCTGGGCTTCCGCATTGAGCGGCCGCGCTTTAGCTCTGCCCATATGCCGGCGGTAGAAAATTTTTATGCCAGCCGGCCGGGCGCCGGGCAAGCGGCTGCCGGCCGCCGCCGGCCGCGGCATTTGCTCTTTGCCGGCCATGTTGATATTGTGCCGCCGGGAGCCGATAATTTATGGCGCTACCCGCCTTTTGCCGGGCAGATGGCCGATGGCTTTCTCTATGGCCGCGGCGCAGTGGATATGAAAGGCGGCCTTGCCTGTTTTATTGCCGCTCTGGCGCGGCTGGCCAAACAGCCGCCGGCTGATGACGGGGTTTTGTCGCTGGCGCTGACGGCCGATGAAGAAGGCCCGGCTATTAACGGCACGGTTAAATTGCTGCGCTGGGCGGCGCAAAAAGGAGAAAGCTGGGACGCAGCGCTGGTCGGCGAGCCGAGTTCGGCCGATTTATTGGGCGATACGATAAAAATCGGCCGCCGCGGCTCTCTCTCCGCTCTTGTGCGGGTAGAGGGGCGGCAAGGCCATGTGGCTTACCCGCAAGACGCCGGCAACCCGCTGCCGCTGCTTGTGCGCCTGCTCACCGCGCTGCTTGAAGAGCCGCTGGATACAGGCAATGCCCATTTTCAGCCCAGCAATCTGGAGCTGACAAGCATTGATACCGGCAATCCTGTGGTTAATCTTATCCCCGCCGCGGCGGAAGCGCGCTTTAATATCCGCTTTAATGATAACTGGACACCGGCGCGCCTGAAAGCCGAGCTGACCCGGCGGCTGGAAAAGGCTGCCGCAACCGCCGGCCATAAGCCGGCTATCAGTTACCGGCTGGAATATACCGCCAATCCTTCCGCCGCCTTCAGGACAGAGGATAAAGCCCTGATCGGGGGGCTGGCGGCCGCCATCGGCGCGGTCACCGGCCGCCGGCCGCAGCTTTCCACCGGCGGCGGCACATCAGACGCCCGCTTTATCAAAGACTGGTGCCCGGTGGTTGAATTCGGCCTGGTCGGCCGGACTATGCACCAGATTGATGAGCGCGTGGCGCTGGAAGATCTGGAGCAGCTAACGGAAATTTATTGCCGTTTTATCCGGCACTATTATGCCGGCCGGGATTAACGCTTTATCGCCGCTTTCCTGCGGCTTTCACTCAACGGCCGCGGCTTCCGGCCGGTTTTATTGCAATTTTTCAATCACCGGCAGCGATAACGCGGATTTCGGCAATCAAACTGTCCTATACAGGCCGGCTTTATATTTCAGGATTTTTGCTGTTGCTGATAGCCCGTAATCTGGCCTCCGCCGCCGGCGGCAGATAAGGCCGCGGCTGCTCAGCCGCGGCGGCAGTCAGCATAGCATCGCATTCTGCCTCAATGACGGTTTCCAGCTTGTGCATAAATTCCCGCCGCCGCAGCCCCGGCGCGATAGGCGGTAATATCCGGCATTTTATTGTGCCGGGATACAGGCAAAAACCCCTTTTCGGCCAGTAAAGGCCGCTATCCAGCGCTACCGGCACAACCGGCAGGCCCAGCTCGGCATAAATGGGGAAAACACCCGCCTTATAATCCGGCGCGGCACCCGGCTCCCGGCGCGTTCCTTCGGGGAAAATAATAAGCTGGCGCTTTTGCGCGACTCTTTCTTTGCCTTTGACAATCAGGCTCTTCAGCGCCTGCAAAGGCGCGCCGCGATTGATCGGCACCATGCCCATGCGCGCCAGATACCAGCCCAGAAACGGAATCCACAGCAATTCCCGCTTCAAAATAAAACTCGGATCGGGGATATATAAGGGCAGAGCCAAAGTTTCCCAGCTTGATTGATGTTTGGCGGCCACAATATACGCCCCCTGGGGCAGGTTTTCCACACCCTCCACCTGATAATCAAGGCCGATACAATGTTTTTGCAGCCAGAAGGCTGAGCGCGCCCAGCTTCGCGGCACAATCCACGCTGTTTTATGCGGCATAAGGAAATAAAACGGCGCCGACAGCAGCATTTCAATAATGGTAACCACAGTAAAACTGAACTTAAACAAAAGCGAACGGATAAACAGCATAATTCCTCGCCTGATGGCATTACAACCGGCTTTATTATAAACCCCGGCACAAAAACGGGAAGGCTTGACAGGCTGAGAGAACAGCTCTCCGCCTGTCAGGCCCTTCCTCTCAGGCCTTCCCGCCGGAGCGGCAGCCGCCCTGAGCCGGCCGGCAGGCGGCAAAAGGCCGCCCGCGGTTAATCAACATAAGGGCTGGCGCGCAGTTTCGTCACTTTATCGGCCGTTATCGGCGCGGCCTTATTGCTCCAGGCGCTGCGCAGGAAATTCACCAGCTCAGCCACTTCCGCATCGCTCAGCCGCCAGCCAAAACCCGGCATGGCCAGATCTTCCGGCCGCAAAGCGGTGGAAGGCAGGCGCGAACCTTGCAAAATAACATAAACAAGCCCAGCCGCATCAGGCGCATTGACAATAGCCGCGCCATCCAGCCGGGGGAAGACTTCCGGCGCGCCCAAACCATTGGTAAAATGGCAGGCGCTGCAATTATCAAGATAAAGACGCGCGCCCAGCGGCATAGCCGGATCTGCTCTGGCCAGCATAGCGGCGGTGGCCACCGCCGGCGGCGCGCTTGCGCTCGCGCCCGCCAGTTGAATATGCTGCAAATAAGCGACAACCGCGTCAATATCGACTTCTTTCATATATTGCAGCGATTCCCGGATAGCGAAATTCATCGGCCCGGCCGCGGCGGTATAACGATTGCGCCCGGTTGTCAGATAAAATTTCAAATCCTGAGCTGTCCAGCCGGCAAGGGCCGAATGCGCGCCGCGCAAATCCGGCGCGGCCCAGCCGCCAATCGCCGAGCCGGTCAAATAAGCGGGAGAAGAAGGATCCAGCCCCTTTTGCCGGAACATAATATCACGCGGGGTATGGCAGGCGCCGCAATGCGCCAGACTTTCAACAATATAGGCGCCGCGATCCAGTTGCGCCCGGTCATAAGATGAAGCAAAGCCGGTATCGGAACCCAGCACCAGCCAGTTCCAGACGCGTATGCCCCAGCGCTGGTTAAAGGGGAAGATCAGCGCCGTTTTTTGCACCGGCTGATCAACCGGCTGCACCTCATGCCTGAAATACTGATACAAAGCGACAATATCTTCATCAGCCAGCTTGCGGTAACTGTCATAAGGCATAGCCGGATAAAGATGGCTGCCGTCCGGGCGCAGGCCGTCCCGCAGGGCGGCGCGGAAATCTTCCAGGCTGTAATTGCCAATGCCGAATTGCCGGCTCGGCGTAATATTGGAGGCATAAATATTGCCGAAAGGGCTTGCCACCGGCTTGCCGCCGCCGAAAGGCCGGCTGCTGTCGGCCGTATGGCAGGCAGCGCAATCGGCCAATACGGCCAGATACGCGCCGCGCCCGGCCGCCGGCTGACCATGCTCTGCTGCCGGCGCTATCGGCGCCGAGCGGCGAACCGGCACAAAAATAATCGCCAATACGGCTATAAGCCCCAGTATAATCAGCCAGAAAAGCAGTTTGAAAAAAAAGCGCATATCTGTCTTCCCCTTATATCAGCGGACGCGGATTTTTGAGATAATCATTTTTCAAAGCCGCCAGCATCCAATAGGTCAGCGCGCCGATAGTGCCGGTGGGGTTTTGCTCCAGATTTTGCGGATAGGCATTAGCGCCGGGGACAAACAGATTATGATAATCCCAATGCTGCAAATAACGGTTTAAAGCCGAATTTTGCCGGTTTTCGCCCATAATGGCGCCGCCCACTGTATGGGTGGTTTGATAGGCGGTCATATCATAAGGCTCATTATCCTGCATACGGCGCAGGCTATACGAATCCGGATTGAGCGCCCTGACAAGTTCCGCCTGGCGATCCGCGCCGAACTGCGCCAGCTTAATATCATTATCATGCCAGTTAAAGGTCATGCGCATCAGCGGCCGGCCATATTTGTCTTTATAGGTCGGATCAAGATCAAGATAGGCATCGCGATAGGCCATGCAACTGCCATGCAGCCCCAGCCCAAGATTGCGGCCATACCAGTCGCCGATAGCCTGCTTCCACCCCGCGCCCCAGGCGGGCGTGCCTTGCGGCAGCGGCAGCGAGCGATTGGGCTGGCCGTTGGTCTGGCTGCAATCAAGGCGCACGCCGCCGATAAAGCCCTGTCTGGCGAAATCTATGCGATTCGTGGCGAAATCGTCCACGGCGACACAATTTGCCCCGGTGCCGACAAAGGGATTAAAGTTTTTATCCTTAAAAAAAGCGGTGGCGCTGCCGACATTGATCTGATAGGCGTAATTGCGGCCGATAACGCCTTCGCCCGTTTGCGGATTATAAGGCTGCCCCAGGGCGGAATGCAGCAATAAGCGCACATTATTCATCTGGAAGCTGGACAGCACCACCAGATCGGCCGGCTGGAAAACCTCTCTCCCTTCCGGGTCTATATATGTCACGCCGCTGACCATGCCGCCATTAGCGGCCTTTTCTATCCGCAGCACTTCCGAGCCGGTAATATACTGAAAATTTTTGTGCCTTTTGGCCGCCGCCAGCACACACATTTGCGGCGATCCCTTGGAATAATTGAGACAGCCGAAGCGCTCGCAATAACCGCAATAATTGCACGGCCCCATTTGCATGCCGTAAGGGTTGGTATAGGTTTGCGTGGCAATGGCCGCGGGGAAGTTAAACGGGTGATAGCCAAGCGACCTTGCGGCCTCTGTAAATAATTTGCCGTGCCAGGTAACCGGGCCGCCGGGCATGGGGTAAGCATGAGAGCGCCAGGCCTCAAACGGGTTGCCCTCGCCGGTTTTCTGCCCGTTTATATTGCCGGCCGTGCCGGCAACGCCGGCCACTTTTTCAAAAAAATCATAATAAGGCTCCAGCTCATCATAGCTTACCCCCCAATCCTGAATCGTCATACCGTCCGGGATAATATGAGCGCCGAAGGTCTGCTCCACATAGCTGCGCAAATGAAATTCTTCCGGGTGCGCCCGCCAGGTCTGGCAGTTCCAGTGCGCGCCGCAGCCGCCCACCCCGGTGCCGATCAAAAAACTGCCTAATTGCCGATAGGGCAAAGCCGTCTCGCTCATGCTGCGGCGAATGCTGACAGTCGTATTGCTCAGCTTCTCCATTTCTGCCAGCCGCAGCGCATATTTCAGCTCGTCCGCCGTGGTGGGGTAAGCCCAGTTGGGCACGGTATTGCGATCATGCCCGCGCTCAATCGCCAGCACATCATAGCCTTCCCGCGCCAGCTCCAGCCCGACAATCGAGCCGACCCAGCCCAGGCCGACAATCACCACATGCTTTTTGCTGTTTTGTATCGCCATAATTATCGCTCCGTCCCGGCCCGTTCACGCTCTTTGCCCGGCAATGCTGACAGGCCCCAGACGATAACGGACATTATCCTTTTCCACCCACTCCGAAAAGCTGGCGCGCGCGCCGGGAAAGCCGATATAAACCCAGGAAACCATATCATAATTGCCGCCATATTGCGGATCGGCAAAATAGCCTTCTTTGGTGTTCTGCCATAAAAAGCTGAAAAAATCGCCCGAGCGCAGCTCATCAATCGGCACTTCATCTTTTTGCACCTGCTCCAGCACGGCGTCCTGCCGGTCAGCCGGCAGCACGGCAAAGGGCGCGCCATATTTTTCCTGCGCCCATTTATCAATAGCGGGGATAGCAAGGCGATAGGCCTCGGCCGGAGAATAACGCCCCTGATAGCCGTTATAGCGCGGCGCATCATAGCGGAACGGCGCGGCGCGATACCAGTCTTCCCCCCGCGCCCAGGGCGTTATCATCTGCCGGTCAATAAACACCGGCACCCGCGCTTCTATCGCGCCGGGGCCGCGCCCGCCGGAAGGGATAAGCCGCGCCACAGCCGCCACGACAAAAGCCCATTCCCGCGCGTTAAAATAAAGCCGCTGATAGTGGTCAAGCGGCACCGGCCCGGCCGGCTGCGCCGCCACATGGCGCGCCGACAGGGCCGCGGCGGCGCAAGCGCCGGCGCCCGCCAGCAAATGGCGGCGTGTCAGCCCGCCTGATTTCCGAGAAAGGAGTTTTTGTGTCACGAGAAAGCCCTGTTCCTGCTGCTAAAGACGCTGCTTTGTAAAATATTTTTCCGGCCGTGAGAAGCGCTTTTCAGAAGCTTTATAAAAATTTCTGCCGGCCATAACAAGCGCATGTAAAATTTAGCCTGTCTGATAAATTTATATGTATAAATACCACTAATATCACTCCGCGCAGAGTATTTTTGGCCAATAAGGGCAGCAGAATTATATTTTCTGTGGATAAAATTACGCCGGATACTGTTCGGGCAGAATATTCGTTTTACCGGCAGAGCAGCTTCTCCACAGGATTTTTGGCGACAGGCGGCAAAGGCTGAAAATACCGGCAAAGGGCAGCAGCCGAATCCCTGCCCGGCTTCAGGCGCTGCCGCCGGCAGGCTGCCCGCCCGCGGCCAGGCCGGCCAGATTTTCACTGCCCAGCCGGTAAGCCAGCGCTTCGGCCAGATGTTTGCGGCCGATAGCTTCGCTCTTGTCCAGATCGGCGATTGTGCGCGCCACTTTCAGCACCCGATGATAAGCGCGCGCCGACAAGCGCTTTTTTTCACTGACATGGCGCAGCAAATCAGCGCCGCCTTTATCCGGCACGGCTATTTTTTCCACCAGCGCCGCCGGGCAATCGCCATTGGCGGCAACGGATCCCGCCCCCAAAGCGGCAAAGCGCTGCTTTTGCCGCGCCCGCGCGGCGGCAACCCGCGCCGCCACCGCCCGGCTGCTTTCCGCCGCGGCCGGCTGCAATAATTCGGCCGCGGTTAAAGCCGGCACATCAATGCGCAGATCAATCCTGTCTAATAGCGGGCCGGAAATCCGCGCCTGATAATCGGCCCGGCAGCGCGGCTGACGGCCGCAGCCATGCCCCGCCTCCCCCGCCATGCCGCAGCGGCACGGATTCATTGCCGCGACCAGCTGCACCAGCGCCGGATAAGTAACATGATGATTGGCGCGGGCAATAACGCATTGCCCGCTTTCCAGCGGCTGGCGCAGGCTATCCAGCACACGGGGAGAAAATTCGGGCAGTTCGTCAAGGAACAGCACGCCGTTATGCGCCAGCGAGATCTCGCCCGGCCGGGTTTTCAGGCCGCCGCCGATAAGCGCCGCCTGACTGGCCGAATGATGCGGCGCGCGAAACGGCCGCTTGAGCGAAATCATGCCGTCCTTATTTTCACCGGCAATAGAATTGATAAGAGCAAGATCCAGCACTTCCCGCGCTTCCAGCGGCGGCAGAATAGAAGGCAGCCGGCTAGCCAGCATGGATTTGCCGGCTCCCGGCGGGCCGACAAACAAAATATTATGCCGCCCCGCCGCCGCTACTTCCAGCGCTCTTTTGGCCGTTTCCTGCCCTTTAATATCGGCCAGATCCGCCGTCTCAGCCGCGGCGATCCGCGCCAGCGGCTTTGGCCGCGTCAAAATCTGCGCGCCTTTAAAATGATTGGCCAGCGCCAGCAGGCTTTCCGGGTTTAAAATTTCCAGCTCTTCTCCGGCCCAGGCGGCTTCCGACCCGCCGGCCGCCGGGCAGATAAGCCCTTTACCGGCCGCCGCCGCCGCCATGGCGGCCGGCAGCACACCGTTGACCCGGCTGATAGAGCCGTCCAGCGCCAGCTCTCCCAGAACAATATAGGTTTCGCCGATTTGCGGCGGCAACACCCCCATAGCGGCCATCAGCCCCACCGCTATCGGCAAATCATAATGCGAGCCTTCTTTCGGCAGATCGGCCGGAGCAAGGTTAATGACCACCTTCCTCACCGGCATGGACAAGGCTGAAGCATGCAAGGCCGATTGCACCCGCTCACGGCTTTCCGCCACCGTTTTATCGGGCAGGCCGACAATGGACATACCCATTTTCCCGGGGGAAAGCATCACCTGCACATCAACCGGCAAGGCTTCCACGCCGCTAAATGCTACCGTGCCTATATGAGCAACCATACCCCCAAAAACCCCTGCTTCTACCCCCTTGCAAAGCCTGTTTTGCCGGCCAGGCCCGGCCGGCGCCGCGGCCCGGCCTGATAACCGGCGAGCCAAGGCGGCAAGGCCAAAAAGCGCAGCCGGTGCCGCCATGCCGCCCGGCCGTGACAAGCCATGCCTGTTTACGGCCCAAACGGCGCTTTATTGTCTCTTTAGCTCTTGCTAACAGATAAAACAATGCAAAAAAAGCAAAATCATGCCAAAGCAGCCGGGCAACAAGGCGGCCTGTCACTTTTTCCGGCCAAAGGCGCGGTGCAGTTTTTGCCATTGCGCGGTAACCGGGTTGGGGGAATGCCGGCAGCCGGCGGCGGCTGAGGCGGCCTCCTTATCCATATGGCGCAGCCGGTGGACAAAATGCTCCACTTCCTGCGCCAGCAGGCGATAACCGGGCGGCAACTGGGCAAAATAGCGGCGATAAGCCGCAGCTCCCGGCGGTGTTTCCGGCCCCTCGGCCGCAGCGGGAGAGGCTTTGGCGGTCAATATCAGTTTCTTTTTTTCCGCGGCCACATGTTCGGCGCTCATATCGCCGTCCCGCAGCGCGCGCTCCAGCCACAGCCAGGCGGCTATTTGCAGAACAAGAGTCCCAAGCTTTTTCCGCTCCTGCTCATAAAACGGCGCCAGAGCCGGCGGAAAGCGCTCAGCCTCCCGCTTGCCGCCGCCGCCAAAATAGCGGCTGACTTTATCAACCAGAGCCAGCCCGCCGGCAAACAGCCGGTCAAAGCGGCGCATAAAGGCCCGATGCTCCGCCATAATTACCGTATTGGCCGCCTGTCTGGGCAGCTTATCCCGTGCCGGCACTCTTTTGGCCATTATTCCGCTTCTCCCGGGGGAGCCCCCCCGATTCTTACACCATTATTACTCTGTTATCAGAGCCTGAAACGCTATTGGCCGGCCGCAAAGCCGGCCTGAAATACTGCCGGCCTGCTCTTCCTTAGTATAAAACAGCCGCCGGCCCCGGCCTATAGTTTTTTTTGCTTATGCAAAAAAGCCTGCCGTTAAAGTTAACGCCCTGTTTGCCATAAACACAGCCGGAAAAACAAAAGCCGGGCCGCAAGAACAGGCGGCCCGGCTTTTGACAGCTCAATTTTTACGGCAGGAACAGCTTTGTCAGGCCTTTAAGGCAGCCGGGGATAAAAGCTCTGCTGCGCCGGCGCTGTTACTGGCCGGCTCAGGCGCAGGCGCGGCCAAAGCGGCGGCGGCCGGCGCGGCGGCAGGTTTGCGATAACCGGCCAGCCATTCCAGATAATAGGCATAGGCAAACTGGGCGGTAATACCGGCGGCTATCAGCAGACAATCATAACTCAGCCCGCCGGCGGGGTTGGCCTGCTTCAGCACCTGGCCGACCATGGCCAGCACTGTGCCGCAGGCAAAAATCGGCAGGCTGTATTTGCCCAGCACAGCCAGCGGGTGCTGGGCACTGGTGCGAAACAGCTCGCCCAGCGCCGGCAAAACGGCAATAAGATACGCAAGCGCCAGAATATGCAGCAAACGCGGCAGCGATAAAAATGTCTTGTTAAAGCCGGCCAGATTATAAGGCAGGCCGAAAGTCGGGTCTATCCACCATAAATTGCCCCGCACCCAAAAAAGCGCCAGCAGCACATAGCCGAAGGCAAACGCTGCCAGCCAGGGGCTGCGCGGCAAAGCTCCGCCTTTTTTGCTCCAGATAGCGGCGCTCAGGCCGATAACAAATAAAAACTGCCAGGAAAGCGGGTTTAAAAACCATATGCCGGCGGTCGGATAATTATGCGGCGCAATGCCGTAAAAACCGGCAAACAGGTATAAAGCGCCGGAAAGCACCAGCAAAAGCGGCATATTTTTATGCGCCATATAGAGCATAAGCGGGGCAAACAGCATCAGCACCATATAAAGCGGCAAAATATTATTATACCCTAACTGGTGCCCCAGCGTGACAAGGCCGATGAGCCCCCTGGCCGGATCGGCCAGAAGCGGCGCAATATTGATAGTCTGCATCAGGCCGCTGCAATGCCGCATATACAAAGCCCCGCCGCAAAATATGGCCAGGCTGACAAGAGTCAGCATAATATGGGTATAATACAGGGTAAAGGCGCGCTTCCACATTTTCAGCATCAGCGGCAGGCGCCGGCCGATAGTGAATTTGCTGCCGTAAGCCAGCCCCACCGCCAGGCCGGAAACCAGAACAAAGGCCTCGGCCGAGTCGGAAAAACCGAAATGCTTATGGGTGATATATTCAAATATCGTGCCCGGCACATGATTGATAAAAATTGTCAGCAGCGCCAGCGCCCGCAAGACATCAAGCCGCGTATCGCGGCCGCCGGCCGCTTTATGCGCCAGAGCTGCCTCTGCCAGGCGGTTATCGGCAGCCGCATGGCCGCCGGCTTGCCTGCTATTATCCATTTTAACCGCAGATACAAACACGCTTTTCCCTCCGGAGCCGGCGGGTTTGGCCGCCTGATATTGTTCTGGCACGGCAAAACCCTCTTATCCTGAGCCATCATACTCCTTTTATTGGCAAATTGAGAGTCTTAAGTGACAATTTGGCTTTCACTTTATTTTGCCTGTTGAAATATTCCCCGCTCCGGCTTTATAGTGTCCGCGCCGGCGGCAAAGCCGCAGCGGCGCAGACAGGAAGCCCATTATGCCCGCACCCCATTCCGACCCGTTTCCCCGCCTGGTGCTGACCTATGATACAAGGCGCTCTCTGGCGCCGGCTTTATGGGCGGATATACTGGCGCAAGAGGCCTGCGCCGCCTTTATCCTTTATGATTCCGGCGGCAAGGCAGAGGAAGCCGCCTTTCAGCGGGCGGCCGAGCCGCTGGTGGCGCTCATACATCAAAGCGGCCTGCCCGTATTGATTGCCGATAACAGCGCCCTTTGCGGCCGTTTGCAGGCCGATGGTGTGCATATAGAAGAAGAAAACAGCCAAAGCCGGGAAGCGCTGGCCGCCATGCGGCAAAAATATGGGGAAAAGCGCTTAATCGGCTATGGCAATCCGCATAATCGCCATAATGCGCTGGAAGCAGGGGAAAAACAGCCGGATTATATGTTTTTCGGCAAATTGGGCTGCGATAAAAACCCGGCGCCGCACCCGCGCAATCAGGCGCTGGGGGCATGGTGGGCAGAGGTAGTGACCATTGACTGCATTATTCAGGCCGGCAGCGCGCTGGCAGAGCTGCCGGCTCTTGCCGCCGCCGGGGCTGATTTTATCGCTCTGGAAGAGGCGGTTTTTGCCGCGCCCAGCCCGGTAAAAGCCCTGGCAGCGGCGCAGGCCATGCTGGCCGGCCGCCGCCAAAGCGGGCAGGAACTGTAAAAGAAGCGTGTATCAGGGGTGTGTATCATGTTTAGCCGTTTATATAGTGCCGCTGCCCTGCTGTTGTATGCGCTTGCGCTTTTTGGCGCCGGCGCCGCGCGGGCGGTGAATACGGTTCCGCCGCTGCCGGCGGCGCAGCCGGGCGCGGCAGCGGCAGGAGAAAGCGCCGCCGCGCCGCCGCAGGAGCCGGCAGATCCAGCCAAATGGCTGAAAAAGGGTGATTATGATTTTGCCTATGATGCTTACCGCTCCGGCCATTTTAAAACCGCTTTTCAAAATGCCATGCTGCGGGCGCAGGCGGGAGATATGTATGCCCAGACCTTGATCGCCATGCTTTATATGGAAGGGCGCAATACCCCGCCGGATCCGCAAAAAGCCCTTTACTGGTATGGCCGCGCTGCCAAAGGCGGCGATCCGCAGGCGCAGTTACGCTACGGCATTGACCTGTTTAACGGCCTGCACGGGGTAAAAGACCAGCAGCAGGGAGAGCTTTATATTCGCCGCGCCGTTATCGCCGGGCTGCCGCCGGCCTATTTTTATTACGGGCAGATTATGATGGATAATGCCCCGGCCGGTGAGCGCGCCGATACCGGGCTGGAATGGTTTTTGCGCGGTGCCGCTTTGGGAGACAGCAGCTCAGCCTATGCCGCCGCCCGGATTTTGGCTGAAGGCACCGCCAAAATCGCCCGCAATGATGAGCAGGCGCGCCTGCTTCTGGAAACGGCGGCCAATAATAATAGTGTGGCGGCGCAGATTGAGCTGGCCGGCTTTCTGGTGGAAGGCCGCGGCGGCAGCAAAAATGAGGCTCAGGCCTTTGATCTGATGAAAATAGTGGCCGTAGCCGGGGTGCCGCCGGCGCAGATCACCCTGGCGCGCTATTATCAGCAGGGTATCGGCACCAAAGCCGATATAGTAAAAGCCGCCGCCTGGTATATGGCCGCCAAAAGGGCCAATTATACTTCTGACGATCTGGAAGATATGGCCGCCCGGCTCAGCCCGCAGCAGATCCAGCAGGCGCGCCGCGCCGCCGCCCATCTGCTCGAAGCGCCGTAAATGACTAAAATCTCACACCGAACAGGCCGCCTGCTTCATCATCACTGAGGCGCGCTCCTATAATAAAAGCAGCAGGATCGAATATCTCCTTACCGGTATCTTTTTCTGCCGCTTTAATTTTATCCAGATCGTCCGAATTTATGGCGACAATATATTGAATTCCTGATTGTTCACATTTTTCCTGTGCAAAACGGAGGGCAAGGCCTATTTGGCGCCCGTCAACTCCATCAAAAATATGGCTGTCATGCACCAGAAAACCGGGAAATTTATCTTGTCGTTTTGCCGCTTGCGCTAAAACCCAGTCAAAGCAAAAAATTTGCATATGATTTTTACCGCCACTCTTTTTTGCTTTAATTTCTATAGAAATATCTAACCCGCCTTCTCTTTCTGTTGCTCCTAAAGCAAGAATGCCGTTTTCTTCATAAAGATAACGCGAAACTTCCTCGAAAGAGTTTATAGCAAATTTATATTCCTGCTTACGTTCCTGCACATCATCGCCAATTAAATCCACCTGATCCTTTATTTTTCTCTGTAAATCTGCTTTCTTAGCTTTAGCATCACGCAAGCGCAGAATTTGTATATTCAGATCATTGCGCTCTGCTTCTAATTGATTCAAATCCGATTGCAAGGCAGCCATACGTTTAAAGGCTATATGAGATTTCAATATATCTATTTTACTTTTCAGCTTAACTTGTAATTTATCAATTTCTATCCTTCTAGTGTCTATACGCTGCTGCGCAGCTCGCTTTTCTTTATCAAGCTGTATTTTTCTATTTTCCGCTACTTGTTTATGGAAATTTTGAACATCTTCAAATCTCTTTTTTACCCGTTCCGTAAAATATAACTGAACCTGCTTATATACGCCCTCTATTTCAGCTTTATCTGCATCTTTAACTTCCATCAAAGCCTGATCAATATCTGCCTGCAAACTAAGATCGTATAAATTGGCTTCATTTAATCCACTAATCTGCTTTGTTAAATTATTAGCTTCAATTTCATATTCCTCATAACCGTCAAAAACTTTAGAGGAATCTATTTCTTTTCTCTTTTGTTCTATTCTTCCTTCAAGGATAGTGCGTTCTGCTTCCATTTTATTTAAGTCTAGAGGAGTATCTGAAAAATATTCCTCCTTAATCATCGTAAGAAAATTATCAATCTGTTTTTTTTCATCTTTAAGCTGCTGGAGTCTTTGGATAAGGCGCCAGTCAAACCCCAGAAGATAAGCAATATTGATCTGACTATCCCAAGGCTTCTGCACAGAAGCATTCTTTATTGCTTCCTCAAAAGCGCCATTACGATCCTTGCGAACAAAAAAGGAAAAAAGTGAGCTAAATTTAGGCGTATATTTTTCTTCTGTTTCTTCGGACGATAAGTCAAACCATTGCTGTGCGAATTCTCTTTGCAGGCCTCTGGCATCGATAGATTTACTATCTAAAAAAGCTTCATCTTTCTTTGGATCACTCCGGCGAGAAATGTCAAATTTTTTGCCATTTTCCTCAAATATCGCGCTAAATTTCTTGCCTAATAATGACTCTTTATGAAAATCGTCTTTTTTATCAGATCTTACTTGCATAAGAAAATGCAATAACTCAATCATGCTCGTTTTCCCCGACCCATTGCGAGAATCACGTTTACCTGAATCTTCATGCTTTTCAGACACAAGGATATTAAGCCCGGGTTTAAATTCCAGGGTTTTAAATGTCTTTAAATCGCTATAAATTTTAATAATCATTGGTTCGCCTGTCGAATAAGGCCATTTTCAAACTTAATAGCATTTACTGCATACAAAAAATCCAAAGCCAATAAAAACCAATCAAAATGAATAACCGACATACTGTCTTTTTGTCTCTTCTGCCGAAGAGCTGTAAACAAGACAGCCACAGTCTGAGAGCGCGATAACAGCTCTAATATCTGCGCGCCCACCCCTATTAACGCATTTTCTGTCTTAATGTGCTTAGTCGGCATCAGCATGGCTACCACCTACAGGAGCATTTTTGAAAATGTCACAGCTCTCAAAAAAATAAGCAATAATTACGACTGCCGCTGCCCTTTGCTCGTCATTTTCTACTATACGAACCCATTTTATCAATTCTTGCAGAAGCTCATCGGAAGAATACTCGTAATCTTTTAATTCTTTATATTTTTCTTTCATACTATTTTGAATTTTATCGGCATTTTCAGGTTTGCTAAGATTATTAATATAATCTCTAACAATAGCAACCTGCACTAATCCTCGATGAATAATTTTTTTTGAACGCTCAGAGAAATCATTAAAATCAATTTTTTCAGGCCTGGGAGTATCTCCGAAATCGTTAAAATCTAAACTATCCCCCGCTTCTTTGATAATTTTATCCAGTAACGGCTTAATATGCTCAAGCTTAACCGGCTCTATTTTACCACGAGATTCTGGATAAATATCCTCTAATTGCCGCAAGCTCAGCTTATCATGTAATTCCGCTTTAAGGCATTCTCTTTCCCATGTTTTAAGCTCAATATCTGGATATTTCTCACGCAATTTTTCTAATTTATTATGCACTTTTGCAGGCAAATCGCCGGCATTATTATGCACCAATACCCATTTTTTCATATTCGGCCAAAATCTGATTACTTCAGGAAACGAATCTGCCATTTTATTGGCAGCCTTTTTTGTGAAGGTCGAGGAATCTGCCGGAGCATAGCATTGAAAAATTATCTCTTCCGATATTTTGTGCCCATCACATTTCTTATCTCCATACGGACCGCCGGCTTTAATAGATTCAAAATCATCGCCCCAAACATAAGATGCCATTGCAACAAACCATTTTTCAAAATCGTCCCCTTTGGCATCTTTGAACCGCCTGTCAAAAAAATCATTGAATTGTTGTTTTGTATCAGCCATCACCCTACCCTCACAATAATATAGACAAACTGTTTCATTGCCCCAAGGAAGCACCAAATTTTATTACTAATCACCGCTACCGGGTTTGGCAGAAAAATAATGCTCAAATTTACCTTCCGCGCCGTCCATTTGCCGCGCTTCCGGCAATTCCGCTTTTTTCACCGTAATATTCGGCCATTTGGCGGCATATTCGGCATTTAGCTCCAGCCATTTTTCCAGCCCCGGCTCGGTATCCGGCTTGATCGCCTCGGCCGGGCATTCCGGCTCACACACGCCGCAATCAATGCATTCGTCCGGGTTGATAACCAGCATATTTTCGCCTTCATAAAAGCAATCAACCGGGCAGACTTCCACACAATCGGTATATTTACAACGAATGCAATTATCGGTCACAACATAAGTCATCAGCCCTGGCTCCTGCACACTTATCCCGGCAAAGGCGGCGGCGCCGCCGCAATAAAATTCTCCAAAACGCTAGCGCCGCCTATCCTAGAACAAAATAGCGCCGGGGTAAAACAATTTTTTCCCGGCCGGGCGCACCCATTTGCGTTGCGTCTCCTGAGCAGGCTCTCTATATGGTGCGCCGGCAAGCTTCCCTTACACGGGCAGGCTTACCTTTACACCGGCCAGCCCGCTGCTTTTACCTCACCCGGCGGCGCCGGCTTAATGGACGCACAGAGCCATAGGACACGCGGCCGCTCGCCGCGCCGCCGGCCTGAACAATAAGAACACATAGCTTTGCCGGTGGCAAAGTCAGGATTTACGAATTATTAACCATAATATACAGTATATTAAGGCCAATATTTCTTATTACAAATAAAGCAAAAACAAAGCCCGTAACAACGCAGAATCACCCGGCAGCTACGGCTTTAGGCCGGCTTGGCGGCTCTGCGTGCCAAGCTGCGCCGCCAGACAGCGCAAAAGCCGGCGGCCGGAAAGGCTGCTTGAGCCGCATTGCTCCGCAGGCAGAGCCGCAACTGTGCCGGCAAATCTTTTACTTGCCCCGCATCAGGGCTGCTCAAGGCTAAAAAACAGGCTGTTTGGCCATGTGCCGGCAAGCCCCCGCTGCTATCGGCAATCCGGCGGTATCTGCCTCCCCGGCACAGGCAGGGCGACGGCCGGCCATAGGCCGCGCTTTTTATGAATCCAGCTTTTTGATTCGCAGCGTCTTTAGCTATACCGGCAAGCCGGCCGCTTGCGCAGGCTTGCCCTCGCCGCGCGCTTCTGCCGCGCCTATTGGCGCAGCTTGTCACGCAGAGCCATTAAAGCGGCAAAAGGTGAATCTTCAATATTTATCGGCTTATGGCGCCCATAATTATCAGAACCGGAAGCTTTACCGAAATTACGCTTTTTGCCATTGCCGAAATTGCCTGATTTCTTTGCCCCGTTTTTTGGCCCCGCCACAGGCCTTGCGGCCGCCGGCTTCATGCTCCCACTATGTTTGCCGGCCGCAGCCCCGGCCGCCATAGAAGCCGCCGGATTATCACGCCCGGCACTCACGCCGCTGCGGTGGGTGCTCCCCCGCCTCTCCGGCCTTGCCTCTTTTTTGTGCGGCTTTTTGTGAATGCGCTTCCGGTAGCGCCATAAGAGAACAATATCATCAATTCTTTTATCACGGCCGGCAAATCTTGGCCCCACCGGCTCAGCCGCCGGAGCAGACAGCCCAGCCGCAGCGGCAATAATTTCAGCCTCCGGCGGCGCATCAGCCGCTGCAGGAGCCGCCGCAGGCCAATCCCCCACCGGTTCGGCCGCAGGCCAGGCGCTTGCGCCGGCCGCCACGGCAAGAGCCGCTTTATCCTGCTGCAAAAACGCCCGATAATCCGCCCCGCTCACCGGCTGCGCCACATAGCCTAACTGCCGCAAAATCTCTTCCATATCGTCCGGCCTGATGCCGAGGATAGAAAGCATAGCCTGGCTAATGGTAAAATGCCGGCCGTCATAAGCGCCTTCAGGGCGCGGCTCAGCATTGCCCGGCCGCCACGCCGCAGCCTGACGGATCAAATCGGCGCAGCGCTCCAGCATATCAATGCGCACAGCTCTTTTGCCCAGAAGACGATAGCCGGCCAGGCGGTAAAAAGCCCGATCGCATTCCCCCTCAGCCGCAAAAGATGTGCGCCCTGCCGTGAGCTGCGCTACAATATCGCCATAACCGGGGCGCTCGCAGGCATTATGTTTTACGGCCCAGAGCAAGGTCAGCGCCTGCGCCGGGGTGGGCTTTAACAAAGCCGGCATAAAAACATGATAAACACCAAAGCGCACGCCAAAACGCCGCAAAGCCGCGCGCGCTTCCTGATCCAGCTCTTTAAGCTCAGCCGCAATTTCACGGCGCGGCACCAGCCCCAACTGCTCCACCAGCCGCAAGGCGATAAAACGCGGCTTTGGCAGCAAAGCTTCCGCCCCCGCCAGATCCGTCAGCGGCTTGAGCGCAGTTTCCGTATAAAAAGCAATAAAACGCCGCACGCGCTGCGCTATTTTCTCGCGCGCGGCCGGGCTGACATTATCATCAGCCAGCAGCACAAAGCCCGGCTGCAGCGCGGTTTCCCCCGCTGTCAGGCGGGCAACAAGCCAGCCTGTCCAGCGCACAAAACCGTTTTGATCCATGGCCAGAGCGCCATTGGCGGCAACGGCGAAACGCTCAGCCTGCTGCTCATAATATTCGGCCAGAAGGGGCGCGCATTCGGCTGTTGCCGCCGGATCTTCACCGGAGCCGAGGCGGAACCCTTCCACCCGGCCGATTATCTGCTTGTCTACCATTATCTCACCGGCTGGCGCTATTTCGGCTTCATGTATCATTGTTCCTCTTTTGACTTTCCGGCCGGCCTTGCTGCGGCCGGCGCGGCAAAACCGACTGACAGAATCGCTGCTGTTTTACCCTTTTTCCGGCGGCGGCGCAAGCATTCTTGCAAGCAGAGCAGCGGCTTGCCGGCAGGCCGCGCGCGCCGCCGGGAGAAAGAACCCGGCCATTGGCGGCTTTGGGCAAAATTTCTGCAGGAAATTTTGCCGCGCCTCTTGTATAAAGGCGGCTGCCCTATCATAATATAGCTGAAAATACGATAAGGCCGCGCTGTCGGGAATAATCGGCGCGGCAAGCTTTCAAGGAGCATCACGCACATGGCGGATTCACACAATATGCGCACCGCAACCCAAACCCGCGCCGATACCGCAATCGATCAGGGCTTGCGCAGCTATATGCTGGGTATTTATAATCTGATGGCTATCGGCCTGGTTATCACGGCTTTAGCGGCTATGGGCATGGCTTCGCTCGCGGCCGGCAATCCGCAGTTGATGCAAACCTTTTATGCCTCGCCTGTTGCTTATATTCTTATTTTCGCGCCGCTTGTTGCCGTGCTGTTTTTAAGCTTCGGCATTCAAAAGCTCAGCACCGGCGCCGCGCGGCTGCTGTTTATCGCCTATTCCGCTTTGGTCGGGCTGTCGCTTTCCTCCATTTTCTTTATGTTCAGCAAAGGCAGCATTGCGCAGGTGTTTTTTATCACGGCCGCTTCTTTTGGCGCCCTGTCGCTTTACGGCTATACAACCCGGCGGGATTTGCGGCCGCTCGGCACATTTCTGTTTATCGGCCTTTTCGGCGTGATTCTGGCCAGCCTCGTTAATCTGTTTTTTCATTCCGGCGGCTTGAATTATCTCATTTCCGTGATTGGCGTTTTCCTCTTTGCCGGCTTGACAGCCTATGATACGCAAGCCATCAAGGAAATCTATTATGAAGGCGACAGCCATGACACTATGGGGCGCAAAATCGTGATGGGAGCCTTGACGCTGTATCTTGATTTTATCAATATGTTCATGATGTTATTGCAGCTTTTGGGCAATCGCAGCTCGTCTTCCTGAGCTTGCGGCCTGTTGCGGCAAGGCCCCGCTGCCGGGCGCAAGCGGGGCTTTTTGCCGCCTGCCTTGCGCCTTGCCGCCACCTCGTCCAGCGGGAAGCGGCACGGAACCGGGCCGGCGCATAAATTATATTTATCTTCCGGTTATTCTGTTTTATACTCTGCTTGCGCCGCAGCAAAGCGGCCCGGCAGCAAGCGCGGCCGCATGGGCGCTAAAAGCAGGAATCCGGAGTAATGAGCGCATCAGATCGTAAAAAGACAGCCTCAGCGCCGCTGGCGGATTTACGCGCTTTACGCGGCAATCTGGGGGAAACCTTGCGCCGGCGGCGGGCAGAGAACAAGGCCGGGAGCCGCGCCAAAACAACAGGCGCGGCCGCAACCGCGCCGCTCAGCCGGCCGGAAAGCGAGCTGGCGGAAAGCCGGCAGCAGGCAAGCGGCGGCATTATTCTGGCTTCCTATAATATTCATAAATGTGTCGGCACGGATAAAATTTTTGATCCGCAGCGGATTATCTCGGTTATTGCCGGCTTGCGGGCCGATATTCTGGCGCTGCAAGAGGTTGACAAACGTTTTGGCGCGCGCCATGGCCTGCTCGATATGGCCGAACTGGAAAGAGAGACCGGGCTGCGCCCGGTGCCTATCCGCCCGATTGCGCCGCAAGGGCAAGGCTGGCACGGCAATGCCTTGTTTTTCCGCGCCGGCAATATTTGCTCGATTGAACAAATTGCTTTACCGGGGGTAGAGCCGCGCGGCGCCCTGATTGTCGATTTTTATTTTAAAGCCGGGCCGCTGCGGATTATTGCCGCGCATTTCGGCCTGCTGCGCCGCTCCCGCGCTTTGCAGGCCGAAGCTATTCTGGCCTTTTTAAAAACCAGGCAGACTATGCCGACCGTGCTGCTGGGCGATCTCAATGAATGGCGCAGCAGCAAAAATTCTTCTCTCAACGGCCTGCACGCCTATTTTGTTGAAAAAGCAAATGCCGCGCCCAGCTTTCCCTCGCGCTTTCCTTTATTAACGCTGGACAGGGTTTTTGCCGCCCCGCCGGATCTTGTCCGCTCTCTGGCGGTTTATGATACGCCGCTGGCGCGCCGCGCTTCCGATCATTTGCCTATTCAGGCGCTTATCCATTTGCCGCCGGCGGCTGAGCAAACAATACAGGCCGAAACGCCGGCAGAACCGCCGCCCCTGCCGTGACAACCGGGCAGCCGCCGCCATGCACGCTGCCGGCCGGCCACAGGCTATAGGGCGGCTCATCGGCCGGAAAAGCAGCATTGCGCCGCACCACGCCCGGCCGGCCTTTATGGCGGCAAGATAAAAGGCAGACAGGAGGCCGGCCTTTCCGTCCCGGCACAAAACAAGGCTCAGCCTATGATAAAGGCCGGATAAACGGGCGAAACGGGCGCAGCGTGCCGCAGGCGCAGCGGTTTTATAAAGGCAGCCTATAAATAAGGGGAAGCCAGCCAGATAATGCGATTGTAAAGGCGCGGCAAAAACGGCACTTTTTTTATCTCGGTCAGGCTTATCTCGCGGGCATTGGCCAGCTCTGCCTTGATAAGCCCGGCAATATCAGCGGCAAATTTTTTGTCCATTACCTCCATATCTATCTCAAAATTCAGCCGCAGCGAGCGCGCGTCCAGATTGGACGAACCGGCATAAGCCCAGATGCCGTCAACAACCGTCAGTTTGGAATGATCAAAAGCGCCGGCCGCCCGCCATATATGACAGCCGCCGCGCACAAGCGGGTAAAATTGCGCCCGCATGGCTCTGTCTACCAGTTGCAGATTATTATGCTCGGGAATAACAATATCCACCCGCACACCGCGCCGCGCCGCGGTGATACAGGCGCTCATCAGCTCGCGATCCGGCAGAAGATAGGGCGTTTTTATCAAAATATGCTTTTGCGCCACCGAAAAAGCGCCAATAAGCATATGCTGATTGGCCTCCATCAGCCGATCGGTCGGGCCGGAGGGCACAATGCGCGCCAGCAGGCCTTCTGCCGGCGGCAAGTCCGGCGGGCTTAAGCGCCAGGCGCCGTTATCTTTCAAATAATCCAGCTTTTCTTTGGCGGCAAACGCCCAGTCTTCCGCGGCAGCATGAAACAGGTCATAAACAGCGGGGCCCTGCACATGAAAATGCGTATCCCAAAACGCTTTTGCGCCAAACAGCGAAGCGCAAAAACCTTCGCGAATATTCATGCCGCCGGTAAAAGCATGGCTGCCGTCAATCACCAAAATCTTGCGGTGGCTGCGCAAATTGGCATAAGGCAGGCGCAGCCCCATAATAATATTGCCGTTAAAGACATCAACAATAATGCCCTCTTTTTTCAGCCTGTGCACCATACTGGGGACAGAATAGCGCGCCCCCACGGCATCAATCAACACCCGCACCGCCACACCGCGCGCCTGCGCCGCCGCCAAAGCGCGGATAAATTTCTCTCCCATGCGATCATTGTCAAAAATATAGGATTCCAGCAAAATACTGCGCCGGGCGGCGCCAATGGCCGCCAGCATGGCGGCATAGGCTTCATCGCCGCCGCGCAAGAGGGTAATCCTGTTGCCGCCGGCCTGGCGGCACATGCTGACTTTATCGCCCAGACGGCGCATCGCCGCCCAGCCGCTGCCGAATTTCTCTCTTATGCGCGCGGCGGCAATATCATAATCGTCCGGGTGATAATGCTCATCGAGATTCACCCGCTCACGCCGAATATCAATATTTTTGCGGCGGATACGGTTAATACCGAGAATGCCGTAAATTACCGCCCCCAATACAGGCGAGAGAAAGATCACGCCGACCCAGCCGATAGCCGAGCGCACATCATCTTTTGTCATAACCGCATGCAAAGCCGCCGGCACCCCCAAAAGAACCGACAGGCAAATCAGAATATGCGGCCAATATTCCCGCATTATATCAAAAAAACCCATATATGCTGCCCTGTTCCTGCGGCCTGAAGCCCGGCCTTTACCGCCCGGCCGGCGCCAAAAGGCCAAACCTCACCGGCGCTAATGCCATGCTTATAAGCTTTTAAGACAAAAAGCAAAACGGAATCTGCCGCCAAAAGGGGATTTTTCGCCTGCCGGGCGGCGCGGCACAGCCGCCGCCCGGCCGCGCCGTAATGTGCCGTTATAAATCTGTTAAGATAAAATAAATCTGTTCCTAAAAAGAAACAGGATTGCTAGAATGAAACGAATCACTTGCGCCTGAAGGTAAACCCGGCAGCGCCTAAAAGGGTTCAGCCGGATCAGGATTATACTATACATAAAGATATTTATAGTATTTTATCCTGAACTATCAGTATAGTTAAGCTTAAGCGTTAAAATATCTTCTATAAAAATTAAATATTGTTGAAAAATATTTATTCTATATTTACTTTAAACCTTAAAAGAAGAACAATATCTTCGTTCCGGGCAAATTGGAAAGGAAACGACAATGCGTGGAAAACAAACCATAAAACAGGCGGTTCAAGCCGTCCATCATGGAAATTGGGGCTGGTTCCTGGCTCTGGGCGTTATTCTGGTATTGCTGGGTGTGCTGGCGGCTATTTATGTTGTGCCGACTTCTGTTGTTGCGGCTATGTTTATCGGCTGTTTTATCACTTTTGCCGGCGCTGTTCAGATTATCCACGCTTTTACCGTTATGCGCTGGGGGCAATTTTTCCTCTGGCTGACAGCCGGCATGATTTATACGGCAGCCGGGGTTTTGTGCATTATCAACCCGTTTACGGCGCTGCCGATTTTGACCCTGCTGCTCGCCGCCTTTTTTATCATTGCCGGCGTTTTGCGCATGATTATCGGCTTTCGCGTTCATTATATTGACGGCGCCGCGTGGATTATCGTCAACGGCATTGTAACCACCCTCTTAGGCATTATCGTCATTATTCAATGGCCGCTGAGCGGGTTCTGGACATTCGGCATTCTTATCGCCATTGATCTTATCTTTCAGGGTATTGGCTGGATTGCCTATTCTTGCGGTTTGAAAGCGCTGAATCGCTGATCAAAAGCCTGCAAGCGCCGTTAGCGTAACGGTTTTGGCTGTTGTCTGTTTCCTTGCCTTTGCTTTGCCGGAATTATATCTGCCGGCCGGCGAAACAGTGCCTCTGTGCTGTGTGTTTGGCCTGAATCTTCGGGTTTGCGCCGGCCCGTGCCGGATATTGCAAAAACCGCCGAGACTATGCTCGGCGGTTTTTTATTCCCTGTTTTGCTGCCCGATTGCCGGCTTTATCCGCCGGCCTCTTCCTCGCACACTCAGCGGCTTATTACCCCTCGATTTTAATAAAATCTTGTAACAGAATAATCACTTTACCGGGATCGGTTATCAGTTCCCATTGCATTCCAAACCTTTTTTTGAAAAATTGCTGCTGCGCTGCTATTGCCTGTTTCTCACTATCGCGCCGAGACTCGGCCTTGGTTTCAATTAACAGCACCAAATGCGCCGCTTTACCCTTTTGTATCACATAGATAAAATCCGGTGTGGTAGAACCGCCGGTATAAGTCGGCACTTTTATGGCGCGGCGCGGAATTTTGCCAAAAACGCTTATTTGCTCCGGCACAGTGATTTTTTCTACTTCATGCTCGGTTTCACTGTCATAAACAAAAGGCGGCTTTTTATACAGATTGCGGTCATCTGCGTTAATATCGTCGGCAATCTGCGTCCCTACCACATTTTGCAGCAATTCACTTGCAAATGAACCGTCTTTTTTGAAAACAGAAACTTTGCCGCTGAACTCCAGCCGATCATAGGTATAATGCTGGGCAAAGGCGCGGGCAAATTCCTCTCGCCAAGCTTTAATAATATTATCGCAGGACGTCCGGTTAAGCCGGGCATTGATCGCTGCTTTATCCAGCCCGGCCGCGCTAAGCTCCCGCAAGCGCTGCCATAATTGCCGGTGAATAATCTGCAAGGGGATAGAAGTCTGCTGTGCCAGAGTTTCAACAAACTTCGCATAAGGCATGCGCCCCCATGCAGCCTTATTGTCTGCCGCTGTTCGCTGCTCAGCCAGCTTTACCGCTCCTTCTCCTTTTTGCGTGCTATAAGACACTATGTCTATGTGCTCATTATCGTCAAAAATCGCATCTTTGCGTAAAGCTTCCGCCAGCAGGCGACATATTTCCTCTTCTCCCAGCCGCTCAAAAATTAGCATATAACGCTGCGCCAGCTCCTGCCACACGGCGGCTATTTTTTGCCAGTTTTCGCGGTGTAAGGTAATCATAGCCCGGCGCTCTCCCGGCACGGTAATTTTACCGCTTTTCAAGCTGTTTTGCGCCAGTTCCGGGTAGGTTTGCAACAGCTTTTCATAACCGCCGGGTTTAAAAGCATTGCTGCGCGTTATAAGCCCCGCCGCATCGAGCTGCTCCAAAAGATATTCTTTCGTTATTTTGCGCCGGTCGCATATGATTTTTATCATGTCCTCAGTCAGTTTTTCCCTGTCCAGCACTATTGGCGCATCGCGGTTAATTTCTCCCACCAGTTTTTGAGCAAAGTCTTTTTCATTCCAGCCAATAATAAAATTCAGCCGCCATTCCTCGCCGCTTAAGCGGTTACCCTTTTCATCAACCGGCAGACGCAGGCCGCGCCCCACTTCCTGCAGCCTGCTTGTCTCACTGCCGGAACTGCGCAATTTGCAGATTGTAAAAACATTAGGATTATCCCAGCCTTCCCGCAGCGTCCATTTGGAAAAAAAGAAACGGCGAATATTCCAGCCGCCGCTTGTCTTTTTAAACGGCAGCGTGCGCTTTTTATGCAAAATATCCTGCATTTCTTCGGCTATGGCTTCTCTGTCGGCTTCGCCCCAGTCTTTGGCAAAATAGCCGCCATGCGCGCCGGCAATAGCGCGCAAGGTAGCGCTTAAAAAGGCGTGATACTCCCCCTCTCTATAGTCTTGCAGCAAGGCTTCCAGCTTTTCCCGCAGCAGCCGCTCAAAGATCTGCTTCAGCCAGCCGTCCTGATCACGATAGGAAGCAACGGAATCGATAAAAAACAGCGCATTCGTCTTGACGCGATAGCCCTCGCGGTGGAAATTCTCTATCTCGGTTTTAAAATGCGCGTCCAGAGCCTGACGCAGCAAAATCTCCTGATAAGAATTGGCAAAGACACCGGCCGCCAGTGTCATGCCCGGTTCCAGCTCCAGATCATTGGAAAGTTTTTTGCCGCCTTCATAACACACCCCGCCTTCAAAAGCCGCACCGGCTTTACTCAGCTCTCCCCCTGCTTCTATCTCACAATCCCGCCCCTCATGCGCCAATATCAGCGCTTTATTGGTAACAGTTTTCACTTTAAAAAGGCTGCGGGCATTTTCCGGCAGATCCGGGAATTGCACCTCAATCCCCTTGACCAGATCCCGATTAAAGGCCTCCACCGCGCCCAGATCAAATTGCGGCTTGCCGCGATAATAATCCTTTTTGCCTTTGACATCGGGGAAAGTAGCGCCAAAGCGCAGGACTATTTGCGGCCGCAAATGTTTGATAATATTCTTGTAGCTCTTGCCGTCCCGCTTTAGCCGGTGCGGCTCATCAATAATCACCACCGGGCGCGTATCGGCCAGAGCCTCAGCCGGGCAGTTGGAGCCGCCGAAAAAATTCTGCTCATACTCGTTTTTAAACAAGGCGCTGTCTTCCCTGTCGAGAAAGCCTTTATCACTGAGCAGCAGGCATTGGAGTGTATTGCGGTCATTTACCGTAGCATCATGAAATTGCCGCAATGCTTCGGGGATATGTTTGCGCCCCTTTTTGCCGTCAAAACTCCCTTTATTGATTGTGTGCAAGACAATGTTTGTATTGGGGAAGAATTGGGCAAAATGCTGCCGCGCATCGGCCGATTCAATAAAATTTTTCGTCCCCTCTTTAATCGCCAGGCTCGGCACGACAATAATAAATTTAAACAGGCCAAGGCGCTGCTGCAATTCCAGCATAGCGCGCGTATAGACATAGGTTTTACCGGTGCCGGTTTCCATTTTTATATCGATAAAATTCTTTTCCTCACCGGCATATTTCAACTCTGGATTGGCATAAAGATTATCTTCGCTCCAGCCGGCCGGCGGCATGGCTTTCAGCAGCGCGTCTAATGCTGCCCTTTGATGCGGCAATTCTTCCAGATAAATTTGCATAGCCTTGCCTCAATAGCGCTTGGTAATTTGCACCGTCTTATCGAGGCTTTGCCGCACATTATTTTCCAGCTCACGCAGGCTTTCAAAAGTGAAGGAATAGCCATAGAGAATAAGGGCATTAACATTTAACCGATAAGTGCCGATACGATTTAACAGCGCTTTTGTCTGCTCCGCCCCCCAGCCCGGCGCAATCAGGTAAAGGCGGCTGCCGCCGGCATAATGCGCCGTGTAGCCGGCAATATCCAGCTTTTCTATTGTGTCCGTCAGCTTGTAGCCGTCTGCCACCGCCCAGGTGGTGAGAAGCACCTCTTCCCCTGGTGAGCCGCCAAAGCCCGCCGGGGCAGCAAATTCCGCCACCATATCTTCAGCAATAAGGGCCAGTTTATCGGGGTCAAATTCGGTGATTTTGTCGATAGTTTGCGCGTGTGGCGGCTTGATATAATAATGGCGGAAACCGAAGGGGCACGCGTCAGCGGGCAAACCGCTATTATCCTCCAATTTTTCTTTGCGCGCGCCGCCAGCCAACCCGCGCGCCAATTTTGCCGCCGCGCGCTTTACGCGCTCACGGGCAATCTGATCAATGGTCTGATAACGATAACCGGCGTGCTCAACCTCACTGCCGGGCTTAACCTTTTCATCAAGCTGGCACAAAATATAACGGCGATCCCCTCCGTCTTCCGCATTAAGCTCCATAACCGCCTGCGCGGTGGTGCCGCTGCCAGCAAAAAAGTCAAGAATAATAGTGGGTTGTGTATTTTTTGAGAGAGGGGGAGTGGTAAGAGAAGCTATAAGCTTTTTTATAAAAGCAACAGGCTTGGGGTAAATAAAAGAACCATCGGTAAGCAAAGCATTCAACTCTTTCGTTGCTACCTGATTCATATAATTATTATCGACACCAAATAAGGAATCCAGTAAATTATAATTACTCTTCAATTCAGCTAAATATTTCTTGACAATAAAACCGCGTTGTCCCTCCACGATTTTCTCACGAAATTTAACTTTTCCCGATTTAACCCAATTTTCAAAAGTCGCTTTTGCGAAAGCCCAATACCGCCCCTGCGGCGGCAAATCGGCACCACCTGTATAAGGGTTAACAATCTCAAATCTGGAATTTTCGCCACCGCTGCGGGCGCTTGGGTCAGCGATAACCCAAGCGCCCGCCGGGTCATTGTCAGGGTTTTTATAATGTGACACATCTTTTTTATCGCCAACAATAGAAATCTGCGCGCTGTTTATCGCATAGATTAAAACAAATTCATGCTGATAGTTAAGCCCCGTCCCCGCATCATTTGTTGCTGATTTGGTTTTGCGTATCACATCACCAATATAATTCCCCTCAACGAATATTTCATCGCAGAGCAGTTTCAGGTTAGCCTGTTCATTATCGTCAATACTGATAAATATTGCGCCGTCATCACGCAGCAACTCTTTGGCGATTTTCAGACGCGGATACATGAAGCTAAGCCAAGCGGAATGCGAGCTGCGACCGTTGATAATGTGCAGGCGCTTTACCTCTTCATCACTCAGGCCTAGCATGTTTTTTAACTGCTCATCGGAAAATTCAAACCTGTCTTTATAAACAAAACCGTCTGAGCCGGTATTATAAGGCGGGTCGATATAAATCATCTTCACCGCGCCTTTATAGGCGTTGCGCAAATGCTTCAACATTTGCAGATTATCGCCGGTAAAAAACAGGTTTTCGGCCGCGCTATTTTCCGGCGCGCGATTATGCTCAGCATCAGGGATAAGCATCGTATCCGGCGCTGTTCCTGCTTCCAGCCGCGCATAAGATTTGCCTACCCATTTAAGCTGATAGCCGTCATGCGCTTCATTTGGGTCATGCCAATCCAGCCTGAAATCGGCATTAAACTGCCGCCGCTCGCGCAGCCCCACCGGTTTGCTATCGGCTGTCTCATCACCGGCCGGCCTATCCTCCGGCTTATTATCTGCTTCCATCTGCCCTGCTCCGCTTTTGTTATCAGCAACATTTAGGGTTTAAATCCTTTCCGCGCGGTTAATGCGCCTCGTCCCAGTTTTTGGCGGCGCGGGCATCAACTTTTAGCGGCACGGAAAGAGTAACCGCCGGAAAAGCGGCATTTTCCATAATTTCCCGCACTATGAGGATAGTCTGCTCTACCGCCTCTTCTTCTACCTCAAAAATCAGCTCATCATGCACCTGAAGCAGCATGTGGGCTTTATCTGTCGCGCCACAGTCCAGGCTGTCGGCCAGCCTGTCCACAGGCGCTTTATCTTTATTTGTTTGCGCGTGCCGCCCGCCAACCCACGCGCTATTTTTATCGCGCCCGCCGCCGGCTGCCGCGCCATCGCTTGCCAGCCCGGCCTGCGCCAGCCCGCCGGCCATGCGGATCATGGCGCGGCGGATAATATCGGCCGCCGCCCCCTGTATCGGCGCGTTAATCGCCGCCCGCTCATTAAAAGCCCGCAGCGCCGGGTTGCTCGCCGCTATATGCGGGTAATGCACCCGCCGGCCGAAAATGGTTTCAACATAGCCATGAGCGCGGGCGAAAGCCTTGGTTGCTTCCATATAGTCGCGAATGCCGGGAAAGCGGGCAAAATAGGTTTTAATATAATCATCGGCCTCTCTCCGCCCTATCCCTAATTGATTGGCCAGGCCAAAAGCGGAAATGCCGTAAATAATGCCGAAATTTATCGCCTTGGCGCGCCGTCTTATCTCCGCCGTCATTTCAGAGAGCGGCACATGAAACATTTCCGCCGCGGTCATGGCGTGAATATCCAGGCCTTCGGCAAAAGCCTGTTTTAAGGCAGCAATATCGGCCACATGCGCCAGCAGGCGCAATTCTATCTGGCTGTAATCGGCGGAAAGCAGCACTTTGCCCGGCGGGGCGATAAAGGCGGTGCGGATCTGCCGCCCTTCCCGGCTGCGCACCGGAATATTTTGCAAATTCGGCTCGCTGGAAGCCAGCCGCCCGGTGGTGGTGGCGGCCAGCGCATAATTGGTATGCACCCGCCCCTCTGCGTCCTGAAAATTGGGCAAAGCATCGGTATATGTAGATTGCAGCTTTTTCACCTGCCGCCAGGCGACAATTTTGCCGGCCAGCGCATAGCCCTGCTGCTGCGCCGCATCGGCGGCCTCAGCCGCCATTTCCTGTTGGCGGGGCGCCGCCGGCCAACCCGCCCCGCGGCCGCGCGCTGCTAAATCTTCCAGCGTCTGGGCCGAGGTCGACCATTGCCCGGTTTTGGTTTTCCGCCCCTCCGGCAAGGTAAATTTACCGAATAAGATTTCTCCTAATTGTTTGGGTGAGGCAATATTAAATTCTTCCCCCGCCAAGGCATAAATTTCCTGCGCCATTACCTCCGCCTGCGCTGAAAACTCAGCCGAAAGCTGCGCCAGTATAGTCTTGTCAACCAGAATGCCGCGCCGCTCCATAGCCGCCAGCACGGCGACCAGCGGCCGCTCCAGCCGCTCATAAACACGGCTCAGGCCGCAGCGGCCGGGCGCTGCGCTTCCGCCCGCCGCTTTATCAACACCGGCGGGCAAAAGGCGCGGCTTGAGCGCCTGCCACAGGCGCAAGGTTACATCGGCATCTTCCGCCGCATATGCGGTGGCGCGGCTTAAATCCACTTCCGCAAAAGAAGCAAGGCTGCGCGTTTTGCCGCCCGCAGCGGGGCGCCGGTTACCCTGTTCGCGCGCGCCGCCCGCCAACCCGCGCATAGTTTCAGCATAAGTCAGGTTGTTATGCTGTAGCCATTGCTCGGCCAGCGCGTCCAGCCCATGGCTGTTCACCGCCCCGGCCTGCAACACATAAGAGAGCAGCATAGTATCGTCAAAACCGCGCAAACCCACCCCCAGACCGGCCATGACCTGCATATCATATTTGATATTCTGGCCGATTTTCAGCACGGATTCATCTTCCAGCGCCGGTTTGAGCAAAGCCAGCGCTTGCGCTTGCGGCATTTGCCCCGGCAACAGCTCTTTGTCGCCCAATAAATCACGCTCTCCCCCGCCGGGCGGATAATGCCCCAGCGGCACATAGGCCGCCTTGCCCGGCGCCAAAGCCAGCGAAAAACCAACAAGCTCCGCCTTGAGCGGATCCAGTGAATCCGTCTCGGTATCAAAAGCCATAAATCCCTGATCGCGCGCTTGCGCCAGCCATTGCTGCAATTCCTCCGCCTGCAGCAGGGTTTTATAGGCGCTGCGGTCAATTACCGCCGCCGGTTGGCCAGCCGCTGCCGCCTTGCCTGCCCCGCTTGCGGCTCCTGCCTCTCCTTCGTCCCCCGCCGCTTTATCGGCCTCTTCCGGCTTTTCCGCTCCAGCCGGGGCGCGCCCCTGCCATTCCACCTCGATAAAAGCCGGCTCAATGGCGGCAGCGTCCATATCCAGCGCCGCCGCTGCCCGGCGGGTCAGGCTGTTAAATTCCATCGCCTTTAAAAAGCCGACAAGCTGCGCCCCATCGGGCGGCAGCAGCGCCAGATTGTCTAAATCCTGCTCCAGCGGCACGGCAGCGCACAGCTCCACCAGCTTGCGCGACAAACAGGCTTTATCGGCATTGTCCTGCAAGGTTTCGCGCCGCTTTTTTTGCGCTATCTCCCCGGCGCCGGCCAAAACCGCTGCCAATGAGCCGAATTGCTGCAATAATTCCGCCGCGGTTTTGGGGCCAATGCCGGCCACACCCGGCACATTATCGCTTGCATCACCGACCAGCGCCTGAAAATCGACCATTTGCTCCGGCGGCACGCCCCATTTATCGATTACTTCCGCCCGGCCGATTGCTTTATTTTTCATCGGATCATAAAGGCGAATGCGATCGCCCACTAATTGCATCAAATCCTTGTCGGAAGACATAATAGTAACCTCGGCCCCGGCCGCTTCCGCCCGGCGCGCCAAAGTCGCCAGAATATCATCAGCCTCATAGCCTGCCTTTTCAATAGAGGGCAGGTTAAAAGCGCGGGTCGCCGTGCGGATAAGGCCGAATTGCGGGATCAAATCGGCCGGCGGCGGCGGACGGTTGGCTTTATAAGCGGGGTAAATCTCCTTGCGGAAGGTTTGCGCCGAATGGTCAAACACTACGGCAAAATGCGTGGGCACGGCCAGGCTTTTATGGCTTTCATCGCCGGCCTCGCGCATCAGCTTCCACAGCATATTGCAAAAACCCGCCACCGCCCCGCAAGGCAGGCCGTCACTCTTGCGGCTGAGCGGCGGCAGCGCGTGATAAGCGCGGAAAATATAACCCGAACCGTCTACCAGAACAATATGATCGCCCTGTTTCATCGCTGCTTACCTGCCCTTAAACTAGCGAGGCCCTGTTCCTCAAAACCCGCAACATCAATAAAGCAACCGGCCTTCGCCGCGGCAGAAAAAGGCTGCCGCCGCCGCTTTTGCCATTAAATTGCCGTTTTGCCGTGTTTGCCTCTCCCGGCAAAATTACGGCCAAACGGCCTGCACCAGCCGGGAAGCATATTCCCGGGCCGGCCTTTGCGGCTGTAATTTTGCGGCCGTTGCGGTTCCCCTCCCCGTAACGGCCGCTTTTTCTTTATCACAACCGCCCCGGCCGCAAAACAACCGCGCCGCCGTTTTGCCGCTTCTTGGGCGCTACTGCTGCCCCCGGCTGTTTTATCCCTGTTTGCCGCCATACCATAGCGGCTCAGCGCCGGCCGCTGCCATTTTTTGCAAAAACTGCTCATGCGCCGCCTCTTCTGCCGCGGTCAAGCGCGGCGGCAAGGGGTGCGGCCGCGGGCTTAAGCGGTAAAGAGCGGCATTATCCTCACCATCGGCGCTTTGCCGCCCCAGGCCCAAAGCGCCTTGCCGGCCGCCAATCAATTCCACATAAACATCGGCCAGTATTTCGGCATCAAGCAGCGCGCCGTGCAAAATGCGCTTGCTATTGTCAATGCCGTAACGCTTGCATAAAGCGTCCAGCGTATTTTGCGCCCCCGGGTGTTTGCGCCGCGCTATCGGCAAAGTATCAATAATGCGATCGACATCAATCGGCCTTTTGCCGCAGCGCCCCAGCTCGGCATTGATAAAGCCGAGATCAAACATGGCATTATGAGCGATCAGCAAAGCGCCATCGGTAAAGCGCAAAAATTCGTCAACAATATCGGCAAAACGCGGCTTATCGGCCAGCATGGCATCGCTAATGCCGTGGATTTTTTGCGCTTCCATCGGCACTTTCATGCCGTCCGGGTTCAGATAATAATGGAATTTCCGGCCGGTGGGAAAGCGGTTTTCATCATATTCCAGAGCACCGATTTCAATAATGCGATCCTTGCTGTTATCCAGCCCGGTTGTTTCCGTATCAAAAATAATCTCGCGCATAATAGTGCCTCACTCTTATCGACCCGCCGGCAGGAAAAGCCTCAGCTATCGGCCGGCGGCGCCAAACGGCGGATCAAAGCGCGCACCGCCCGGCGGGTTTGCGCCAAAGACAGCGCCGTATCAATAATAAAATCGGCCTTGCCGCGCTTTTCCGCATCGCTCATTTGCCGCGCCAGCACAGCGGCAAATTTTTCTTCCGTCATATGCGGGCGCGCCAGCACCCGCGCTTTTTGCACTTCATAAGGAGCAGAAACAACGGCAATATAATCCACCCGCCGGCTTTTGGCCAGAGCGGCCGCGCCGGCCTTTATTGTCTCTCCGGCCATGCCTTCCAGCAAAAGCGGAATATCCAGCACAATCAGCCGCTGCCCCTGTTGCCGCGCCTGTTGCACAAACTTTACTTCTTCCGCCCGGATATAGGGGTGAATAACCGCTTCCAGCCGCGCTATTGCCTGTTTTTGCGCGGCCGGGCTTTTGCCGGCAAACAGGCTCTGCGCCAGTTTTTGCCGATCCACCGCGCCGCTTACAACCGCCTGGGGGAATATTTTGGCAATTTCTGCCGCGATTTCCGCTTTTTGGTATAAAGCATGGGTTACTTTATCGGCGCTGTAAACCGGCACCCCCTCTGCCGCAAAAAAGCCGGCCACCGTGCTTTTGCCCATGCCGATAGAGCCTGTCAAACCCAAAACAATCATCGCCCGCGCCTGTTTCTCCTGCTGCCCCTGTCTCCGCCGCCCCGCTCAGGCTCTATCGCTTTATCCCCGCTGCCCTTATGCCCAAAACCGCGCCGCAGTTTTGGCCGGGCAGCTTATAGAGCCTGCACCCCCAAAACAATCATCACCCGCGCCTGTTTCTCCTGCTGCCCCTTATCACAACCGCCCCGATCAGGCTCTATCGCTTTATCCCCGCTGCCCTTATGCCCAAAACCGCGCCGCAGTTTTGGCCGGGCAGCTTATAGAGCCTGTCAAACCCAAAACAATCATCGCCCGCGCCCCGGCAGTGTCTCAGCCTCCGGCCTGCCTTTTTCAACCGGCGGCGCTAACGGCCGATATTGGCCGCCTGGCCGGCGATAGTGCGGCGTAATTCTGCCGTTACCTGCGGCCGCCGACCAAACCAGCGCTCAAAACCAAAAACCGCCTGATGCAAGAGCATACCCAGCCCGTCTACGGTTTTCAGCCCGGCCGCGCCGGCCGCCTGCAAAAACGGCGTTTGCAGCACAGCAGCCGCGCTTTCTGCCGCTACGGCCCCCGCCGGCGCGCGGCTGAAATCCATATAATCAAAAAAAGCTTGCCCGGCGGCGCTGTCTTCCTCCTCAGCGGGGGAATCTCCCGCCATATTCTGCTGTAAAGGCCGCATGGACAGCGGCAAAGCCAGGCCGCTCACATTCACCAGCAGGCCGGCCTGCGGCAGCACGGTATGAATATCGGCCAAACCGATTACGCTTATTTTGGCCTTGTTCTGCCGGCGGAAGAATTCAGCCAGCGCCGTTATCGGCTCGGGCCGGCAGTCGGCCAGCACAATATGCGGCACATCGCGTTTTAATAAAGCATAGATCACCGCGCGGGCAAAAGCGCCGCTGCCCAGCACCAGCGCCGTTTCACACGGCCAATCACCGGCATATTCGTCCAGATTGGCGGCAAAACCGCGGCTGTTACTATCATCGCCGCAAAGGCGGCCGTCTTCCAGCCAGACCATATTGACCGCGCCAACTCCCTGCGCCTCAGCCCCGGCCTGCGCCACCAGCGACAAGGCTGTCTCTTTGTGCGGCGCGGCAATATTGCCGCCGCAAAAGCCTTTTTGCCCTATATCGGCCAAAAAACGGGGGAAAGCCTCTCCGCTGGTCGGCACCGCCTCATAACTGCCGCGCAAATTGCAGGCCTGCAGCCAGTAATGATGAATATAAGGCAGGAGCGAGCGATCAACCGGGAAACCTGTTACAAAAGCTTTGGCAAATTCCGCCATAATATATCTTCTTTATGCCTGCTGCGGCACCCGGGCAGCCGGGCGGGCCGCAAACCGCTATTATACGGGATCGGCCGGCGACCCCAGACTGCGCAATTCCCGCAAAAGCGGCAATAAAGGCAGGCCGATAATCGCCCAATAATCGCCCTTTACCGCCTCAAACAGGCGAATGCCCGGCCCTTCTATCTGATAAACGCCGACACTCTTTAACACGCTTTTATCCGCCCGCTTCACATAAGAGCGAATATAATCCGGCGACACATTGCGCATAGTCATATGCGCCGTTTCCACATAGCGGCGCAGAACAGCGCCGCCGGCCGCCAGAGCAAAAGCGCTGTGCAGGCTGTGTGTCCTGCCCGCCAGCAGCATGAGGCGCTGACAAGCCTCTTCCTCATTGGCCACTTTATGCAAAATCGCGCCTTCAAGCTCAAGGATCTGATCACAGCCGATAATCAGCGCCTGGGGGAAACGGCGGGAAACTTCCTGCGCCTTGGCCTCGGCCAGAGCCTGCGCCAGCGCCGGCGGCAAGGCCGCAGCGCTATTGGCCGGCTGCTCCGCCCATTGCCGGGTAAACTCCGCCTCCAGCGCGCGCTCATCAATATCGGCGCCGCACATTTCCGCCTTCAGGCCGGCATGGCGTAAAATCTGCGCCCGGCCGGCGCTTTTGGAGGCTAAAATCAGTTCTTCACGCATAATCTGCCCCGGCTCACGCGGCAACAGGCCGCTCACCCTGCCCCTGCCGGCAGGATACAGGCAAAAGACAGGGAAACTCAAGCGCGCGGGAAAGCTTTTTTATAAATATCCAGCAATCTTTCCCCTTCCACTTGTGTATAAATCTGCGTAGTGGTCAGGCCGGCATGCCCTAACAGCTCCTGAATCATGCGCAAATCACCGCCGCGCGCCAGCAAATGGGTGGCAAAAGAATGGCGCAGAGCGTGCGGCGTAGCGCCGGCGCCAAGCCCCAGAGCGGCGCGCAACTGTTTTATCCCGCGCTGAATAATGGCAGGAGCAAGCCGGCCGCCGCGCACACCGCGAAATAACGGCGCCTCACCTTCCAGCCGGTAAGGGCAGAGCTTTTTATAATGCAGCACCGCTGCCGCCACAATCGGCAAAAGCGGCACCAGCCGCATTTTGCCGCCTTTGCCGGTAATATACAGGCTTTTTTGCCCGCCGCTATGGATAGCAGCGCTTTTTAACCCCAGCGCCTCGGCAATGCGCAGGCCGCAGCCATAGAGCAACAGCATCAGCGCCGTATTGCGCGCTGCCACCCACGGCTCTTCACCGCCCCAGGCATCGGGCTGTGTCAGCCGCGCCGCCGCGCTTTCCGTCAGGGGCCTGGGCAGGGTTCGCGGCCGCCGGGGAGAGCGGATAATGCGGATAGCCGCGCTGTCGGCCAGCCCCTGCCGCTGCAAAAATTTGAAAAAAGAGCGCAAGCCGGCCAAACCGCGGCCAACCGTGCTGCTGCCGGCGCCATTGCGGCGGCGGCTGCTCAAAAAAGCGCGCAAATCGGTAATGGTTAGCGCCTGCAAGCCGGCAAGAGAAACTTCCTCCCCCTTATATTCGGCCAGAAAGCTTAAAAACTGGCGGCTGTCGCGCTCATAGGCCGCTACCGTCAGCGGCGAAAAGCGGCGTATGGCCGAAAGCGCCGCCAGCCAGTCGCGCCGGGCGGCCAGCAGCCCGGCCGCCGCCGGGATAGCGGATAAAGTTTCCGGCCGGCTAGCGGCGGGTTTTGCTGCCAAAGACGCTTTTCTAACCATGGCGGCCAGCATAAAGCCGCAGCATTAACAAAAGCTTGTTTTTGCCGGATCGGCGCTTGCCTCTACCCGCCTTATATTATAAAAAGCTTATATAAGAAAGGCGGGCGGCCGCGCAATGGGAGATAAAAGCTGATGGACAGTGAAAAACCGCCTTATAAAAAGCCGAGCCTGAAATCTGCCCCGCGCATCAGGCAGATCTTAAGCTGCCGCTTTGCCAATGGCGCTGCCGCTTTTCCCAATGGCGCCATTTTGCCGGAATTTTATAAAACGCGGCCTGTGCTGATTCTTTCCAAAAAGGCCAGGCTGGACGGATATGCGCTAATTTTGCCGCTCACCAGCAAAAACCCCTGCGGAGCAAAAAACGCCTATCAAATCCGGGCGCCGATAACACAAAAGCAATCATGGGTTATTTGTGATTATATCACTTCGATTTCGGTGGCGCGCCTTATTGCTCCGCCAAAAAATGAAAAAGCCCGGTATCTGCCGGAGGAAGAATTTGCGCAAGTGCTGGCTTTGATGCACAGTTTCCTGCCGCAATTATAAATAAGCCTTCCGCTTGACTTCAGCGCCTGCTATGCGTATATTGGCGCTACGGGTTTGGAAACATTCACCGCTTCCTTCTTGATAAATTCTTCAAGAAGCATTCAAGAGAGCGAAAGGGTAGCGGCAACGCCCCTTTCGCTTTATTTTTTCCGGCTTTAAGCTATCGGCGGGCGGCGGCTCTTTATTCCCCCGGGGCTTTCAGCTCCAGCGCCAGAGCGTGGACGGGGCCGCGCAATTCTTCCGCCAGCGCCTGATAAACAGCGCGGTGACGCTCCTGCCGGGGCTGGCCGGCAAAGCGCGCCGAGGTAACAATCAGGCGGAAATGCGTTTCACCTGTTTCTGCCGCAACCCCGCCGGAATGGCCGCTATGCCCTTGGTGACGGGCGCTTTCATTGATAATTTCCAGCTTTTCCGGCTGAAAATGCGCTATAATCTTGCCGGCAATATTAGCCTGAACGGAATTTGTGCATGTATCGGACATAATATCTCCGCTGTGGTTGCAAAGCGCTGTTAAATAAGCGGCAAAGAGCGCTTTTCCCGCGGCCGGGCCGGCAAAAACGGCGAAAAGCCGCCAAAAAGCTTGAACTGCTACAGCCTTTTCCGCTAATATTCCATGCGGCGGGTCAAAATGTCACTTACCGCGGCCGGCCCGCCCTGGTCAAGCCGCAGTTTTACCGGTATTTGCCTTTTATGTCTGATTCCAAATATTTTGATATGCTGCGTATCCGCCCCAAAAAGAGTGAGGCAGCAACAGCAGAGCAAAAATGCCAATGGCAGGGCTGCAACAAAGCGGGGACGCATAAAGCCCCGGCCGGCCGCAATCATGAAGGGCAATATCTCTATTTCTGCCTTGATCATGTGCGCGAATATAATAAAAATTTCAACTATTTTTCCGGCCTGTCCGATGAAGCGGTCGCCAAATTCCAGAAAGATGCGCTCACCGGCCACCGCCCGACATGGCAAACCGCCACCGGCTCCAGCAGCGCCAAAGCCTCTACAGCCGCGGCTTTTTCCTCTCTCCGCTCTGGTTCGGCCAGCTCGCTGCACCGCATGGGCGCGTCCTTTGTTTCGGCCGCCAAAAGACGCGCCGCTGCGCCGCAAGGAGCGCCGCGCCGGCTGAAAACACTGGAAGCCAAAGCTTTTGCCGCTATGGGGCTGGCAGAAAACGCCGATAAAAAAGCCATTAAAGCGCGTTATAAAGCTCTGGTAAAAATGCACCACCCCGATTCCAATGGCGGCGATCGCAGCTCGGAAGAGCGCTTTCGTGAGGTTTTGCAAGCCTATAATCTGCTGAAAAGCGCCGGTTTCTGCTGAAGTTACGGCCGCGGCAGGGCGTAAAAACAAGGCGGCATATATTTAAGCCGCAGCCGGCTCACCGGCACAAGCGGCCTGAGGCCGCAGCCGGCGCGGCAAAGGGCCGGCGCAATAGCGGAGTTTCTCTCTTTTTGCCCGCAAAAATAGGCGATAAAACAGCAGGTTTTGGCTGAAATGCGTTTCTTCCTTGTTTTCTGCGCATTTTCGGCCTAAACAAAGAAATATGTATAATCTGGCCGCCTGCAGCCGGCCTAATCGGCGCTGAAACCCGATACACGCCGGACGGAGATATTATGACAGAGGATAATGCCGCCAAGGCCCTGCCGGACAGCACAATTTCGGTGCGCGAAGCTTTTGGCCTTGACAGCGCCATGAAAGTGCCGGGCTACAGCGCGGCCGGCGCCCATGTGCCGGCGGTTGACCCGGATTATATTTTTGACCCAGATACAACTCTGGCCATATTGGCCGGCTTTGCCCATAATCGCCGGGTAATGATTTCCGGCTATCACGGCACCGGCAAATCCACCCATATTGAGCAGGTGGCGGCAAGGCTTAACTGGCCTTGCGTGCGCCTTAATCTTGACAGCCATATCAGCCGGATCGACCTTATCGGCAAAGATGCCATTATCCTGCGGGACGGCAAGCAGGTAACCGAATTCAGAGACGGCATTCTGCCCTGGGCTTACCGGCACAATATTGCCCTGGTCTTTGACGAATATGATGCCGGCCGGCCTGATGTCATGTTTGTTATCCAGCGCGTATTGGAAAGCTCGGGCCGCCTGACGCTGCTGGATCAAAACCGCGTGCTGGAGCCGCACCCCGCTTTCCGCCTGTTTGCCACCGCCAATACTATCGGCCTTGGCGACACAACGGGGCTTTATCACGGCACGCAGCAAATCAATCAGGCGCAGATGGATCGCTGGTCCATAGTCGCCAATCTGAATTATCTGCCGCATGACGCCGAAACGCGCATTATTCTGGCCAAAGCGCCCGGCTTGCGCAATGCGGCAGGCAAAAAAACCGCGGCCGATATGGTGCGGCTGGCCGATATGACGCGGCAGGCTTTTGTCAATGGCGATATTTCCACTTTAATGAGCCCGCGCACGGTTATTAGCTGGGCGGAAAATATGGCTATTTTTAACAATCCCGGCTTTGCCTTCCGCCTGACCTTTCTCAATAAATGCGATGAGCTGGAACGCCCGCTGATCGCCGAATTTTATCAGCGGGTTTTTGGTGAAGATCTGCCGGAATCCTCGGTTAATATCGCTCTGGCTTAAGCCCGGGCGGCAGCAGGGCCGGCAAAAGACAGGAAGGCATAAGGCAGATATGGCGGCAAAGCCCGGTGATAACAGCCTGAAAGCAGCCAAAGCGCCGGCGGATTATGCGCCTTTCCGTCAGGCGGTGCGGGTATGTATGCGCACTCTCGCCGCCGGCCCGCAGCTGGAGGTCTCCTTTGACCGTGACCGGCCCTCGCTGGCCGCCAATCGCGCCCGCCTGCCCGATATTCCGCGCAAGCCGACAAAGCGGGATCTGGCTTTGATCCGCGGCTTTGGCGACAGCCTCAGCCTGCGCCGGGCCTGGCATAATGACACGGTGCACGCCGCTTTGCGCCCGCAGGCCGCGGCAGCGCAGGCCGTATTTGATATAATCGAGCAGGTGCGGCTGGCGGCGCTGGGCAGCATTGCCATGCGCGGCGTAGCGGCTAATCTTGATGCCGTGCTGGCCGAGCAATGCCGCGCCGCCCATTATGCCGCCCTCAGCCGGAAAGAGGATATGCCGGCGGCGCAAGCGCTGGCGCTGCTGCTGCAGGCAAGGCTGACCGGCCGGCCGCTGCCGGTGGAAGCCGGGCCGGCGCCCGGCCTGTGGCAGGCGGAGCTGGGCGCGATAATCGACCGGCATATCGGCGCGCTCAGGCGGGCTTTGGCCGATCAGCGGGCTTTTGCCCGCGCGGCGCGCGCCCTGCTGGCTGCCGCCGGTCTGGCCGAAGCGCTGGAAGCAGCGCCGGCCGACCGGCCGGAAGCGCCGCCGGAGAATGAGGCGGAGCAAGCGCCACAACCGGAAGAGCCGCATAATGATGCAGCAACAAAAGATGATCAGCAGGCAGATGGGCCGGCAGAGAAAGCCGGCGAAGAAGAAGGCGACAGCCGGGCCGCGGCAACAGAGCAGGAACAAAGCCGGAGCTATAATCAAAGCGACATTATGGACAAAGACACAATGCCGGAAGCGGCCGCCGGGCCGCGCGCCGCTTTTGATGATATGGACAGGCTGGGCGATTATAAAATTTATAGCCGCGCTTTTGATGAAATTGTTGAAGCGGGTGATTTATACAGCGCCGCCGAGCTGGAACAGCTGCGCCGCTTTCTTGATCGGCATTTGAGCAAACTGCAAGGCATTGTCGGCCGGCTGGCCAACCGGCTGCAGCGGCGCCTGCAGGCGCAGCAAAACCGCGCCTGGGATTTTGATCTGGAAGAAGGCCTGATTGATACGGCGCGGCTGCCGCGCATTATTACCGACCCGACTATGCCGCTTTCCTTCAAGCGGGAGCGTGATACGGAATTTCGCGATACGGTGGTAAGCCTGCTTATCGATAATTCCGGCTCGATGCGCGGCCGGCCGATAACCGTGGCCGCCATTTGTGTGGATATTCTGGCGCACACGCTGGAGCGCTGCGGCGTTAAAGTAGAAATTCTGGGCTTTACCACCAAAGCCTGGAAAGGCGGCAAAGCGCGTGAGCAATGGCTGAAAGCCGGCAAGCCGGCGGCGCCCGGGCGGCTCAATGATCTGCGCCATATTATTTATAAAAGCGGCGACAGCCCATGGCGGCGGGGGCGGCGCAATCTGGGGCTGATGATGCGTGAAGGCCTGTTAAAGGAAAATATTGACGGCGAAGCGCTGGCCTGGGCGCATAAGCGCCTGCTGGAGCGGCCGGAAAAGCGGCGTATTTTAATGATGATTTCAGACGGCGCGCCGGTAGATGACTCGACCCTTTCGGTCAATTCCGGCACGTATCTGGAGCGGCATTTGCGCGCCGTGATTCACAGGATTGAGGCCGAATCGCCGATCGAGCTGATCGCTATCGGCATTGGCCATGATGTCACCCGCTATTACCGCAAGGCGCTGACCATTGTCGGGGTGGAAGAGCTGGCCGGCGCCATGACCGAGCAACTGGCCGATTTGTTTGACCCCAAACCGCAGCGCGGCCGCCGCGCCCGCCTTGCCCCCTGCCGGCGCACCTGCGGCTGCCGCACCCTTTGCCGCCGCCGCGCCGGCCACAGCCGCGGCTTATAAATGCCGCAGTCTGAACAGAACATAGTTTTTGAGCAGGTGGCGGCAGAGCTGGAAGGGCAGCTTGTGTTGCGGCCGTTCAGCCTGTGTTTGCGCGAGCGGCGCATTGGCCTTATCGGCGCCAATGGCAGCGGCAAAAGCTCTTTTATCCGCCTCATTAACGGTTTGTTGCCGCCAGGCCGCGGCCGCATCAGCGTCGACGGGCTGGAGCTGCCGCGCGACAAGGCGGCCGTGCGCCGCAAGGTCGGCTTTATGTTCCAAAACCCCGATATGCAGATAATTATGCCGACCGTGGCCGAAGATATTGCCTTTGGCCTGCATAATCTGCGCCGGCCGCAGGCGGAAATCACCGCCAGAGTGCAGGCAATCATGGCAGAATACGGCCTTGCCCCTTTGGCCGGCCGGCCGGCGCGTGATTTAAGCGGCGGGCAAAAACAATTGCTGGCGCTGTGCGGCGTGCTGGTTATGCAGCCGGATATTATCCTGCTGGACGAACCCGCCAGCCAGCTTGACCTGCGCCATAAAAATCATCTGGCAAAAATGCTGCGCGCTTTGCCGCAGCGGCTGATACTCACCACGCATGATATGGCGCTGCTCAGCGGCTTTGATCGAGTGCTGGTGCTGGATAAGGGGCAAATTATCTATGACGGCGCTCCGCAAGCGGCGATTGCCTTTTATGAAAAACAGGCCGGCGCTTGCTGTTAAAGGCGTTTGGCGGTAAAACAGCCGGCAGCCGGCCCGGCACCCGATAACAGGCCGCAGATACAACCGGCCACAGTAACAGGAAGCCAATGCCCATAATCCTCCGCCATTTGCGCCGCTTTGGCGTCAATCCCGCGCCGGAAATCAAGCTGACGGCGCTGTTTGCGGCCGGTCTCGGCCTGTTTTTGAGCGATAATATCCGGCTGTTGATCGGCGCCGGTGCCGCAGTCATTGCGCTTTACGGCCTCATCGGCTTTTCTCCCCGCTCGATAGCGCGCCGCCTGCGACCGGCTGCCCTGCTCGCTTTATTATTATTTCTGTTCCAGTATTTTGCCGCCGATTACACCGCCGCAATACGCGCCGGCGCCCGGCTTTTTGCCCTGCTGAGTCTGGCCGGCCTGATAACCGCCACCACAGCAGGCAGCGCTTTGCTGGCGGCGATGGAACGGGCGCTGCGCCGGCTGCAGCCGCTCGGCCTTAACCCGCGCAAAACCGCTTTGGCGCTGGCCTTGACGGTGCGCTTTATCCCGCTGGCGCAGCAGATCTGGCACGATAGCGCCGCGGCGCAACAGGCGCGCGGCGGCAGCGGCCATTCTCTGCCCCGGCTGAGCCGGACGGCCGGCCTGCTGCTCACGCGTCTGACTGAGCTGAGCGGCCTGCTCGCCCAGGCGATAGAAGCGCGCGGCTTTGATGATACAGAAGAGCCGCGCCCATGAGCCTCCGCGATATTACCGCTATAGCGCTGTTTGCCGCTTTTATTGCGGTTCTCGGCCTGGTGCCGCCGGTTTTTGTGCCGTTTTTCCCGGCTGTGCCGATAAGCCTGCATTCCATGGGGCCAATATTGGCCGGCGCCTGCCTTGGCAGCCGGCGCGGCTTTTATGCCGTAGCGCTGTTTTGGCTGTTGCTGGCCGCCGGCCTGGCTTTTGCCGGCGGCAGCACCGGCCCGGCCGCTTTTCTCGGCCCTATGGGCGGCTATATTATCGGCTTTGGCCTTGCCGCCCTGATTATCGGCAGCGCCTATCAGCGCCGGCCGCACCCCAATATAGCGCAGGAATTCTGCTTTATGGCCGCCGGCGGCATTATCGCCCTTTATGCGGCGGGCATTAGCTGGCTAATAATAGTAACCAGCCTGTCTCTGCCGCAGGCTCTGGCGCTCAACAGCATATTTCTCCCCAGCGATACCGCCAAGATTATTCTCTGCCTGATTATCCGCCGCCGTCTGGCGCGCACCGCGCCGCAGGCCTTCCGCTAGAGGCAGAACCCCGGCGGCCGATAAAGGACAAACTATCCCACAGGGAGCAAGCGCTATTTTACGACCAGCACCGGCAATTCGCTCATTTTCATCACTTCCGCCGTCTGGCTGCCCAGCAGCAATTTATGCACACCGCTGCGCCCGTGTGAGGCAATAATAATCAGATCGGCCTGATATTCTCTGGCGGCATCAACAATGCCGGCCGCCGCCAACTGGTTTTCACGATGCAGGCCCCGGGCTGTCACCTTGGCTTTTTGCGCCTTGGCCTGAGCGCCGGCCAAAATTGTTTTTGCCCCGCTTTCCATTTCATGGCGATAATCTTCAAGCGTGCCGGGGCTGGCCGCCCATTCTGCCCCCACGCTCATGCCGTAAGACGGCATAAGGCTGGTCACCGTTACAAAAAACAGCTCTCCTTTCGTTTTCTTTGCCAGTTCTATCCCGGCATCTACCCCTCTTTCCGCCAGTTCCGAGCCATCTGTCGCTACAAGAATGCGTTCAAACATTATCCGCTCCTTATCTTCCCTCTCAACCTGCCGCCGGTTATACAGGGCGGCAGCCAGCGCTGCCCGCCGCGCCGCCGGCCAGGCCGATCATAAAGCATTTTTCACGCTATAGTGACTCTTTTTCCGCATAAATCGCAGAAAATGAAATTGCAGAAACAACAGGAAAACGTTAAACTGGCCAAAGTAACATTGCCGGGGCGCGGCGGTGCGCCGGCTTCCGCCGGCCGGCAGCGAGCCTTAAAAACAGCCCGGCAGCAGAGGCATCAGGATAATGCGCCATAAAGCCTTACCGTTTTTTTTGCCGTTTTTGCTGGTTTTATGCCTGCGCCCGGCGGCCGCAGCCCCTTATATCACGATTGATATAAACGGCCGCGTGCTGGCGCACAGGCAGGCTTTTGACCGCTGGTATCCCGCTTCGCTCACCAAAATGATGACGGCCTATATTGCTTTTCAGGCTTTGGAGGCCGGCGCTATCAGCCTGCAAACGCCGATACATCTTTCTGCCCGGGCGGCGCAGGTTGCCCCCAGCCGCTCAGGCTGGCGCGCCGGATCGACTCTCACGCTGGACACGGCGCTGACCGTTATGCTGGTGAAATCGGCCAATGATATGGCCAATGCCGTTGGTGAAGCGGTAAAAGGCTCGCAGGCGGCTTTTGTCGCGGAAATGAACGCGCAGGCGCAAAGGCTGGGCATGGACGGCACACATTTTGCCAATCCCAGCGGCCTGCCGGACGAGCAAAATTATTCCAATGCGCGCGATATGGCCGTTCTGGCGTTGCAGTTGCGCCGCAGCTTCCCGCAATATGCCCATTATTTTGATATTCCCGCCATTGATTTCGGCAAAGGGCGGCGGGTTCAGCCCAATTCCAATAATCTGATCGGCCGCTATGACGGCGCAGACGGCATGAAAACCGGTTTTATCTGCGCTTCCGGTTTTAATCTGGTCGCCTCGGCCACCCGCGGCGGGCGGACAATTATTGCCGTTGTGCTCGGCGCCGATCGCATTGATATAAGAGAAGATCTGGCGGCGCAACTGTTAAGCCAGGGCTTCCGCCGGGCAGGATCCGCGCGGGTTACGCTGGCCACGCTCAGGCCTTACGGCGATAATCAGACACAGGCGGTCAATTTGCGCGGCCAGATATGCAATGCTGCGGCCAGCCGCCAGCGCATGCAATATCGCGATGATAAAGGCCGGCCGATTTTCAACTCTCCTTTTATCGATATGTTATCTGAGGCGCCGCCGGCTGTAGAAGTGCGGCCGCTTTATGAGCCAAGGCCGCAGCCAGCGGCCGGCAAAAAGGCGCATAACAGCCGCAAAGCCGCAGCCGGCGGCAAAAGCGGCGCCAGGACGGCCGGGTGAAGCGCTCTCCTCATCACCTTGGTGCCGGGCCGCTGATCAGGCCCGATAGGCCACAAGCGCCGATCCCCGTAATAGTGGTGACCGGCTTTTTGGGAGCCGGTAAAACCACTCTGCTCAACCGCCTGCTAAAAACAGCCTGCCTGCAACAAACCGGCTTTATTGTCAATGAATTTGGCCGTGTCGGCCTTGATTCTCTCTTGCTGGAAACCGCCGATGAAACCATGATAGAGCTGGCAAACGGCTGCCTGTGCTGCAGCATAAAGGGCGATTTGGCCGATACAATCACCGCTTTGCTGGCGCGCACTGAGCGCAGCCGGACGCCGCCGCTGCGCCGTCTTATTATTGAAACAACCGGCCTTGCCGACCCGGCGCCTATTGTGCAGGCGCTGCTTGGCGCGCCGCTTTTGCAGCCTTTTATCCGCTTAAGCCGGATAATAACCGTAATTGATGCGGTAAATGCTGCCGCCACTCTCAGCCGCTTTGCCGAAGCGCGGCGGCAAAGCGCTTTTGCCGACACGATTCTCATTACCAAAACCGATAAAGCTGCCGGCAAAAGCGCCTTGCCCGGCCTGTTGGCGGAGATGCGGCAAAGCGCGGCTACGGCTGACATTATAATCGCCCCGCCTGTCGGCGCGATAAGGGCGGAAAAAGCTTTTGCCCGAAAGCTGCTTTCTGAATCGGCGCCGCGCGCGCCGGCCAGCACCGGAAAGGAAGACAATCCGGCGGCCAGACATCGACACGGCAGCGAGGAGGGCAGCGCAATCCGCGCCTATATGCTGACAGCCGCCGAACCGGTGGCACCGGCAGCGGCTGAATATTTTGCCGGACAACTGGCGCAGCGTTACGGTGCGCGGATTTTGCGTTTAAAAGGCTTGATATATAGCGATAGTAACAGGAAAAACGGCTGGATTTTACAGGCCGTGCAAGGGCAGCTTTATCCGCCGCAGCCTGTTGCCGATAATCCGCCGTCCGCCGGTGGCAGCCGGCTTATCTTGATTACGGACGGCGTGCCGGAGCCGGAATTGCAGGATTTATGGGCCTCCTGCCGCAATATACCGGCCATTGACCGGGCCGATTACGCTGCTTTAAGCGAGAATCCGCTGGCTATTCCCGGTTTGCCATTATAACGGCCGCAAGCGGCAACAGGTTTGCCTCTATGAGCGCAGAGCCGATAAGAGGCAGCCGGAAGCAAAAAAAGCCGGGCATACTGCCCGGCGCGGCGGCAGGCAATGCCCGGCTTTTACAATCAGAGCGGGCGGCCCTCTGCGCCTGCCCTGCCCTGCCATAGCGCAGCGCGCATCTTTATCCTCTCTCCCTGTCGCGCCTGCGGCGCTCCTCGCCTCTTTATCCTCTGTCCCTGTCGCGCCTGCGGCGCTCCTCGCCTCTTTCTCCCCTTTCTGCTCTGGCGCTAATCCGGCAGCGGCAGAGCAAGCCGGCCGGCAGCGCCGGCCCGGCTTTAGCTGAGGCTGAAGCAAAAAGCCCCGGCCTAAAGTGCCGTCAGAGCCGGGCTGCCGGAGTAGATTTTGACGAAATATTATATTACGCTGCCTGAAGCAGCCGGGGCAGAGATCAAGCCGGCCGCCGCTTTAGCGCCACTCTTTCGGCCGGCGGACAATCAGCTCTCCTGCCTGATCCCGCAACTCAACCGGGAATAAACAGGAAGAAATTTGCAACGGCGTAATAGCGCTATGCCTATTTACGATATTTTTAATATCTATGGCTTGGTTACTCCCCCTTTTAGCGGGGAGATTTGGCGGGAAAACCGCGCAGATTTCCTTATGCGGAAATTGTGCCTTTACCATGCGCATAGCCGGAATCATATCGCTATCGGCCGAGGCAATATAAGCGCGGTCATATTTATCCTCGTAAGCGTCTTGAACCACTTGCAAGGCCAGATTAACATCACTTTCTTTTTCTTCATGCGTTTGATATATCTTGTGACATTTATTACACCTCGGCGCTTTCAACTTAAATTTTCCTAAAATAACCTCCACACCGCTATATTCCAAAGCTCTGACGTAAGCTTTGTGCCGCTGCTTGGAAGCAGGCAGCCAATCGGCATAAGCAGAAAAATAATAAACTTTTTCTATCTGCTCATCGGGGCGAAAGCGCAGTTTTTCAGCCAGAGCATAAAGGTTAAGCCAGCGCAGGCTTTTATCGGGCGCTGATTTATCGGGCAGTTCGGCAATTTTATGATAGAGGTTGAAACCGTCTATATAAAAGCAAACACGCATGACTCCCCCGCCTTGCAGAAGCACAAATAAAAAGCCCCATGGCCGGAGCACATGGGGGGCCGCTTCTTTACCCTTTCCGAAAAAGAGCTGATCCGCGGGATTATGGAGCTGAGTTTACAGCTTTAACTCCGCCAGGTCAAGCGTCAAAAGCGTATTTTATCGCTTAATTCAATACAGCAAAACAGAAAATGCGCCCAAGCCGCAACGCATTCACTTCAGCCGTTCCCGAATTGGGGAATATTGCCGGGCAGAAAATGCGGCCAGACGCTGCCAAGGATTGCTCATATATCAAGAGGCTCATTATTGCGCTGCAGCGCCGCTATCCTGCCGCCAGCCAGCAGTGCCGCCCGCCGCATCGCACCGCGCCGGCGGCATAACCGCCAGCGCGGTTAAAGAGATAATGGCCGGATTATCGGCTCACAAAAGGCAGCTTAACCGCGGGGCGCGCGGCCGTTTTGGGTTACAATATCCGGCGCGCCCGGCTTTTCCGCCGAAGGCCTGGTCAAAGAAGGCGGCTGAGCCGAAACCGGCTTGCCGGCCGCGCGCTTTTTGCTCCAATCGGCCACCAGACCGGCTTCCTCGCGGTTAAGAATAGAAGGAGAAGGCGCTTTAAGGGAAGAAGGTTCAAAAGCGCCGGACACTGCGGCCAGATTATCAGCCGCAGCAGGCGCAAAAGCCGTTTGCAGCGCCGCGCCGCCGATACAGCCGCCCGGGCTGTTAAAGACATAGCGGCCATTGCAGACATCAACCCGCGGCGGGGTTTTGGTTTTTTCAAACGCGTCATAACCCTGTTTCAGCATAGTCCAGAACGGATAATTAGGGTCTTTGCGGTAACGCAGCATATTTTCATGCGTCATGCGGAAGGGAAAAGCCTCAACCTGAAAAGAACGCTGGCCGCCGATAAAAGCATCACGCCCGAAAGCGTAAATCTGCGCTACGCTTTTGTCGGTCATGGAATAGCAGCCGGCGGAAGAGCAGGAGCCGTGCACCATCAAATGCCGGCCGGTGCGGCCGTGCGCCTGATCATAAGCATTGGGGAAACCGAGATCAAAAGACAAATAATAGCTGGAATTCGGGTTCATCTGCGCCCGGGTAATGGTATAGAAACCCTCCGGCGCCTGACGATCGCCTTCCATATATTTCGGCCCCAGCTTGCCCGACCATTTGCAAATATCATATTGCGCAATCAGGCCGTAGCGCCCGTTGCTCTGCTGCTTCCACACTTCCAGTGTGTTTTCTTCCTTGAACAGGCGCACCATAACAGGCGAATGGGTCGGCATATCCAGCCTGGCCATTTTGCTCTGGACAGCAGCCGGCAAAGGCTGCATGGCGCGCCGGGCGCGCGGTATGTCACTGCTGTTGCAGCCGGCCGCCAAAGCGGCCATCATTACCAAAGGGGCTAAAAATACAGCCGGTTTGAATCGCATAATCAACGCTCCCTGGCAAAGGCGCCTGACCGGCAGATACAACAAAGAGAAAGGAAATAGCTCTTTTACCGCCTCTCTGCTCCGGATCTGCCTGTCTTCCGCCCGGTTACCCTGTTTTCTTTGTTCCAAAGCGCGCGAAAACAAAGAAATTACTCCAAATCTCGGCTTTTTTATAACATGCTTGATAAAAGAAATAAAGTATTTCTTCATCAATCCGGCTCACAGGAGCTTTTTTAGCGCTATTCTGCCGGACTGGTTACTATAATCTTAATCCGAGCGGCAAAAGCCGGAAAGGCGGCAAGGCGCGGCAAAACACCCCCGCACAGCCTGATCAGAAAAAGCGGTCGCGCCACAACCGGTGCTGTCAAGAGAGATTGCTTGCGGCTAGTATAGCTAATCAGAAAAAGCAGTCGCGCCACAACGCCTGCTCGCAACAGCAGCGGCTAAAGCGGCCTAAAGCGCATCAAAGCGAATGGCCGATTTGCAAATATTTGGCGCGCCGCTCCTGACGCAAAGCCGCGCCGTCTTTGGCCGCAAGCTCGGCCAGAGCTTTGGCCATCACATCGCCGGTTTCATCAATGATCGTCTGGGCATCACGGTGGGCGCCGCCAACCGGCTCGGCAATAATGCCGTCAATCACTTCCATACTGAACAAATCCTGCGCCGTAATGCGCATATTGGTTGCCGCCTCTTTGGCGCGGCCGGCATCACGCCATAAAATAGACGCCGCCCCTTCCGGCGAAATGACGGAATAGACCGCATGCTCCAGCATATAAACGCGATTGGCGGCGGCAATGGCTATTGCCCCGCCGGAGCCGCCTTCCCCAATGATTACGGCAATAACCGGCACTTGCAAATTCAGCATTTGCGCGGTAGAGCGGGCAATCGCCTCGGCCTGGCCGCGCTCTTCGGCGCTGACACCGGGATAAGCGCCGGCCGTATCCACCAGCGACAAAACCGGCAATTTAAAGCGGTCGGCCATTTCCATAATGCGCGCGGCTTTACGATACCCTTCCGGCCGGGCAGAGCCGAAATTATAGCGCAGCCTTGTTTTGGTATCGTGCCCTTTTTCCAGCCCCAAAAAAGCTACCGGCTCACCGCGAAAGCGGGCAAAACCGGCTTGCAGCGCTTCATCTTCGGCAAATTTGCGATCGCCGGAAAGCGGCGTTACATCGGTAAACAGGCGCCTGGCATAATGGAGGAAATGCGGGCGATCCGGGTGCCGCGCCACCTGGGTTTTCTGCCAGGGAGTGAGCTTTTTATACACATCGCGCAGGCCGCTTTGGGCGCGCTTTTCCAGCCTGGCAATTTCTTCCTGCGTGTCAATATTATCTTCCGCCGCGGCCAGTTTTTTTAACTCAAATATCTGACCTTCCAGATCAGCCACCGCTTTTTCAAAATCCAGATAATGATGCATTCATAAAACCTAATTTTGCCCAACCCCGCCTGTTGCAGCGCAAGCGCCCCTGAACATGAAGCCGGCAAAGCCTGTTCTGTTCCGCGCTGGCGCCGCCTGCTCTTGCAGTCTAACCAAAAATGCGGCTTTTAGCAAGCGCCCGGGCAAAAAGGCGCGGCCGCAGCGCTCCCGGCGCGGCACGGCAGCCTGAGCGCAAAGCCCGGCAGCACATGCCGGCCGCCGGCCGCTATGAGCAAAATTTCTGCCGCTTGCGCTATTTTTGCCTGTCGGCCAGCGGGTGGCTTGCCTGCACAAAACGGTGCAGTTTTTCCTCACGGATATGGGTATAAATTTGTGTGGTGGAAATATCGGCATGCCCCAAAAGCTGCTGCACGGCGCGCAGATCGGCGCCGTTTTGCAATAAATGGCTGGCAAAAGCGTGGCGCAGCACATGCGGCGACACAATACCGGCCGGCAGGCCGGCGCGCACGGCCAGAGCTTTTAGCTCCCGCGCCGCTACTTGCCGCGCCAGATGCGCCTTGCCGCCCGCAGCCGGGTAAAGCCATGGGCTGTCGCGGTATTTTGTCCCGGCGCGCAGCGCCAGCCAGGCTTGCGCCGCCGCCCGCGCCTCGCTGCTCAGCGGCACCAGCCGCTCTTTGCCGCCTTTGCCGGTTATCATAATATAATCAAGCCCGGCGGCAAACGCGCCGGCCGGCAGCGAAACCAGCTCGGAAATACGCAAACCTGTGGCATAAAGCAGCAGCAGCAGCGATAATAAACGCAAGGCCTGCTGCCGGGCGGCCGGCTTTTCGGCCGCGGCAAGCTGCGCTTTGGCATAATCAACCAGGCGCGTTATATCGTCTTCATACAGGATTTTCGGCAAGGCCTGTTGCCGGCGCGGCGCTTCCAGCAAGGCGCCTGGGTCATCATGCCGCAGCCCTTCACTATATAAAAAGCGGTAAAACTGCCGCAAAGCGGAAAGACGGCGCGCCTGGCTGGCCGGGGCAAAACCCTGCTCCGCCATGCCGGCCAGCAAAGCGGTCAAGGCGGCGGGGCTTGCTTCAGCCAGATATATGCCCGATTGCGCCAGATTTTCTGCCGCCCAGGCCAGATCGCGGCGATAAGATTCCAGGCTGTTGCGCGCCGCCCCTCTTTCCGCGCTCATCATTTCCAGAAATTGCTCAATAGCATGAGCAGCTTTTAACGGCTTTGGCTTCATCAATACCTGTCCTGTTGTTTCCGGCAGCCGTTATTTTGGCCGCTAAAAGTTAAAAAGCAGCCGCCAAAACCGGCCGGCTGTAACAAATTCCTGTTGCTTCCCCCGGGTAAATTGGCTAAAACTCGAGCGGTAAAGTCCACGTAGCTCAGTTGGATAGAGCACAGGATTCCTGAAATTGGGCACTATGATACGGAAACGGCATAGTGAATCTGCTCAAATTCGGGGAAGGCTTCAAAGCTTGCCGCGGCTCAGCCGCGCCGGCTTTATGCTAATCCCGAGCCAAGCCTTGTTTGGCCGGCGTCAAGCCGGCGCGGCAAGGAAGGTGTAGAGACTGGACGGGCAGCGCCTAAAGCCGGCTCAGAACCGCCCCTTTGTGCCGCACAGCCGGGCTGTGCGCCGGGGCGGCAAAGTTTTGGCCAGGGTGAAGGGACAGTCCGGACTGCAAACGCCAATGTGCGGCGGCGAAAGCCGTAGCGGTGCGAATCCTGGGGTCGGGGGTTCAATTCCCTCCGTGGACACCATTGCCCTTCTGCCGCCTGCGGCAGCGGCCAAAGCGGCGGCCTGAGCGCCTCCCTGACTGGCAATAATGAATATGGCGAGAAATGCGCCAAAGCGGCAGCGGCCAGGCCGTTATGCCGATGACAAGCGGGGCAGCAAAACTTCAGGCGAGCCGGCCTTCCTCTCTCCTCTGCTTTATGCCCCGCCGGCCGCGCGTGACATTACCGCCCCCCGGCAATCTATCCCCCGGCCGCGCAAACAACACTACCCCCCCCCGGCGGCTCAGGCCTCACCCGCAAACAGCGCCCGCGCCATGCGCACAAAGGCTTCTCCATGGCGCGGTTCGGTTATGGCCTCTTTTTCCGGCTTGCCGTTTTTGCCAATAATCGGCTTGCCGTCTTTACCCTTTTTATCCACCAGCTTTGCCCCGCCCAAATGCTCAAGCTGTTTCGCTTTTACCTTTGCGTTATGCAGCTTGTGTTCATTATTCATCTGCCAGCTTAATTCCAGCCCTTCGCGCTCCAGCAGCTCAATGAGCGATTTGGCAACAGCATTTTTCAGCTTGCGATCATAGGCCATAAGCTGCCGCGCTCTATTGGCCTCGGCA
>Ga0157360_1000023_pt1 | contig 95421 bp, 87 predicted proteins | sample AttlaeALBM1_FD_111483 | JGI IMG/M metagenome (GOLD analysis project Ga0157360, IMG submission 111483) | Fungus gardens microbial communities from leaf cutter ant in Ribeirão Preto, State of São Paulo, Brazil - Atta laevigata ALBM1 | ecosystem: Host-associated > Fungi > Mycelium > Unclassified ...
GGAATGGCGCCCGGAAAAAGCCGCATGCCGTGTAGAGCGGTAGTCTCGCGCCGGGCACAAAGCGCGAAATGGCAACGATGCGAATGACGTTTTTTGAGAACCAGTCCTGCGTGCGTTCCTGCTTTGGGAGGGTCAGGAAGCGGCGAAGGTAAGGCCAGCGTGCTCCGGCTGCACCGAAACCGTAGAGCCCCAGGTCTCCGACGGCGACGCCGAACCACAGTGCTCCAAGCGCCAGTGCTATGCTGACATGTCCGGCACGGGCTGCAACGCCTGACAGGACGGTGGCTACATCCTCGAGGATGAATGTCCCCACAATGATGCTGACGGCTTTCAGCCAGGCAGGCTGCGACGCCAGGGCGGGGCCAATGGCTATCATGCCGGGGGATGTTCCATGATCATGGAACGTTGATGTCGCATGTCGGCGCGCTGGCGACAATCTCAAGGCTGCGGTTTCATCCGTCTGAGCGCGGAAAGAAAGACGGGAGACTGGCGGGGAGCATCACAGGTTGCTAGCGTGCGCTGCAAATGAACCACCCTCTGGGGGCAGACAGTCCAGTGCTTAAAAGACGTAACCTTCTTGCCGCTTTTTCCTCGGTCGCCGGAGCTGCGGCGATGGGGATACGCTCTGCTGAAGCGCAGGATTATGGGGCGTTTCTCGCGGGTGTGAGAACGCAGGCGCTGGCTCAGGGGCTGTCGTCCAGTATCATTTCCCGTGCTCTGTCCCTTACGAAGGAACCGAACCCCAAGGTTCTGAAGCTTGATAGACATCAGCCTGAGTTCACGCTGACATGGGCCCAGTACCGTGATCGCGTTCTGCCAGAGTCGCGGTTCCAAAAAGGTCGCACCACTTACGCAGGCGTTGAAAACGTCATGGCCCCGGTGACGGCGCGCTTCGGATGCGATGATCGTGCGGTCATGGGGATTTGGGGCCTCGAGTCGGGCTTTGGGGCTCATACCGGTACGTTCTCGGTTGTGGATGCGTTGGCGACACTGGCCTTTGATGGTCGTCGCTCTACGTTTTTCCGGGGAGAGCTGATGAAGGCGCTCCAGATCCTGAATGACGGCGATATCGCCCCCGAAGCCATGATGGGCAGTTATGCCGGAGCCATGGGGCAGGCTCAGTTCATGCCAAGCGCTTATCTGCGCTATGCGGCGGATGGAGATGGAGACGGCAAGCGCAATATCTGGACGTCCCAGCCGGATGTGTTCGCATCCATTGCCAATTACATGGGGAAATGTGGCTGGCAGCCTTACGAGCCCTGGGGGCAGGAAGTGACGTTGGCAAATGCGCTCGACAAGAGCCAAATCGGTCGGACCAACACAAAGTCTCTTGCGGAATGGATGTCTCTGGGTGTGCGCCGGGCAGATGGGGCACGTTTCTCTCGGACTGACGTACAGGGTGCGATCATTCAGCCGGATGGTGCTGGTACGCAGGCCTTCATGGTTTACCATAATTTCAACGTGATCCGTCGTTACAATCCATCTGATTATTACGCACTGGGCGTAGGTCTTCTGGGAACCGGCATTGTTACTCCGTAATTGCGCGCCACTTCTGGCGTTTCTGCCTCTGTTTGGCGCCTGTCATCAGGATGACGCGCCTGTACCTGCCGCGCGTCCTCATTATGAGCTGGGGAATGCCTGGCAGGGGCCACAGGAGTGGTTTTATCCCTATGAGCAGTTTGATTACCGCGCGACTGGCCTTGCGACACGCGAAACGACTCTGAAGGGGCAGCTTGCGTCTGATGGGGAGGTCTGGTCTGCGGACGGCATGACCGGATCGCATCAGACCTTGCAGCTTCCTGCTGTCGTGGCAGTACGAAATCTGATCAACGGACGTGTTGTGCGTATCCGATTGACGCGTCGGGGTCCGGAAAGCGCCGGGCGAATTATTGCCCTCTCTCCGAAAGCTGCGGATCTGCTGGGGATGACCGCCGACACACCTGTAGAGGTGACGGAAGACGAAGCAGCGAGCCGTACTCTGGTCGAAGGGTTGACCGGCGCTCCTCATCTGGACGTTCAATCCGCTCCGGTTGGAGAGGTTCGTGCAGAATCTCTCGATGGTGGGGCGGCGAAGACCTACGGAGGCGACTCGTCGGATGGGCGTCAGGCGGTCTCTACGCTTACCCCGATGCCTGTCACGTGGTCGCAGGGTAGTCCGGGGCCTACGGGGCTTTATGTTTTGCTGGGAAAGTTTTCCGGTCGCGGAGCTGCTGCCAGCATTGCGGCGCGGTGTTCAGGAGAGGTTCAGCGCATGCCTGATGGAGCAGGTCTGGACTGGCGTGTGAGGTCCGGACCCTATACCGATACCGCCCAAGCCGATGCGGCACTGGACCGGACCCATGCGTGCGGGGTAGAGGGCGCGCGGATCATTGTGGAATGACGGCCGTGATTAAGGCTGAAAGACTGGGGACGAACGTGCGGACTAGACGCTCTCTTTTCGGTGGTGTGGCAGGTTTTGCTGCCTGTGCTTCTTTTGGCGGGCCGCTGAGTGCACTGGCACGCCCGCATCATCATGCTGGCCACGCGAAGGCCGCCGCTGCCGGAGCGTCTGCTGCTCCTGCAGCACCAGTTGGAACGCCTGCGAATACGCCGATCGGCCCGTTCGATACCGTGGCACGCTGGGCTTATATCGTGGACTTCGATACGGGCGCCGTTCTGCTGGACAAGGCTGCTGACGAGCGCATGGCACCGTCGTCCCTGACGAAGATGATGACGGCCTATATCGTGTTCGGGATGTTGGCGACGGGACGTCTGCGTCTGGACCAGGCGCTTCCAGTGAGCGAAAAAGCGTGGCGGACGCAGGGGTCCAAGATGTTCGTGCCGCTTGGCGAAAGCGTCGCGGTACAGGATCTTATCCAGGGCATGGTGATCCAGTCCGGTAACGATGCCTGCGTGGTGCTGGCTGAAGGCATTGCCGGGTCTGAAGAGCGCTTTGTCGCGATGATGAACGAGGAAGCGCCCAAGATTGGGCTGAACAATTCGCACTTCATGAACGTGACGGGTTTGCCGGCTGAGGGGCATTACATGTCCGCTCATGACGTAGCGACCGTCGCCATGCACCTGATCCGTGATTTCCCGCAGTATTATCACTTCTTTGGTGAAACCGAGTTCCTGTTCAACAAGATCAAGCAGGGCAACCGGAACGTTCTCGTGGACAAGGGCCTTGCTGACGGTCTGAAGACGGGTCATACCGATGCAGGTGGGTTTGGTCTTTGCGCCAGCTCTAATCGCAATGGCAATCGCGTCATTGTTGTGATCAACGGCACGGCGTCCAGCAATGAGCGCGCTCATGAAGGCGAGCGTCTGATGGCGTGGGCTTTCGCAAATTTCGAAAGTGCGACCCTGTTCCGCAAGGGACAGGTTGTCGATCATGCGCCTGTCTGGATGGGTGAGCGCAAAGCTGTTCCGCTCGTGGCGGGTGCTGACATTGTGATGACGATGCCGGTTGGCTGGCAGCAGCGCTCTCACATCGCGGTGGATTATGCGTCTCCGGTGATTGCGCCGGTTGTCGCCGGGCAGTCCTGTGGGGCGATCGTAATTTCAGCGCCGGGCATGGCGGATATTCGTGTGGCGCTTCAGGCTGGAGCGTCCGTTGCGAAACTTGGACTGGTTGGACGTGCAATGGCGCGCCTTGGTCATGGCCCTGCAAATTAAAAACGGCCTGTTCATCACGCTGGAAGGTGGCGAAGGCGCGGGGAAATCCACGCAGGCGCGCCTTCTGGCGGATGCGCTTCGAGACCGCGGGTACGAGACGATCCTGACGCGTGAACCGGGCGGGACGCCGGGCGCGGAGGCCATCCGTCATCTGCTTCTGTTCGGGGAAGAAGAATTTTCCTGGCGTGCGGAAGTGCTGGCTCATATGGCAGCGCGCTGTGACCATCTGGATAATCTGATCCTGCCCGCCCTTGGGCGTGGTGCAATTGTTGTTTGTGACCGGTTTCATGACTCGACGTTGGCTTATCAGGGCTACGGCGTTGGGAATGCGTCAGCGGAGCGTCTGGAGTTTATCACGGGCGCCCGTCGTCTCGTGGCGCGCGAGCCGGATCTGACATTGCTGCTGGAGCTTCCACGGGAGCAGGCGCTTGAGCGTTTGGAAAGCCGTGGGGGACGGACGGATCGTTATGAAGGTCAGGCTGAGGCTTTTCATCAGCGTGTCCTGACGGGCTTCGATACGATTGCCCGTGCAGAACCCGAACGCGTGAAGCGTATCAATGCTGGTCGCACGCCAGAGGCCGTAGGCCGCGGTCTGCTCGAAGCTGTGCTGCAACGTCTGGATCAAACGGCAAGTGTTTCTGGCGCGTGACGGATCCTCGGCACACGTTTGAACTTCGGGGCCATGAAGCGGCGGAAAATATTTTCAGAGCTGCTTTGGCTTCGGGGCGTCTTCATCATGCCTGGCTGATTTCCGGTCCTGTGGGGATCGGGAAGGCAACACTGGCGTTTCGTCTGGCTCGTATTCTTTTAAACGGGGAAGATCCCAATTCTCCTGCTGGTCGGCGTGTTACGGCCGCCACGCATGGCGATCTTCTGGAAATCTCCCGTGCTGTTGACGAGAAAAAAGGGCGTCTGCGCGGAGAAATTACGGCTGCGGACGTGCGGCCGGTCCAGTCTTTCCTGCATCACACGGCGACCGAGGGTGGCTGGCGTGTGGTTATTGTGGACGGGGCGGAGTTTCTGAACCGTTTTGCGGCTAACGCGCTTCTGAAAATTCTTGAAGAGCCACCGCCGCGTGCCATCCTGCTGCTTACGACGGCGTCTCCCGGCAAGCTTCTTCCCACAATCCGGAGCCGCTGCCGGGCATTGGCGTTGTCTCCCGTTTCAGATCGGGACATGCGGGCCATTCTGCCGGATGTCCCGGCAGATGTGCTGGCAAGGGCGCATGGGTCACCGGGGCGGGCGCTGTTTCTGGCGCAGGATCGGGATGGGGCCATTGCGGGTTTTGTGGCGGAAATCCTGGCCGGGAAGGCTTTGAATGCGGAAATGCTTCCTCTCATTGACCGGATTGCCCGGGAGACGGAAGGTTTCGCATTGCTCTGTGATTTGCTAGGCGAGGGGCTGGCAGAACGCGCACGCTCGGCTGCACGACGTGGCGACCTGCTTCTTGCTGATTTTTCTGCCCGTCAGTGTTCGGAACTTGATACACTGAAGCGGCAGACAGACGGTTTTAATCTGGACAAGGCCCAGGCCATCCGTCAGGCAGTGGAACGCGCTGCCGGGACGTGATTGGCTCGGGCATGACAAGACGAGTGGACATGACGCGGCGCTTCACCATTACAACTCCGATTTTCTACGTGAACGGCGCTCCGCATATCGGGCATGCCTATACGTCCATTGCGGCTGACGTTCTGGCCCGTTTCCATCGCCTGAATGGGGAAGACGTTCTGTTCGTCAGCGGGACAGACGAACATGGCCAGAAGGTCGAACAGACCGCGACCGCTCAGGGCATGGACACGCAGGCCTATGCGGACAAGATTTCTGCGTCGTTCCGCCAGATGCAGCAGGACATGGCGATCTCCACGGATGAATTTATTCGCACCACGGATGAGCGCCACAAGGTTGCAGCGACGGCTCTGTGGGAAAAGGTTGCGGCCAACGGCCACATCTATCTCGGCGCATATGAAGGCTGGTATTCCACGCGGGATGAAGCGTTCATTGGTGAGGATGAGCTGGTCAAGAAGCCGGATGGCACGATGGTTGCTCCATCCGGTGCGCCGGTAGAGCGTGTCAAGGAGCCGTCCTACTTCTTCAAGCTGTCCGAGTTTCAGGACCGTCTGCTGAAGCTGTATGAAGATAACCCCGACTTCATTGGCCCGCATGGCCCCCGTCGGGAAATCGAGAGCTTCGTGAAGCAGGGGCTGAAGGATCTTTCCGTCAGCCGGACCAGCTTCAAATGGGGGATTCCGGTTCCGAATGACCCTGATCACGTCATGTATGTCTGGTTCGATGCGCTCGCCAACTATCTGACGGCTGTGGGTTACCCGGATCTGAATGATCCGCGTGCGAAGTTCTGGCCGGCTGACCTGCATATTGTTGGCAAGGAAATCGCCCGGTTCCATTGCGTGTACTGGCCCGCGTTCCTGATGGCTGCGGGTATCGAACTGCCGAAGAGCGTGTTCGCCCATGGCTGGTGGACGGTTGAAGGCGAGAAGATGAGCAAGTCTCTCGGCAACGTTCTGGATCCGAAGGCGCTGGCTGATGAGTTCGGTCTGGATGCGCTAAGGTTCTTCCTGATGCGTGAAGTGCCGTTTGGTGGCGATTCAAACTTCAGCCGTCGCTCTATGATTACGCGCACGAATGTCGAACTGGCGAACGATCTTGGCAATCTGTGTCAGCGGACGCTGAGCCTCGTGGCGCGCAATCTTGGCGGCGTCGTGCCGGAGCGTGGCCCACTGACGGAAGATGATCAGACCATTCTGGCCTCCGTTCAGCTGTTGCCAACGCTCATGAGTGAACAGATCGAGCGCAAGGCGATCACGGACGCGCTTGAGGAAGTGTGGAAGATCATTCGTGCAGCTAACTCGTACATCGACCGTCAGGCTCCCTGGGCGCTGAAGAAGACCGATCCGGAGCGGATGGCGCATGTGCTGCGTGTGCTACTGGATGTAATCCGTGGCATCGCGACGATGCTCCAGCCTTACATGCCCAACACCATGGACAAGATGCTGACGCAGCTTGGTGTCGAAGACGGCGAGCGCACATTCGCGGCTCTTGAAACGCCGCTGCCGGGTGGCCGCACACTGCCGAAGCCAGAAGGGCTGTTCCCGCGCTTTGTCGTCGAGGAAGCAGAATGACGGGACTGATCGACAGTCACTGCCATCTGGACCGTCTTGACGATGTGCCTGCCGCGCTGGAGATCGCGCGGCAGGCCGGTCTGGATGGCATGATTACGATCGGAACGCGGTTTTCTCAGGCTGACACGCAGATTGGCCTGACGCGGTTTGACACGCCGGATTTGCGCGTCTGGTGTGCGATCGGGACGCATCCTGATCATGTGGGTGAGGAGCGTTTGCCGTCCGTTGAGGAGCTGGTGCGCAAGGCGGAACCGTCCTGCGTGGTTGCTATTGGCGAGTCTGGGCTCGACTACTTTCATAGCGGTGACGAGGCCAAGCCAGCGCAGCATGCGGCGTTCAGAACGCACATTGCCGCGGCTCGGGAAACGGGATTGCCGGTGGTGATCCATACGCGTCAGGCGGATGACGACACGATTGCGATCCTGCGGGATGAGAGCGGGAAGGGAGCCTTTCCGTTTCTGATCCATTGTTTCGCGTCGGATCCAAATCTGGCGGAAGCTGCGTTGGAACTTGGCGGGTACATCAGCTTTTCCGGACTTCTGACATTCCCGAAATGTGAAGAGATTCGGGAAGTCGCCCGGATCGTTCCGGAAGATCGGCTCCTGGTGGAGACGGACAGTCCGTTCCTTGCGCCTGTGCCGAAGCGGGGTAAACCGAATACGCCGGGATATGTTGCCCACACGGCGGCCCGTCTTGCGCAGGAGCGCGGGGTTTCTGCTGAGCGGATTGCCGAAATCACGACGGCTAACGTGCATCGACTGTTTGCAAGGACGCGCCCGTGAAAGTCACGATCCTCGGATGTGGTGGTTCAGCCGGTGTCCCGATGCTTGGGGGGCAGGATGGTTCACAAACGGGGATCTGGGGGCATTGTAATCCGGAAAATCCGAAGAACCGGCGGACACGCTCGTCGATCGTGATTGAAGGTGAGGGCGGCTTTCGGCTTCTGGTTGATTCTGGCCCGGATTTCAGGTCTCAGATGCTGAATTGTGGCCTGAGCCACATTGATGCAGTGCTCTATACGCATCCGCATAGTGATCATATTGCCGGGCTGGATGATCTGCGGGCGATTAATCGCGTGATTGACAGGCCATTGCCGTTATTGGCGGCTCAAAGCACTCTGGAAGAGCTTCGACAGCGCTTTGCCTATGCTTTTGCGCCCTGGAAGGGGCCGGATTTTTATCGTCCGGTCTTTGATGAGCAGGTCGTCGCAGCTGGCCAGTCGGTTACTTTTCCGGGTCTTGAAGGGCATATTTTCGAGCAGAGGCACGGGAGGATCACGTCTCTGGGGCTGCGTTTCGGGAAGTTTGCATATTCCACAGATGTTGAAACGCTGTCTGAAGAGGCATTATCGCTTCTCGATGGCGTTGGAACATGGGTTGTGGATTGCTTCCAATATGAGCCGCATCCGGCTCATGCATGGCTGGAACGTGTGCTGGAATGGCGTACGAAGATCAGGGCAGGGCGCACAATTCTGACCCATATGGGCACAGATATGGACTACGACATTCTGTGCAAGACGCTACTGCCGGATGTACGGCCAGCGTATGACGGAATGGTTCTGGAATTCTGAAAAATGAAAAAACCGGGCAGGGGGTCTGCCCGGTTTTTTTAAGGTCAGAACGTGATCATCGCACCAGCGGACATGGTGTGATCGCTTTCACGGTTCGGGCCGTGAGCAGCAGATTCCGTATGGGCGTATTCACCTACAAGGAACATCCAGTCCGTCAGCGTGTAATACAGTGCGCCGACTTCGGATTCATTGCGGCGGACCAGTGACGGGTTGTCTTCGCCGGCCGCCTGATAAAGGTTACTGACACCGTAGCTTCCAACCAGTTTCAGGCGCGGCAGGATCTTATAGGATGCCTGCACATAGTAACCTTCAGAGTTACGTTTGCGTCCGTTTTGTGAAATGCCGTCAAACAGAAGGCCCGTCGTGCCGAGTCCGTTGCCGTAATAGTAGTACGCCACGCCTTCAAATGGTCCGCGCGAGACTTTCATGCCAACGTCGCCAGCGGCAACGGTTGCGCCTTTGCGGCTGTCTGTGCCGAGGGTTGAACTGGTCAGGTTCTGAACGTGCTGGGTCAGGAAACTGGCCCAGAAGCGTGTCGTGAAACCGGCAATGGTCGCATCGTAAGTGACTTTACCCTGAACCATGGGCGAACTGTGCTGCGTGGTTGTCGCAGACAGACCGCCGCCAGCGTAATTGTACTGGTCCAGTGGGGTCATGATTCCAAGAGAGCCCTGGAGGCCATGCCATTTCGGGGAAATATAGGTAATTTGCGGGAGCCAGTCCGTATAGACGTAACCAACACCGATGCGGCCGAGCGATGTATTGGCCGGGTTGGCGTTGCTGCCGGTGCTGCCGACGCTGAGGAGTGTTGCGTCATTCAGGATGGCATCGGAAGCAAACAGCGCGATGTCACGACCGATCTTGATGGTTCCCAGTTTGTCGGTTCCCGCAGTCATGTAAACCTGACGGAAATCAACACCAGCGGTACCGAGGCCAACAGGGCTGCCTCCGGAATTGGCGTTGAATGACCCGACATCTGCATTGTTCAGGCCCGGGTACATACCGAAGACAGCACCGAGTTTGATGCCTTCCTGAACGGTGTTCAGCTTGAGGATCAGACCGCCAGGCAGAAGTCCGTTACGGACGGAAGAAGAGTCAAAGCCGCTTGAACCGGTTGAAACGCCGCCTGCCACGGGACGACCGCCGCCAGGGCTATTATACGTATAGAAACCGTTGACGAAGCCTGAGAGATTGATCTCGATCTGGCCGGCCTGAACGGTCACGCCTTTGCCTGCGACATAAGGTTTAACGCGAACGACGCTGTCTGGATCGTAGTGCGCGAGCATGGAGCGTGCATCACGTGCGCTGGCTGCTGCGTCCTTGGCTGCACGTTGTGCTGCCTGAGAGGCGGCGATGGTTGTCACATCCGGCGGCTCAAGAGAGCCATCGTACTGATTGGGGTTGTACCGGCGATAACGGTTGTGTCTGGCAGGGGGGCTGGATGTGCCGTCCTGATTTTCCGAAGAAGCAGAATGACCGTGTCTGAGATGGTGTGCGAGAAGACTGTTGTACTCGCCGCGTGTCAGGCTGCCCTTGGCGCGAAGGATATCCAGAAGCTCGGTATAGTCATCGGCCTGTGCCGTCATGGGAAGAACCGTAAGCGAGCCCAGAGAGAAAGCGCAGCCCAAAAAGGCAATCTGACGCAAAGAAAGGCGAGCCATGCAATGATCGTTCCATTGAATGAGCCGGTCACGGAAATGCGTTCGGAGACCGGAGAAATTGAACTTCGTTTCACGTTAGCGCCGAAACGGTCATTCTTTGCAACAAGTCATCGTGTATCACGAATATGTGAGTAAACAGCCGTTTTTCGATATATGAGTTGGCATAATACATATTATACGACATTCGTGTGAGCAAATATTGAAACTCTCCTGACGCTTGAAAAACCGAGCGCCTGAGTCTCTCAACTCGCCGTTTTGTTGGATTTTTGCCTGTTTGTACGCCTCCGCATTGGCAATATTGGGATATTGGGATTATGCCACAATCACTATTCTCTGCAGTTTTCTGCGGTTTTCCTGAAAAATATCTTTCTAAAATCGAAGGCTGATCTCAGTGGCAAAACGCCACAAGGAGTTGTGATGACGCAATGCATGGCATTTTGCCATAGATTTGGATTGGGACATTTTGCCACAGATCTATGTATTGGCATTTTGCCAATGGTCTTCTCATCCCCTCTTTACCCCGCATCCGGCTGCCCGCTACGAAGGGTTTTCCCCTCTCGTCTCCGAGGTCTGCTTTGACTGAAGTGCTCCCTAACGATCCCGTTATCGATGCTTTGACTATCCCTGACCGTAAGGAGATTCTTGGTCATCCGAGGGGGCTCTGGGTTCTCGTCCTGACCGAAGGATGGGTCGCATTTTCCCTCTACGGGTTGCAGTCCATCCTTGTTCTGTATCTGGCTGATCATCTTCTTCAGCCGGGGCATATTGAGAATGTCTGGGGCATGGGTGCTGTGAAAGCCGTTCTGGGCATTCTTTATGCTCCAGTCGGAATTCAGGCGACGGCTGGCGCCATAACGGGGCTATTCCTGGCTCTGATTTACGCCACGCCCCTACTGGGTGGCTTCGTGGCTGACCGGCTTTTGGGTAAAACCAGAACCATTCTTCTGGGCGCCATTCTGATGACAATCGGGCATATCCTGATGTCGTTCGACTGGAGTTTTGTTCTGGCCTTCGTGCTCCTGCCGCTGGGCATTGGAGCCGCTGGTGGTCTTCGGGCGCAGGTTGGCGCACTTTATGCGCTGGATGATCGCAGACGGTCAGACGCTTATCAGATCTATTCCCTTGGTGTGCAGGCTGCCGTCATTGTGTCACCTGCCCTTTGCGGAATGCTGGCGGCGAAAGCCTGGCACTGGGGATTTCTCACCGCCGGTTTTGGCATGCTGATCGGGTTGATTGTTTATCTTTTTGGGCGTCGCTGGTTGCCTGAGGACGCGATTTTCAAGGCGTCATCCCCTCGCCCACGCCTGACGTCTCGCGAGAAAAAAACAATCATCCTGCTTCTGGCTTTGCTGCCAGTGCTGGCCTTGGGGGCGCTTCCTAATGATGAGATTTTTGACGGGTACCTGTTATGGGGCCGGGAACACTATCAACTGACGTTCTTCGGGCATCTGTTCCCTGTCAGCAGCCTTGTCTCGTTCGATGGCTTCATCAGCACTCTGATGACGATTTCCGTCCTTTGGTTCTGGCGCATGTATGCCAAACACAGGACTGAGCCAGTAGAAATCACCAAGGTTGCAATCGGTACTTTTATTGCCTCATTCGGCCCGGCTGTGCTGGCTCTGGCGTCGTGGCTTTATCCTGGGCCCCACCAGATCAGCCTGCTTTGGGGGCTGGCTTTTCATATCATCAACGATATCGGCTTCAGCATGAGCTATGCCATTGGAATGGCAATGTATTCCCGTGCAGCGCCCGTCAGTTTGAATACGATTTTCGTATCCTGCTTCTCGCTCCATCTCTTCATGGCCAATCTGACCATTGGCAAGCTCTCAACCCTGATCGGGCATATCGGGGACGTTCCGTTCTGGCTTCTGCACAGTGGTGCCAGTCTGGTGGCCGCGGTGATTTTGCTCTTCTGTTCGATCTTTTTCCGGAGCCTCCTGGCCCCGGAAAATCTGCCCTCAGGGAGAGACGATCCGTCTCATATCCTGTGATGGCGCCAGTCTGACGCCTTCTGCCGTCTGTAGGACGTACGGATCGAGCAGACCGTCCGCCCGCTTGTTGCTCCGTGCGATGATAAGGCGCTGAACGATTGGGTAGTCGTGGATCAATCGTTCAAAGACGGGCTTGGGAATGGCCAATAAGTGGCTGAACTGAAGAGCGCGAACGGTCCCGGGCATGCGCTCGCTCCGGATGACGCTGGCCGCACCAATCAGATCCCCGCTCCCGAACAGGATTTCCCGCTCCGGTAGATGAACTTCCGCCAGACCTGCGACTTGTGCATAGACCGTCCGGACATTCTGCCCGCGCTTGAACAGAACTTCTCCCGGAGAGACGAACCGCATTGCGACCTTGCGGGAAAGCGTATGCAATACGCTGTCGGGCACGCCATTGAACGCCGGGAACGCTCTCATGCGCTGTTCGATACCGCTCTTCAAGTTGAACCGCAAAGGCGCCTCAAGGCGTGCGCTGCGGCGTTCGATATCGCGATGCAGTTCCCGGTGCAGCTCTTCGGAAATCAGGTTGTCGGCCTGAAGCGCGTCGTATTCCTCGTCTTCCAAACGCAGGGCGATCTGGCGCAGGATCCTGCTTTCCAGGGCTTCTGAATACCCGGAATAATGGAGGCGTAATGTTTCCAGCGCATCGTCAAGCAGCTTGCGCTGACGACCCAGAACTTCGGACACGATTTCCGTAATGCGCGGACCAAGAGTTGGCTCCATACGCTGACGGACAAAGCGTTGCAGTGACAGAGACACCAGATGCGCGATGATGAGCATCTCGAAGCGTTCCATCATCGCGTACATCAACGGTTCATCGAAATGGAAGCGACTGTGCAGATCCTGAGCAACACGGAAGCGTAGAGGCGGCTGGAGACGGCGCTTCAGAGCCTTGACGTATCCATAGCGCCCTTCCAGTCGGGCGCCGTCCGACATGGCCTCGGCCGTTCGAAGAAGCGTCTCCATCACGCGGCGTGACAGGCCCTGAATGCGGAAGAGATCCAGAAGCAGGGAGCGCTCCTGATTGGCGATCGTGATCAGCGCGATATTCACGCGGGCACGATCACTTAGGGCGGACTCAAAATTATTGGCCGCCCTCTCCTTTTCCGCACGTTTTTCAATGCGGCTGATGACGCCGATGCGTGTCTGCTCGCTGAAGCCAAGCTCGTCGGACATGACGCGGGTGCGTTCAGCGACTTCGCCAAGACCAATGCCCAGAATTTGCTGGCGAATGGCCTGATCAATCGGGGAAAGCTGATCGAGCTTCAGGAACAGAACGAGCGAGCGCAGGGTCGTACCGTTGACCAGCAGAGTGATCAGAACGAACCCCGTGGCAATGATACCAATGAAGTGCGCGACAGGGCTGGAGACGCTCTGGTTCTCCGTCACGGCCAGCGCCAGTGCCAGCGTAATGGCACCACGCAGACCACCCCAGACCATGGTGGCTTTGAACGGTGTGGGTACCGGAGGGGAAAGCTTCGTAAAGGCCAGAATGGGTAGCAGACCGAAGACTACGGCACCACGCGCCAGAAGGCCTGCCACGCTGGCGATCAGGATCAGCACGCAATCCCAGCGGGTCATGCCGATCAACAGACGCGGAACCAGCATGGATGCCAGCAGGAACACGAGTGATCCCGCCCAGAAGACCAGTTGCTGCCAGAGTTCGTTGAGAAAACGCCAGACCTGTGGGCGAAAGGTTGACGGGCCATAGGCAGAAACAGTCAGACCTGCAGCGGCCGTCGCAACCACACCGGAGAACCCAAGCATTTCGTCACACAGGATATAGACCGTGTAGGGCAATGCGAGTGTGAGCGTGATTTCGGCGGCTGGTGCACCACCTAGACCCGCGATCAGAAGAAGCGTCAGCCGACCGAGACAGACACCTACGACGATTGCACCGCCGAAAGCAGACGCGAAATCAACAACGGCCTCACCGAGATGGATATGCCGGTGCGATGTGACGGAGGCCAGCAGAATGGCAAAGATCGCGATGGCGGCAGCATCGTTCAGGAGCGCCTCGCCTTCAACAAGGCGGGTTAGCCGTGAGGCAGCGCCGATTTCCCGGAAGATGCCAGCCACGGCGGATGGATCGGTCGTGGCGACGATGGAGCCGAGCAGTAGGCAGACAACGAGGCTTTGTCCGGCAAAGGGATAGAGCGCAAAGCCGATTGTTGCGGTTGAAACCACGACCGCCACAACGGCCAGGAGAAGGACCGTTGCCGTTTCATGGGCCAGACGTCTTACATCAATGGCCATGGCACCCTGGAAAACCAGAATGGGCAGGAAGATCAGCAGGAAGGCTTCGCTGTTGATCGGAAAGTAGATCAGGGCTTCAGCCGCGCCATCCAGCAGGTCCGTGGCTGATGAACGTACGACAAGAGAGGCTGCTCCGCCGAGGACAATACCAGCAAGGGCAAGCAGGACCGTTTCGGAAATCTCAAGCCGTTTGGCCAGAGGCTGAATGATGCTGACGAGCGTGAGCAGGAACGCAATCGCGAGAAGAACGGCTGCAAGCCCTGTCACCATCATTGTATTCCGTACTCCTTTAGTTCGAAAGCCATCCTAGAGAGCGTTTCCGCCTCATGATAGCGTTGTCTTCAAATTATGTGTCTGCAGCGGCAAGCCACTGTTCTACCTGACTTTCCGGATCTTCCGCACGAATGAAGTCGCTGACGGCAGCCACACTGTCGGCTCCAGCTTTCAGGCAGGCTGGCAGACGCTCCAGCGTAATGCCCCCGATGGCCACCAGGGGAACATCACCGCAGAGTTCCCGCCACTCCGTCAGACGCTCAACGCCCTGAGGACCGAACGCCATCTTCTTCAGTTTCGTTTCCCAGATTGGGCCAAGCGCAATATAATCCGGCTTGCAGGCCAGAGCGCGTTGCAGCTCTTCGTGGCTATGGGTCGAAATGCCGAGGCGGATACCTGTTTGCCGGATGGCATCCAGATCAGCTGTATCAAGATCTTCCTGTCCCAGATGCAGCCATTCATAGCCGAGTTCGATTGCCAGTTCCCAGTAATCGTTCAGCACGAGGGCGACATTATGGCGTACGGCAAGTTCCTGTGCGGTTTCGATCTGGGCGCGCAGTTCTTCGGGCGGAAGATCCTTGAGGCGAAGCTGAATGAAGCGTGCGCCCGCTCCGCCAAGGCGCTCAACCCAGCGCGGATGATCAACGACCGGATAAATCTTTGAAGGCAGACGGGACATCAGAGCATTTCTCCACCAAGGCTACGGGCCAGACCCAGTGTCGGGGTCGATGGCACCGCCATATCGCGTTCTTCCATAGGGTCTGCGGCATAACCTGCCAGGCCGGCTTCACAGGCCAGACGAAAAGCCTTCGCCATCTGTGCCGGATCGCCAGCCTTGGCGACGGCTGTGTTGATCAGGACGGCGTCATATCCGAGTTCGAACGCCGCCGCCGCGTGAGACGGTTTTCCGATCCCGGCATCCACAACCATCGGAACATCTGGAAAATGTCCACGGAGCGCGCGCAGACCGAAAAGATTGTTCAATCCCCTGCCCGAGCCAATCGGCGCCCCCCATGGCATCAGGACTTCTGCGCCAGCACGTAGCAGGCGCTCTGCGACGACCAGGTCTTCCGTGGTGTATGGGAAGACCTGAAACCCGTCTTCCGTCAGGATGCGCGTTGCTTCCACAAGCCCGAAGACATCCGGCTGGAGCAGATCACCCTGCCCGATCACTTCGAGCTTGATCCAATCCGTACCGAAGACATCGCGAGCCATCTGGGCCGTCGTAACGGCTTCACGAACACCATGGCAGCCAGCCGTATTGGGCAGGACCGGAACGTCAAGGCTCTGGATCAGAGACCAGAAGGCCTGCCCCGCCTGTGCGCCTGCGGACTCCCGACGAAGGGATACCGTCACAACGCCCGCCTGCGCTGCTTTGACTGCATCAGCAAGAATGGCCGGGCTATCGTATTGCGCCGTCCCCAGCATCAGACGGGAGGACAGTTCAGTATCGTAAAATTTCATGCTTCAGCCTCCCTGCATCGGGGCAAGGATTTCAAGAACAGCTCCCTCGTCCACAGTCTTGAGGCTCCGCTGGGTTGCGGGAACGAAAAAGCCGTTCAGGGCGGTTGCAACGCGGGCTTTCCCGTAGCCCAGCTCATCAAGAATGGCTCCAAGGGTTCGGGCATGAACCTCTCTGGGTTCGTCATTGACGGTGATCTGCATGATGTCTCTCCCATCCAGGGCTGTACGAGGAAGAAAGGGTTCAGGCCCGATCTGTTCCGAAAATGATGTCACAGACTTCCCTTGCACGCGCTGGCGATAACAGGAACCCGTGACGATACATGCCATTAAGGGAAATCCTGTTGCCCTCTCGCCGGACGCGGGGAACGTTGTCGGGATAAGCGGGCCTTAGCCCGGCATTGGCTTCCAGAAGTTCAGCCTCAGCAAAAGCCGGATGAAGCGTGTAGGCGGCGTTCAGAAGGTCCGTGATGGCGCGCACTGTAATGGCGCGGGTGTCATCGCTTTCCACCATGGTTGCACCGACCATAAAGACGGAGTTGTCTCGTGGCACGATATAGACCGGAATACGTGGGTGCAGCATTCGGATCGGGCGATGAAGCGTGATTTCGGGGCAGCGCAAAAGCACCATTTCGCCGCGCATTCCCCGCAAATCTTTCTGGACGTCACGCGCGGCAACGCCTGTGCAGTCTATAATCCAGTCAAAGAGCGTTTCATCCGCCTGCGGATGAGACAGCAGGGTTCCGCCATTCTGGTTCAGTTTGTCCGCGAGGGCCTGAAGGGCTTTGCGTGGATCAACATGGCCTTCTTCTGCAAAAAACAGCGCCTTGTCGAAGCGATCTTCCAGATCGGGTTCGAGAGCTCGGATGCGCTCAACGCCGATTGTTTCGAAATGACTGGTCCGACGCCCGAACCGCGTAAGTTCAGGTGTGTCACGCGGAGGAGCAACCACGAGACTTCCTGCCTGTACGACGTCCGGAACATGGGTTTTCCACCAATCGAGCGATGTCAGACTATCCTGTGTGACTTCATCGGGCGCGGATTCTGCTTCGCACCACGGCGCAAGCATCCCGCCCGCGAACCATGACGCTCCGGCCCCCACGCGACCGCCTGCATCATGGACTGTGACCCTGGCGCCTTGCTCGGACAGAGCGACCGCTGTGACCATTCCAGCGACCCCGGCTCCACGAACCAGAATGTGAGGTCCCGTCATGCATGCCCTCCCCAAAAAAGCCGGCCGGAAAAACCGGGACGAGTGTAACACACCTCTCCGGATTGGTCAGGAGCCTCGCGCAGGAAGGTGATCGACGTTGTACAGAAGGATCGTGTACCGGCCTTCTGACACACGAGCCGCTGGTGTGCCGAAAGTTTGGAGCGCACCAGCCTCAGTGAATGTCTCTTCAGGATGAGGAATCACGACGAAAAAAGCTTTACCATCAAAGCTGTGCCAGTTCATGCGTTTGCGAATATGCACGAAGGGGACAATGGTTCCGTCTCCCTGTGTCACTGCGGGATACACATGAAGCTTCCCCAGAGAGGCGACTTCGAGATTTCCGGAACTCCACCAGGTACCAATTCCGTCAGCCGGGAAGTCCTTCTCCAGGCGTTTGAGAAGCTGATTATCTTCCGTGCTGAGGATCCCCGTGGAGCATGGCGGCATGTCTCGGTAATCTGTGATCAGGGTCGCGGCCAGCACGGCTGCTGAGATGCAGACGGCCATACGACGTCGTGGCCAGACAAGAGCAGCTATACAGGCAAGATCAAGCCAGAGGGGAAAAAGATAGCGCGCCACTGCGACGGGGCTACCGTCAAGTGCAATGCGGTTACTAACGGCGAGTGCCGTAAAGTCCAGCAAGGCAGAAATTACGAGCATGGAGCAAAAGGGATTGTCCCGGCCGCCGCTCATCCAGCCTGTCCGGGTGACACGATAGGCTCCTGCCAGTGCAAGCACCACGAGGGCAAGGCGCAGGCACTCCGGGATGACCGTCCCGACGATCTGGCCTGAAGGTTCTGCACCATAGACCAGAAGGACAGAGCGGAAGGTCGTGAACAGATTGCCGCTGATCTGGTCCCACGATGCGAATTTCGTTTCCAGTGGTTCGGTTTCGAAGCCTCCGGTTGCCGTATTTAAATGCAGGATGAATCTCGCCAGATTGACTGCGAGAAAGGTGGCAGTCACGAGCAGTGCGCGACGCCTCCACGAAACGTCTCTGGCGAGGAGCACATAAAGCAGGATGGCTCCTGCTCCCGTAACAGCCAGTAGTGGATCGCCAATTATGCCGAGGCAGAGCAGCAACGAGAGGATGGCCAGAGACCGGTAGGTGCCGAACGAAAGAAAACGATCAGCCCAATGAAAGGTCCAGAGCCCATATATCAGTGCGCCCATATGAATGGCCGAAAGCGTGATAAAATAAGCGATCGGCGAACGCATTAACGGGAAGGCCAGAACGGGCAATAAGAGTGCTGCAGCTCCCAGACGGGACTTGAAGTCAGAAAGTCGGACGAAGACTACGGCAAACGCTGATGTAACAACGCCGGTCCAGAGAATGGCAGGCTGAACCATCAACAGAAGTGGGCTCCCTGCAGGGTGGCCAAGTATGTGCCACAGGCCTGCAAGAGCGGCGCTTAATGGAATGTCAGACGTCCAGAAATCAGGGGGCGTCAGTATCCAGTCCTTGAGGCGCCAATTGCCATTGAGGACATCAAGCCCCGCCAGGAAATAAGACGCCTGATCGGAAGTCTTGGGCCATAGAGAGGAAACATGAATTGCAAGTAAGAGGTAAATCGAAAGTAACAGGATCGGAAAAATAATGGTCTTTGAAAATCGAGAATAGCGAACAAAATTATTTAAATTCATGATGTTGAATAGTCTTCCGGAATTTTCCTCTGAATGCGGGCAGAAAGAACTTCCACAGGATGTGCCGGACGCCTTCCGGCAAGTCGCTTCGCCTGACAACGACAGGAAAATCCTGTCGCCAGCACGTCGCCTTTTTCAGCCCAGTTCTGTTCGAAAATGGCTGCCGAGAGATCCGCATACTCTCGTTCGTGACCAAATAGTCCAGCCATTCCGCAACATCCAGCCCTACCAGCCTGAGCGTGTATGCCTAAATGTTGCAGAACGGTGACCCAGTCCTGTGCACTTCCCGGGCGTACAGCCTGTTCCGTGCAGTGTGATATGACAGTCAGGGCCATCGTTTCAGTGGTAGGGACCTTTTTCTTGATCAGGCCTTTTGCGATCTGGAGTTTCAGGAAACCTTCCAGAGAGTGAACACAAGGGACGGCTTCCGTGCCTGCTATGTCCTTGTATTCCTGCTCGAACATCAGGCCGGTTGCTGCATCCAGAGAGACGACAGGAACATTGTGACGGTTAATATTGCGAAGCTGCCGAAGTGTCTCACGTGCGGTGGAGGTGAACCCCTTGCGAAAACCGCGGACGTGCCGTGCCTTACCGTTATTCCATACGGGCGTGACACGCACATCCATGCCGAGTGAAGACAGCAGAGCATAAGCGCTTTCGATAACGCCACCGTCGAAAGTGCCGGTAAAGGAGTCCTGAATCAGGACTACAGAGCGATCATTCTTCCCTGCTTGCCGAAGCCATTCCCGTGTCAGAAGAGCTGTTCGTGGAAGATACGCTGGCTTCAATGCTGGAAGATCAACCAGTCCAACTCTTTTCAGAACTCCAGCCGATAGTGGATTTTGCATCAGAGCGTTGGCCAGTCTTGGCATCCGTCGCCCAATTCCGAGTAGTGGCTCCAGCCAGTACACCAGATAGTCTCTCACCGGGCGCTGGCGGGTTCGGAAATATAGATCCAGAAACTTTGAGCGCATGGAGGGAATATCCACACGGATCGGGCACTGGGTCGCGCAGGCCTTGCAGGACAGGCAGGTATCGAGAGAGGCTTTAAGCTCGGCGGTCAGTTCTGGCAGAGCATTCTTGTCCGGGGCATTGTCTGGCAGGGAGTTCAGTCGTGCCCAACTGCGCAGAAGAGTAGCGCGTCCTTTAGGTGACTGGAGCCGATCCTTTGTCGCCTTATAGGATGGACACATCGCCATGTCTGGCTCGCGGTTGTAACAGGCACCGTTGCCGTTACAGCTGACGGAAAGACCGAATTTTTCCCGGAGATCAGCGGAAATCTGTTCGTCGAACTGACCTTTGAACGGGACCCCGTCAATCCGGTCCACGGGATAGGCGTCGCCCACCGGAGCCAGCTTTCCCCGGTTGAAAATATCTTCAGGATCAAAGACTTCTTTGATTTTACACAATTCTCTGAAAAGCTTTTCTCCGAAGAACAGCGGGGAAAATTCTCCACGATAGCCCCGTCCATGTTCACCCCACAGCAGACCGCCATGCTTCTTGGTGAGATTTGCAACGGCATCGGAAATCGGCCGGATTAGCGCCCGATCTTTCTCGGAAAGCATGTCCAGAAACGGGCGTACGTGCAGACAGCCAACATCGGCGTGTCCGAACATGCCGTAAGACAGGTTGTGGCCATCTAGGATCGCCCGAAATTCAGCAACATAGTCGGCAAGGGCTTCTGGCGGGACAGCTGTGTCCTCTACAAAGGCCACGCCCTGTTTATGGCCATCAGGTCGCCCTAAAAGTCCGACGGATTTCTCCCGTAACGTCCACAGCTGATTGATGATCTCCTGATCTGAAACAGGTTTATAATCAATGACTTCATACGGAGAGCTCTCAAGAAGAGTCACCGCCTCCTGCATCTGTCGATGCAGATGATCGGCGTCATCTCCGACGAACTCCACGAAGCTCATACCTCGGACCGGGATTTCGGACCGGGCACCCAAAACGCTCTCGAGAGATTGCCAGACGATATCTTGTGATGCTTTTTCCAGCACCCGGTCATCAAGCACTTCGATAGCTGACGGATCGGACGGAAGAATGGTCTGAACGTCCCGTAGCGTATGATCGAAGCTGGCATAACGGACGACCAGAAGCTGCCTGAACTTTGGCAAACGTCGCACGCGCAGAACCATGCGCTTTGTCAGCGCCAGCGTTCCCTCAGAACCTGCGAGCAGTCGGGCCAGACTGAATTGCCCATCGTCCAGCAGGATATTCTGCAGGTTGTAGCCTGTGAGCCCCCGGTTCATATCTGGGAAGACCCGACGGATTTCGTCTGCCCGCTCCGTGACGACCCGATGAACTTCCCGGTAAATCTGCGCTGGAAGATCCTCTTGTACCTCAACCTGCTTTAGAGCTTCTGGCGAGAGTTTTCCAACATGCAGATCAGATCCGTCAGACAACACCACGTCCATGGTTTCGATATAATCGGACGTGCGGCCATAGATACGGGACCCCTTGCCTGACGCATCGGTGGCAACCATGCCCCCGACGGTAGCCCGGGTTGCGGTTGAAACTGTCGGCGGGAAGAAATAGCCGTGCGGCTTCAGGAATGCATTTAATCTGGCAAGTACGACACCAGGTTCAACCGTAACCAGCCCTGCTTCAGCATCGAAATTCAGAATATGATCAAGATACCGGGCTACATCTACAATGATGCCGGACGTCAGGGACTGACCATTCGTGCCGGTTCCGCCCCCGCGTACGGCGAGCGTCAGGCGTCCCCCGGCAGCCGCGCGAACGGCCCGATTCAGGTCTTCAATGGTCCGGGGATAAATGACGAGCGTGGGAAGGCGTTGATAGATGCTGTTGTCCGTTGCCGCGACGAGCCGTGCCGAGACCTGAGGAGTGACGTCCCCCTCGAAGCCTTCGGCGGCCAGTCGAGCCAGAAAAATGTCACGGGCGGCAATTCCAGACGCGGCTAGAGTAAGACCTGAATGCGTGGTCTCACCTGTCAAAGCTGCATCGCCACCCATGGTTTTTCTCCCCGTCCGCGTAAAGTGTTGAAGGGCTATCCTCCGCGAAATGAACCGTCTTGGAAAGCCCTGCCAACCGGAAGAAAATGTCCTTATTCCACCGTGACGGATTTGGCCAGATTACGTGGCTGGTCAACATCCGTACCCTTCAGGAGTGCGACCTCGTAAGCGAGGATCTGAACCGGGATTGCGTAGAGAATAGGGACAACAAACGCGTCTACATCCGGAAGAACAACAATATGCTCTGCGATGCCTTCAAGCCGCTTGGCTCCTGCCGCATCCGTAAAAGCAAGAATGCGGCCGCCCCGCGCTTTGGCTTCCTGAAGGTTGGACAAGGTCTTGTCGAACAGGATGGTGGAAGGTGCGATGGCCACGACAGGAACGGTTCGGTCAATCAGGCTGATCGGGCCATGTTTGAGTTCACCTGCTGCATAAGCTTCTGCGTGGATGTAGCTGATTTCCTTGAGTTTTAAGGCGCCCTCATAAGCAATCGGCGTACAGATGCCGCGACCGAGATACAGGACATCCCTGGCTTCTGCGATGACACGCGCCATGGCCTGAATAGCTTCAACCCGCGTGAAAACTTCGGCTGCACGGGACGGAAGATCGAGCAGGTTGGCTGTCAGGTTTTCTTCCTGAGCTTTGTCGATCGTGCCGCGAGCACGGGCAAAGTCGATGGAAAGAGCTGCAAGAACAGAAAGTTGTGCTGTAAAAGCCTTGGTGGAAGCTACCGAAATTTCCGGCCCGGCCACCATACCCAGAACCAGATCGCTCTCACGGCCCATCGTCGAATGTTCGACATTCAGAACCGAGACAATGCTTTGACCAGCCTTTTTGAGGCTACGCAGAACGCCGAGCGTATCTGCCGTTTCACCGGACTGGGAAATCAGCAATGCTACACCCTTGTCCGGCTGCGGCGCGTCCCGGTAGCGCATTTCAGAGGCGACATCGATTTCGACGGGAACGCGGGCCAGAGATTCAAGCCAGTAACGTCCGACCATGCCTGCATAAAAAGCGGACCCGCACGCAGTAATGGTGACGCGAGGGACTTGCGCCGGGTCAAATGGCATCTTCGGTAATGCGATCGTCTTGGAGGCAGGGTCCGTGATGCGCTGAAGCGTCTGTCCGATGGCGACCGGATGCTCGTGCAGTTCCTTCTCCATGTAATGGCGATAGCCGTCTTTGCCGACCTGCCCTGCCATAAACGCAATGTTCTGGATTGGGCGGCTGACTTCCTGACCTTCGCCATTGAAGATGATGACATTGCCAGGCGTCAGCTCGCACCAATCGCCATCGTCCAGATAGGTGATACGGCTTGCCAAGGGGGCCAGAGCCAGACTGTCCGAGCCAAGGAACATCTCGCCTTCGCCGTAGCCAACGGCCAGAGGTGCGCCATGACGTGCACCAATCAGCAGGCCGTCATGACCCTGAAAGATGATGGCAATCGCATAAGCGCCTTCAAGGCGCTTGATGGCGGCAAAAGCAGCGTCCCGAGGTGTTTTGCCCTGATCCAGATAGAAATCGACCAGATGAGCAACTGTTTCTGAATCCGTATCGGACAGGAAAATCCGGCCCTGTGCTTCAAGCTCGGCCTTTAGCGTGGCGAAGTTCTCGATAATTCCGTTATGGACAATCGCGACCCGGCCAGCCGCGTGCGGATGAGCGTTGGTTTCTGTCGGTGCGCCGTGAGTTGCCCATCTTGTGTGGCCGATGCCTGTCGTGCCGCTGAGGGGCTCGGCCTTCAGAACAGCTTCCAGATTATCGAGCTTGCCGGCTGCGCGGCGGCGATCAATGGTGCCATCCGCAGACAGGGTAGCGATGCCGGCAGAATCATAGCCGCGGTATTCAAGCCGACGCAGTGCTTCGAAAACAATCGGGGTGGCTGGACGATGGCCTACAACGCCACAAATTCCACACATCAGCCCTGCTCCTTTTTGGCTTTAAGGGTCTGTTTGATCTCAAGGCCGCGCCCTGGTTTGACGACCTGACGGGCGCGTCCGAACGCCAGACCTTCCGCTGGGACGTCTTCCGTAATGGTGCTTCCCGCAGCGATCAGCGCGTCGTCTCCAATCGTGACGGGTGCCACGAGAATGGAGTCCGACCCGATGAAGTTGCGTTCACCGATGATGGTGCGGTGCTTGAAATATCCGTCGTAATTGCAGGTCACGGTCCCTGCCCCGACATTGGTTTCCGCGCCGACGGACGCATCGCCCAGATAGGTCAGATGATTGGCTTTTGCGCCGCGACCAAGATCGACATTCTTGAGTTCGACAAAATTTCCAACATGCGTGTCTGCGGCGCAGACCGTGCCGGGACGCAGACGGGCATAGGGGCCAATCATGGCGTCCTCACCGACTGTACATCCTTCAAGATGAGAGAACGCTCGGATCAACGCGCCGCTGCGCACTGTCACGCCCGGTCCGAAAAAGACGTTTGGTTCAACAACCACATCCGCTTCCAGCATCGTGTCTGTACTGAAGAAGGTAGTCTCGGGAGAGACAAGCGTCACGCCGGCGTCCATGGCGGCAGTTCTAAGGCGCGCCTGAAGTGTTGCTTCTGCCTGTGCCAGTTCTGCTCGGGAATTGACGCCTGCCAACTCGCTTTCTGGCGCTTCAACACATTGGACCTGCCCTTGGGCTGCCGCCATGGCGACAACATCCGTCAGGTAATATTCACCTTGTGTGTTGTTGTTATCGACGGCGGCAAGCCATGTCCGAAAATCATCGGCACCAGCGCACATGACGCCTGCATTGCACAGCGTAATCTGTCGCTCGTCTTCGGTTGCGTCTTTGAATTCTACAATCCGGCTGACACGGCCCTGCTCTTCGACAATCCGGCCGTAACGACCGGGATTGGACGGGCGCATACCAAGAAGCGCAAGACTTGCCCCGGTCTGGCGAGCTGCCGTGAGCCTGCGCATCGTTTCTGCGGTGATTAAGGGGTTGTCAGCATACAGGACGGCAATATCCCCTACCCCGAACAGGTCTTTTGCCATGTTGGTGGCGTGCGCCGTTCCCAGGCGATCGGTCTGCACGACCGTTCGGTAGGGCAGAACCACTTTTTCAAGTTCGGGCATATCAGGCCCAACCACCACAACCACATCGTCAAAGACTTCGCGGGCAGTCTCGATCAGGTGTGTGATCATTGGGCGGTTCCCAAGACGATGCAAAGCCTTGGGAAGGCGGGACTTCATGCGCGTGCCTAGGCCCGCTGCAAGGATGATGGCTGTGGTGTGGCGTGCGGTATTGGTCATGTTCCGTCCCGGGTATCCAAACCGCGCCAGTTCGTCAAACGATGGTTGAGCGATACACCATCACTTCGGATTGCCGTTTATTGCGAAATGGTTGCGGCTGATTTTGAAGGTGGAAGCGGGTTCTGCATAACAACAGTCACATGTCCCAGCTTCGGATGATTGAACTCGATCCGGACGGGGACTAGCCCAATACCTTCAATATCTTTGAACCATGCCGATCCAGGCTGAGGAGTGGCCAGTTTTGCGCGGTTTGGAGAGTCTTTGATAAATCCCGCAGTCTGCTGGCCAACGAAGTCACAGCGGAGCGCTGGAGTTCCGGAATAGGCCTGCTTGTGGGTCTGCGGAATGTTCACCTGTGTCGGACCATGCACGGTCATTTTTGTCAGACGCAGCCCATCAAAAATGACTGCTGAGCCGTCGCAGTGCCCCGTTTGCGTCAGGGTTTCCAAGAGGCGGGCCATGCCGCTCAACGTATCAATCGTATGGGGCAGATCACTGTCCGGTACGGGGTCCCGATCTGTCTCGATGGGTTCGAGAATATCAACATGCGGGGTGTTGCCGTTATAGGTCAGCAGAACCCGACGATGTTGGCCACGAGACAGGCCGCCGCTGTCATATCGAATGGGCTTAACATCTCCGCCTTCGATAAAGTCCCCTTCCACACGGGAACGGATATCCATCGTGACGAACCAGCTGATTAGTCCAGCCGGCCTGATATGCGTTGTGCCGCCATAGCCCCAATGCTCGATCTGGTAAGATGCGTCGGCATCAAGCACATGCAGTCCGCGCAGATAGACCGCATATGACGTGTTGACCTGACCGGCTGCGGCATGAGCGGTGGAGGCACCAGCCAGCAGCAGGAAGCCTGCGGCAGTCAGCGCCCGGAGCGCTTTAAACGTCAAGATTGGCCACCTTCAAGGCGTTTCCGACAATGAAGTCACGGCGAGGTTCCACCACATCACCCATCAGGGTGGAGCACACCTGTCCCGCATCTTCCACGTCACCGATCTTTACCTGAAGCAGGGTACGGGTCGAGGGGTCGAGCGTCGTGTGCCAGAGCTGCTCATCGTTCATCTCGCCCAGGCCTTTGAAGCGGTTGATCGTCAGGCCGCGGCGGCCCTGTGCGAAGATCCGGTCCATGACGTTGGAAGGACCAAACATGCGACTTTCAGTCTGGTCGAGACGCAACGTGGCAGGCGTGATGAAATCACGGGCAAGACGCTCGCCTTCAGCTGCCAGCCAACGTGCTTCAGCGGACTTCAGAACAGTCTGTTCAAGGCGGTAGATTTCGCTGACACCGCGAACCGAGCGGGCACACTCGATGCCGGTGCTGGACAGAGAAACTTTCCAGCCGCGTTCATTTTCGGTAGACGCTTCATCCAGCTTGCGCTGGAAATCCGGAATGCGATCACTGATAGTGGTTGGATCCAGTTCCAGAACGCGTGCAATGGCAGCCTGCTCCAACACCCAGACCGGGATTTTGGTCGCGATGTTCTTCAGGTTCTGGCTTGCAGCAATCAGGAAGCGGACCTCCTCGCGGAGTTCTTCGCCCGTCAGTTCCAGATTGTCTCCAAAACGCAGAGATGCATTCGCCAGAGCCTTGTCGAGCAGATACTGCTCAAGGGCCGCATCGTCTTTCAGGTAGCGTTCTTCCTGCCCGCGCTTCGCACGATAAAGCGGTGGCTGGGCGATATAGAGGTAACCCTGTTCGATCAGTTCAGGCATTTGCCGGAAGAAGAACGTCAACAGCAGCGTACGGATATGGGAGCCGTCCACGTCAGCGTCAGTCATGATGACGATCTTGTGGTAGCGGAGTTTCTCGGCTGAGAAACCGCCCTGATCCACTTCTCCACGCCCGATGCCAGTGCCAAGAGCTGTAATGAGCGTTCCGATTTCCGCCGACCCCAGCATACGATCGAAGCGTGCGCGTTCAACGTTCAGGATCTTGCCGCGCAGAGGCAGAATGGCCTGGAAGCGGCGATCACGTCCCTGCTTGGCCGTACCGCCTGCAGAGTCACCCTCAACGATGAAGATTTCGGCCTTGGACGCGTCACGTTCCTGACAGTCTGCCAGTTTCCCGGGCAGCGAGGAGACGTCCAGGACACCTTTGCGGCGCGTCAGTTCACGGGCACGGCGCGCAGCCTCACGGGCGCTTGCAGCGTCAATGATCTTGGCGACGATCGCCTTGGCTTCCTTGGGGTGCGTTTCGAACCAGTGCGAGATCGAGTCAGCGGCTGTTGCATGCACAACGGGCTGAACTTCGGATGAGACCAGCTTGTCTTTCGTCTGGGACGAGAACTTCGGATCCGGCACTTTGACGGAAAGGATTGCCGTCATGCCTTCGCGCATGTCTTCGCCCGTTAGGGAGCCTGATTCACGCTTGGCAACGCTTTCAGCATACTTGCCCACCACGCGTGTCAGCGCCTGACGGAATCCTGCCAGATGCGTGCCGCCATCCCGCTGGGGAATGTTATTCGTGAAGCACAGCATTGTCTCATGATAGCTGTCGTTCCACGTGAGGGCGAACTCAACACGGATTCCACTCTCGGCGTGGTCAATCGCGCCCGTAATGGGAGGGGTGACGATGGACGTCTTCGATGAATCAAGCCACTCCGCGAATGCACTCAGGCCGCCTTCGTAGAAAAAGCGGACTTCCTTGCTTTCGGCATGGCGTTCATCACGAAGGATGATTTCCATTCCGGAGTTCAGGAAGGCCAGTTCTCGGACGCGACGTTCCAGGATGGAGAATTCGAACTCCACTTTGGTGAAGGTCTACTTGCTTGGCTTGAATGTGACCAAGGTCCCACGAGGTTCGTCTGAGGGGCCGACAACGCTCAGGGCTTCGTCGCGCTCACCGTGCTGAAAGCGGATCTTGTGCTCCAGCCCGTTACGCCAGATACGAACGTCCATCCATTCGGACAGGGCATTTACCACTGCCGCACCGACACCGTGCAGACCGCCGGAAACCTTGTAGGAATTCTGGTTGAACTTGCCGCCGGCATGAAGCTTCGTCAGTACGACTTCTGCGGCACTGATCCCCTCTTCAGCGTGCATGTCGGTCGGGATGCCGCGACCGTCATCACGGACGGAGACGGAGCCATCTCCGTTCAGCGTCAGGATGCAGCGAGTGGCGTGTCCGGCCTGGGCTTCGTCAACGGCGTTATCGATGATTTCAAACACCATGTGATGAAGGCCGGAGCCGTCATCCGTGTCACCGATATACATGCCAGGGCGTTTACGGACAGCGTCCAGTCCCTTCAGTACCGAGATAGAGGAGGCGCCGTAATCTTCACCGTCTACGCCTGGAATCTCCGGCTGGTTCTGGGTCTCTGACATGCGCGAGGCGGTCTCCGTGGAACTCTGAAAAATTATTGTCTTAATTATAGCGCGTCGAAGCCTGGGAGACCAGAGCGCGCACGCTACACAGGTTGGATATGGCCATCCTGAACATTGAAAAATCCGGCTTTTCCAGTAAGCGCCGAGAACGGATCGGCGTCCGTTCCGGTCAATATGACGGGGGTATCAAGAGCCCCCAAGCTGGCCAGTAGGGCGTCTCGTCGTCGTTCATCCAGATGAAGGAGGGGTTCATCCAGAAGAATGGCAGGCGCCTCTCCCCTGCTCTGCTCAATCAACGCAGCATGGCTCAGGACAACACCAATCAGCATGGCTTTTTGCTGGCCGCTGCTTGAAAGCTCAGCCGAACGGCCAGTTTCCACGTCTGATAATAGGAAATCTGCTTTGTGAGCGCCCATGGATGTACTGCCGCGCACGCGATCTTCCCGTCGGCTATCGCGCAGTTTCGCCCTTAGCCAGTCTTCCACCTGCAGCGCGGAGACACTCATCAGCTTCTGGCTGATTTCGCAATCCAGGTGCAGAGTGCTTTGGGGAAAATCGGCGCTGGGGAAAGGTTGGGCATTCATGCTTTCCACAAGAGACAGCCGGGCTGCTGAGGCGGCCACGGCGTGGCGGGCGATGGAGTCTTCGAGAGAGGTCAGCCAAAGTTCCTCATTGGGGCGATCTGCCAAAAGCCGGTTTCGGCTGGAAACGGAGCGTTCATGAGCGGCCATCTGGCGTGCATGGTCCGGGGTCAGTGCCATCACGAGGCGATCCAGAAATCGTCTTCGGCCGCCCGCGCCTTCCAGAAAAAGACGGTCCATTTGTGGCGTCAGCCAGACGCAGGAAAAAACCTGCGCAATCTCGGCCTGAGAGCGAACGGCAGTGCCATCCAGTCTGAAGGATCGTCGGCTTTTTTCGGAAAGGCCGGCTCCAGTGCCTAGTAGAGTCTGGTCGATACCGTGGGTCAGTGTGGCGGCAACGCCCCATTGACGGGCATCCGTGCGGCATAACGCCTGAAGGGGGGCGCTTCGCAGGCCGCGCCCTGGTGCCAGAAGCGACACGGCTTCCAGCATGTTGGTTTTGCCCGAGCCGTTTTCGCCGGTCAGGATGGAGATGTTTGTCTCAGGTTTCCAGACGGAATTCCGGTAGTTCCGGAAATCCGTCAGGGCCAGGCGCGTCAGTCTCAATGCAGACCGATCAGACCCGCATCGGCATCAGAACATACAGGGCAGACGGAGACGCCGTATAGCGCACCAGTGTTGGGGCAGAACTGTCTGCAAAAGCGAATTCGACCTCAACGTCAATCTGGTCCGTGATGTCTGTCAGGTAACGGGCCTGGAAACCGATTTCGATCGGCGGCGCGTCATACGTGACCGTGCTGTCGTCCAGCTCCTCATGGGCCACGCCCTGATCGGGGCTCATGGCGGAGAGCGTCAGCATGTTGTGTGTGACCGACAGCTTCACTGGGCGTGAGCGCTCCTGGCTGATGGCGGCAACACGCCCCACCGCAGCAGCGAAGTCTTTCTTCGTGATGCGAAGAATACGGTCATTACCCTTGGGAATGACGCGCTCGTATTCCGGGAACGTACCGTCAATGAGCTTGGACGTCAGCAGAACGGGTCCGGCCTGAAACTGGATGCGCGTGTCTGAAAGGGACACTTCCAGATCGGCAGCCCCCTCGTCCAGAAGCTTGCGGAGTTCTGCAACTGTCTTGCGAGGAATGATGACTCCCGGCATGCCACGGGCACCTTCCGGCAGTTCCGTTTCCACGCGGGCCAGACGGTGACCGTCCGTAGCGACGGCGCGCAGCATCGGGAATGTGCCGCCTTCAGCAACGTGCAGGTAGATACCGTTCAGGTAGTAGCGTGTTTCCTCATTGGAAATCGCGAATTTGGTGCGGTCGATCAGGCCACGGAGCGTTGCTGCCGGGATACGGAAACGATGTGGCAGGTCTCCAGCGACCATGGCCGGGAAAGCGTCTACCGGCAGAACGTTGAGGCTCGTCGCATAACGGCCGGCACGCAGAGCGAGTGGCGCGTCACTTTCCGGGTGATCGAATTCGATTTCCACGCCATCTGGCAGCTTGCGGACGATTTCGAACAGCACGGCAGCAGGCACGGTGGTGGAGCCGAGGCGCTCACCTGTGGCTGCGATGTCTTCGACGACAGCAATTTCCATATCCGTAGCTGTCAGGCGAAGGATATCACCTTCATAGGACAGTAGGACGTTCGCCAGAATGGGAATGGTGTTCCGCTTTTCTGCAACGCCATGAATATGCGCCAGGGCCCGTTGCAGCAGGGTGCGGTCAACCTTGAATTTCATCGTTTTTTCCCTGGGTCGGCAATCTTTAAGTTTTGCCGTTTCTTAGCAGACACCCGCTTGCGGTGAAAGATACCGATAGCGGGTTGTCGTTCCTACTCAGCCCTCAAGCATCCGGCGCATCAGCTCAACGTCTTCTGCGAAAGACGTATCCTGCTCCATCAATTCTGCAACGCGATTCACGGCGTGCATGACGGTCGTGTGATCGCGGTTGCCAAATTTGCGTCCAATTTCCGGGAGGGATCGGCTGGTCAACTGCTTGGCCAGGAACATGGCGACCTGGCGCGGACGGGCTACAGCCCGTGCACGGCGCGCGGAAGACATGTCCGTCAGGCGGATATTCCAGTGTTCCGCAACCTTGCGCTGGATTTCCTCGATCGTCACGCGGCGGTCATGAGCCTTGAGCATGTCCTTGAGGACATCCTGCGTCGTATCGAGTGTGACTGGCCGGCCAACCAGATCGGCGTGGGCAATCAGGCGATTCAGTGCGCCTTCAAGCTCACGGACGTTTGTCGTGATCTTGTGTGCCAGGTATTCCAGAACCTTGGACGGAACATGCGTGCCAGAGGCCTTGGCTTTCGCTTCCAGAATGGAAATGCGGAGTTCGAAGGTTGTGGCATGAATGTCTGCGACCATGCCACAGCCCAGACGTGTTCTCAGACGATCTTCAAGGCCTGACAGATCAGACGGGCTTTTATCCGCGCTGACAATGATCTGACGTCCGGCATCGACGAGGGCATTGAACGTATGGAAGAATTCTTCCTGCGTGTTGTCCTTGCCAATCAGGAACTGAAGGTCGTCGATCATCAGAACGTCAACGGAGCGCAACTGCTCCTTGAATTCCATGGTGGACTGGGAGCGGATGGCTGCGATGAAGCGGTACATGAACTTCTCGGCTGACATATAGGCAACCGAGACATTGCCAGTTTTCGTCAGTTCCGAACCGATGGCATGCATAAGATGTGTTTTGCCGAGACCGACGCCGCCATAAAGGAAAAGCGGGTTAAAGCCAGGGCTGGAGGGCTTTTCAGCCACACGACGGGCGCAGGCATATGCAAATTCGTTCGGCTTACCAACGACGAAACTGTCGAAGGAAAAACGTGGGTCCAGAGGGACGGCAAGATCGCTGCGAACTTCGTGACTGACTGCAACCTGAGCCGTAACTTCTTCGACGGTGCTGTCGCTTTCCGTATCGACGGACGGGGGAACTTCGGGCAGGCCACGTTTGACCTGGAGTTCAATACCCTGAACATCCGTACGCTCGGTGCGCCATAGCGTCTGAAGGCGTTCTTCGTACTGGCTGCGAACCCAGTCCCGAAGGAATCGGGTCGGTAGATACAGGATGAGTTCACCATCCTCGATCGGACCCAGAACGATCTGCCGAAGCCAGGTGCGATATTCGACTTCGCCGACTTCGCCTTTCAGCTTTTCACGAACTTTGTGCCAGGAGGCTTCCAGAGGGCTCGCCGAGCCGGGGGCGGAGGCGCTGGCGTCCAGATACTGAGCGTTTTCCACCTATGGTACCCCCTTTCATTTCTGCCCCGAACGCGGTGGGGCAACTGTCATGGTTCCCTGCGCGCAGGGTAGATACGTCTTCAACGGGAAGCGGCCACGCAGAATTGTGCGGCGCTTCAAAAAAGCTGACGCTTTCCGGAGAAAACAGAGCCTCTGGCACTGAACTTGATCTGGTAGGATAGGCTTCTGCCCAGACCGAAGCAAGCTGGAACACGAAAGGTTCAGAGATGCCGAGGTGAGGTGTTGCAATATAGTCAAAAAAGAACGCGCTCCTGGAAGGGAGCGCGTTCTTCAGTTCGTACCCTGCAAAGGGGCTCAGGCGGTTGCCAGAGCCTTGATGCGAGCAGACAGACGGGACAGCTTGCGGCTGATCGTGTTCTTTGCGACGACGCCCTTGCCGGCAGCGCGCTGCATTTCAGGCTGTGCAACCTTGTATGCTTCGGCAGCAGCCGTCTTGTCGCCGGACTGGATGGCCTGTTCGACCTTCTTGATGAAGGTACGCATACGGGACATGCGGGCCACGTTGCGCTCGCGGCGGCGTTCGTTCTGACGGATGCGCTTACGGGCAGAAGCTGTATTTGCCATGGATCTTTCGGTTCAGTTAGCGGTCTTGTCGCGGAAAATGATTGGCGCCCTCTACCCGTCATGAACGGGGACGTCAAGCGTTTTACACATTTTATACACACTGGGCGCTCGGTATATGCCACCCTTATTTCTGGCAGTTCGCGCAGTAGAACGTGGAGCGGCCCGCCTGGGTGATGCGCGAGACAGTATAGCCTGTTGCGCAGTATGAACATGGCTCCCCTTCCCGTCCATAGACAAGGTGCAGGTCCTGAAAGCCGCCCTTTGTGCCATCGGCCTGAACATAGTCTCTTAAAGACGACCCTCCGGACGCAATGGCCTCTGTCAGAATGGTTCGTATGGAAGCGGCAACGCCGTTCGCTTCCTCCTGACTAAGAGACATGGCCATGCGGGTGGGGTGGATGTGGCTGCGGAACAACGCCTCGCAGACATAAATATTACCGAGACCTACGATCAGCCGCTGATCAAGGAGAGCAGTTTTGATCGGAGTGCGCTTGCCCTGCATGAGGCTGTGCAGATACGGACCTGTCATGTCTTCCGACAGTGGCTCAATGCCGAGACCGCTCAGAAGACGGTGCGCGTTTTCCTGATCCGTTGGAACAAGATCCACCATTCCGAAACGGCGTGGGTCCACGAGGCCGGCACGGGCACCGTTCTGCGTTTCCAGCACCAGATGTTCGTGTTTGGATGGAGTCGTGTTCATCCCCGACTGGCCGAGGAGTAATCGGCCGGACATTCCGAGATGTAGCATCATGCTCGTGCCATTCCCGACACGCATGAGAATATACTTCGCGCGGCGATGAAAGGAGAGCACGTCTTGGCCTTCAAGCCTTTCCCGGAGATCCAAGGGAAATGGCCATCTGAGATCAAAGCGGTTGACGGTAACGTGACGGATCCTCTGCCCCTCAAAGGCAGAGCGGAACCCACGCATGACGGTTTCGACTTCTGGAAGCTCTGGCATGACTGGTCACAAAGATATATCGATTGCCCCATGACCGATAGCGCTGAACATAACGTCCCGCCCTTCCCGTCTTCCGAACAGACCGGAGACACCACGGATTTTGGTTACCGCAATGTCCCGCGGAACCAGAAGAAGACCATGGTCAGGGAGGTGTTTGAGAGCGTCGCTGGCAAGTACGATATCATGAACGATGTCATGTCGTTGGGTATCCACCGCGTCTGGAAGCGTATTTTCGTGGGGATGCTCGGTGCGCGTCCCAACATGAAACTGCTGGATCTGGCGGGTGGAACGGGCGACATCACATTTGGCTGGCTGCGCGCTGGTGGTGGTCCGGCCATCCTGTCAGACATCAATTCTGCCATGCTGTCCGTAGGGCGGGACCGCGCTATCAAAGCCGGACTAATCGGCCAGATCGAAGTCTGTGTTGTTGATGCAGAAGCGATTCCCCTGCCTGATTGCTCTGTTGACCGCGTGACAATTGCCTTTGGCCTGCGGAATTGCACAGACAAGGATGCAGTGCTCCGTGAGGCACGCCGCGTGCTGAAGCCAGGTGGACGTTTCTTCTGCCTTGAGTTTTCCCGAGTGGAAATTGCTGCTCTTTCACCGGTTTATGACACCTGGTCCTTTAAGGTTCTGCCGAAGATGGGGCAGTTGATCGCAAAGGATGCAGAGAGTTATCAGTATCTGGCGGAAAGCATTCGTATGTTCCCGGATCAGGAAACGCTCGCTCAGATGATGCGTGATGCAGGTCTGGAGCGCGTTCAGTACCGCAATCTGTCTGGTGGAATCGCGGCCATCCATTCCGGCTGGCGCCTGTAATCCATGCGCCGCGTTCTGCTGATTGTTGGTGGCGGGATTGCAGCTTACCGGGCGCTCGAACTCGTGCGCCTTCTGAAGGCTGATAATATTGCCGTCACCCCGGTCATGACAGACGCGGCCAAGGCGTTCATTACACCTCTCAGTCTGGAGGCCCTGTCTGGGGCGCGCGTGCATGACGCGCTTTTTGCACCCACGCAGGAAAGCGAAATCGGCCATATCGCGCTTGCAAGAAGCGCGGATCTCGTCGTGGTCTGCCCGGCTACGGCCAATCTCATGGCGCGCATGGCTCACGGTCTGGCGGATGATCTGGCAACCACGCTGCTTCTGGCGACGACGACCCCCATCCTGCTTGCGCCTGCCATGAATGTGCGTATGTGGGAGCATCCGGCCACCCAGGCCAATCTGACGCTTCTTCGGCAACGTGGTGTGCAGGTGGTCGGGCCGGATGAGGGCAGCATGGCGTGTGGTGAGTTTGGACCGGGCCGTCTGAGCCAGCCTGACGTACTGAGGGACGCTGTTGTGGCTGCTCTGACGTCAGAGCAGTCTCTGGTCGGGCGTCATGCTCTTGTGACGGCTGGGCCAACTGTTGAGCCTCTCGATCCTGTTCGTTTCATATCCAACCATTCGTCCGGCAAGCAGGGTTATGCAATCGCAGAAGCCCTTGCCGCCCTTGGGGCCCGGGTTACGCTTGTCAGTGGGCCTGTATCTCTTTCTGCGCCTGACAATGTGACCTGCGTAAAGGTGCAGACTGCGGAAGAAATGCTGGCGGCTTGTGAGGCCGCGCTTCCCGCAGATATCGCCGTGTGTACTGCTGCAGTCAGTGACTGGCGCGCCAGCGTTCCGGCTGGAAGCAAGATCAAGAAGACAGGCGATGGCCCTCCAACCCTCACTCTTGTTGAGAACCCGGATATTCTGGCCACGCTGTGCCATCATGTCAGACGCCCCAAGCTGGTTGTCGGCTTTGCGGCAGAAACTGATGACGTTCTGGAGAACGCACTCGCCAAGCGTCAGCGGAAGGGGTGTGACTGGCTGATTGCCAATGATGTCCGTCGTGGAGTTTTTGGTGCGGACAGGAATCTTGTCAGTCTGATTGATGGCAGTGGTGTCGAGACATGGCCGGAGATGGACAAGTCAGCCGTTGCCGGGAAACTGGCGGAACGGATCGCTGAAACCTTCAGGTCTTCAACCTCCTGAAAATCCGGGATAAGAGAAGCGTCATGACGACCGATCTGATTGATGTACGCATTACCCGCCTTCCTCATGCGGAAGGGCTTTCTCTCCCGTCCTATGCCACATCCGGGGCTGCCGGCTTCGATTTTGTGGCAGCCATTACCGACCCGATGACAATTGCACCGGGCGGCCGTGCACTGGTTCCGACCGGTCTGTGCATCGCCCTTCCCTCAGCTTACGAGCTTCAGGTGCGCCCGCGGTCTGGTCTGGCTCTGAAGCATGGCATTACCCTGCCCAACTCTCCCGGAACGATCGATGAAGATTACCGTGGTGAGATTGGCATTATTGTCATGAACGCCGGGACGGAACCTTTCACGATCGAACGTGGCACACGGATTGCTCAGGGCGTGCTGGCGCCTGTGTCGAGGCTACAGTGGCAGGAAGTTTCGTCTCTGGATGAAACGGAGCGTGGCGCAGGTGGTTTTGGTAGTACCGGCCACTGAGACGTCCTGGGATATGCAGAAAACACTTGAGCCTCCGGAAGAACCTTCCTTACTCTCGGTCACTCTGAAACCGGGAGGACAACGGTCATCATGACGGGCAGCCCTCTGGCCATGCCCATCCGCGTCATGCATCGCTGGCGACAGCGCATGAGCGGCATTGAACTTTCGATCCTGTTCGCTGGCGCTGCCCTATGCCTTTTTCTTGTGAAAAAGGCCGTCTGGGTGCCTGATGTTCTGCCACTGCCTGGAAGACCGGTAGTGTCGATATGGCAGGAGCTTCTGTTCACTCTTCTGCATGCGTTTCTGGCCTTGGACACGGTCGTTATCGTGTCTCTGGCTCTCGCGGGTCTGTCCCGTCAGTTTCCACGTTTTCGCCAGTTGCTTGTTCCCGCGCTGTCTGTGGCTCGATCCATTCCCGGGCTTGGACTGACAGGGCTTCTGGCGCTCGTCCTGCCACCACTCGCAACTATCGTGATCGTGGCAGCCTTCAACATGATCTGGCGTGTTCTCACAGCCATTCTGGATGCTGAAGAAACGCTCCCTCCCGAATTGAACGAAGTTGCTATCGGTCTTCATATGACGGGATGGCAGCATTTCTGGCGTTTACAGATGCCGGTTGCCATTCCTCTTGTCGCCTTCCGGGCGTCTCAGGCCCTGCCGGGGTTATGGTTCCGTCTCCTGTGTGTGGAAGGGCTGGCGACGTTTCTGATGCGCCATGACGTTGGCGGTTTGGGAGCGCAGGCTCTTATCGGGCTCGAAACGCATCATGCGTCGTGGTTCCTGACGGCCGGTATTCTGGCGGTCCTTCTGATCCTGATTATCGATCAGTGTCTGACGCGCCCGATGATGGGATGGGCACAGCGTTACAGGCTGGATGGTCCGCAGCCACAGAAAAACCGAGGCCGGTCGTGGATGCTGCAGTTCTGGCGTGAATCCGCGATCTTGAATGGGGCCAGTGTAGGTTTGCACAGGCTGATCGGCGGGATTGGAAACTGGCGTGTGGGTCGCGCTCGGCGACATGTGCCCGCGATGTCCTACGCCTCATTTTCTTTGCCGGACTGGCTTGTGCCTTTAGCGTCTCTGGTTCTTCTGGGATTAGCCGTCGCACACAGTCACCTCACTGACCGACTGCCTTATGATCTGCTTGAGAGTATTCTCACGCTTTCTCATGTCTGCGGGGCACTCGTGCTGTGTGGGCTGCTCTGGCTTCCTCTGGCTCTGTTCTTTTTTGATGCGGGCGAACGCATGTTCCGGGTGGCAAGACTGCTTGTGCTTGCGGGCGCGCTTTTTCCGGCCGTTCTTTTTTATCCCCTCTTCCGTGAGTTCGACATTATTCCTGCGGCGGTACTGCTGTTTATCGGTGCGCACTGGCTGACCGGGGGAACTGTTCTGGATGCGATGCAGGCTATTCCAGGGCCATTTCGTCAGGTAGCCCGAGGTCTGCGCCTCAAAGGGGTGCTGCTCTGGAAGCGGCTTATCCTTCCTGCCGTGGCCCCTGACCTGTGTGGCGGACTTCTGCTGGCGGCCGTACCCATTTGGGATGCGGTCATGATTGCAGAGGCATTTGTTCCGTCCGACACCGGTCTTGGGGCAACGCTGCTGGCCGATATGCTTCAGGGCCAGATTGCGGCTCAGGTTGTTGTCCTCATGCTTCTCACACTTTTGTCCATGTTGCTGGACCGTCTCGTTCTTCAGCCCCTTGCGGTTCATGCCGCACAGAAATACGCGATCCAATGACCCGAACCCTGCTCAGCCTCCAGGACTGCCGTCAGACCTATCTGAAAGACAGCAATGCTGATCTCGTTGTTTTCGATCAGGTGAGTTTTGATGTCCGTGCCGGAGAAATTCTTGGTCTTTTGGGGCGATCCGGCTCAGGAAAATCGTCTCTTCTGCGCGTCATGTCCGGATTGATGCCCCCTGTACAAGGAAAGGTTTTCTGGCAGGGAAAACCGGTCAACGGTCCGCTTGATGGCATTGCCACGGTCTTTCAGTCCGGAGCCCTTTTTCCGTGGCTAACCCTGCGGCAGAATGTTCTTCTCGGACTTGAGGCGCGTCGTCTGTCGCGGGCCGACCGTGAGAGCCAGGCGAGTGCGGCGATCGCAGTCATGGGGCTTGAAGGGTATGAGAACGCTTACCCAAAAGAGCTGTCCGAGGCCCTCAGCCAGCGCGCGTCTCTTGCAAGAGCCTTGGCGCTCCAGCCGTCCCTGCTGCTGCTTGATGAGCCTTTTTCTGCTCTGGATGTTCTGAGTGCGGAAAATCTGCGCACGGACCTGATCGAACTCTGGTCTGAAAAGCGGTTGTCGTCCCTTCATGCCATGCTGCTGGCGACGCATGGCATCGAAGAAGCCGTGCTGATGTGCGACCGGATCCTGATTTTCTCTTCCAGCCCTGGCCGAGTGACACATGAGATCAATGTGCCCTTCCCGCATCCACGTAACCGCGAGGATGCTGATTTCCGCCGGTTCGTGGATCAGATTTATACGCTGATGACGCGTCGGGCGCCGATCGTCTCTGAAGTCGATACGACGGTTGGGCTGTCTCCTGCGGCGCTTCCACCACTCTCCATCGTTCTGCCTGATCTGCCCGTAGAGGTTCTTGTCGGGCTGATGGAAGTTCTGAACGGAGCCCCCCTATCCGGGCGTGCGGACCTGCCTGAACTGGCACAGCGTCTTCAGATGACGCTCGACGATCTGCTATCGCTTGGTGAATCGTTACAGCTTCTGGAGCTTGCGGAACTCGAAGACGGCGACATTCTTCTGACGGATGAGGGGCGGTCTTTTGTCGAAGGGGATGCGGATGCGCGCCGCGACCTCATGCGGACGGCTCTGCTGCATTATCTGCCGCTTCTTCGCGTGATCCGCAGCACGCTGGATGAGCGCCCCAATCATGTTGTGGACGCCAATCGCTTCCGGAAAGCATTGGAAGAAAACATGTCGCCCGATTATGCCCAGCAGACGCTGACAACAGCGATCGGCTGGGCCCGGTATGCGGAACTCTTCGATTATGATGAAGAGTCAGACCGCTTCCATCTGGAAACCGAAGAGTAAGACTTCAGGCCGGGGTCTTCAGGCGATCCCGGTACAGCTTGCGGGCCTTGGCGACCTTCGGAGCGACAACAGCTGCGCAATAGGCGGTTTCAGGGTTCCGGGCAAAATAGTCGAGGTGTTTTTCCTCGGCGCGCCAGAAATGGGCCCGACCTTCGATGGTCGTGACAATTGGTGCGGGCCAGATCTGTTCTGCCGTGATTTCATCCTTTACGGCCTTGGCAACACGCTGCTGTTCTTCATCACCGAAAATGACAGACCGGTACTGTGTGCCGATGTCATTGCCCTGACGATTGAGCTGCGTCGGGTCATGGGTTGTGAAAAAGACGCGCAGAATATCGTGTAGTGAAATCTCCTTAGGGTCGAAGACGACTTTTACGACTTCCGCATGACCCGTGTTGCCGGTGCAGACGGCCTCATAGGACGGGTTGTCTACATGGCCGCCTGCGTATCCCGGATCAGCCGAAATGATGCCGCGCAGGCCGGTAAACACGGCCTCAACGCACCAGAAGCAGCCTGCGCCGAGAAGAATGGAAGACTGTGTGCTCATGAACTGGATCTCCTGAGGAGGTGAGCCTCCCCATATAGGGAGGCGCTTTCCTTATTTCACGACCGGTAGCCAGACGGCGCTGGCGGTGTTGCCGCCTCGGTGAATGGTCTGGGTGGCAGTGTGGTAGTCTGATGGCTTGGCATCGAAAATATTCTGCACATAGGTCTGCGGGTTACGGTCATAGAGCGGGAACCAGCTCGACTGGATCTGAACCATAATGCGATGGCCCTTCTGGAACACATGGTTCACGGCTGGCAGTGTAAATTTGTATTCCTGAACCTGCCCCGCCGGAATGGCGGACGGATGCGTGAAATCATTGCGATACCGGCCGCGGAAAATATCCATGGAGATCGGAAGATCATAGCCACCCATTTCCGGTCGATCCGGGGTTACGCCAGGCTGAACGTCGATGATCTTCACAACCCAGTCCGCATCCGTACCTGTTGTGGAGGCAAAGATATCTGCGGTCGGAACACCGGAGACACGCACGGGCGCATCAAGAACGGGCGTTTCGTAGGTCAGAACATCCGGGCGGCTTTCGGAGAAGCGCTGATCCGTGACAAGCCACGCTTTCCAGCGCGCATCCCCGGCATTGTAAGGGCGAGGCATGAACGGAACCGGATGGGCCGGATCGGAAATGTAGGCATCCGTTCCTGGCAGTGTCCGCTTGAAAGACAGGCCGTGATCGGGCTGAAGGTAAAGGCGCTCGCCCCGCATCATGCAGGTCGTGTCACACTCGCCAAGCCAGTTGCGGAAATGATCCCAGTGGTTCTCACCCGTGTTGTAGATGATCGCCTCATCAAGGTGCGGATCAGCCCCGTCTTTCAGATAATGATCAAAGAACGGACGCATGACATTAGAGCGATACCAGAGTGCCGTGTCGCCTTCGAAGTGGAGCGGGCCGAGCGTTGAGCCATCATAATTGACGCCACTATGGCGCCATGGCCCCATGACAAGGACATTGGGGACCTGCGTGTGATGTACCTTGAGGTTCATCCAGGAATGGATCGCCCCACACATGTCTTCCTGATCCCAGAGGCCCTGCTCCCAGATTGTTGGAACCTTCAGGGGCTTGCGGACGATAATCTGGTCCAGAGCCTGTTCCTGCCAGAATGCGTCGTAGGCTGGATGCGCTTTCAGGCGGTTCCACCAGGGATACTGGTTCAGGCCTGCTTTGGTCGCAAAGGCGCCTGTAGAGCCTGCAAGCAGGAAGTTGGTGTAATCGTCTGCATCCGGACGGGGAATGGTCGGTCCCTCGCCGGCTTCGCTCATCTGCATGGTGAAGTAGTCGAGGCCAGGCTGACGGAATGCACCGTAATGGAACCAGTCATCACCCATCCAGCCATTCACCATAGGGCTTTCCGGAGCTGCCACCTTGAGGGCCGGATGCGGGTCCAGTAGCGCCATGACAACGGTCCAGCCTTCATAGGACGAGCCAGTCATTCCGACGCGGCCGTTGCTTTCATGCAGGTTCTTTACCAGCCAGTCGATCGTGTCCCACGCATCGGTGGTATCGTCAGTTTTGGTTGGGTTGAGCGGCCCGATGGGCGGTCGGGTCATGATGTAGTTGCCCTCAGACCGATATTTTCCACGGATATCCTGGAAAACGCGGATATAGCCTTCCTCAACGAAGACGCCATCGCCCTGGGGGCAGATCTCGCGCATGGTTGGTGCGTTGGGAATGCGGTTCAGCCGCTCACTGGCATGATAAGGTGTCCGCGTGAGCAGGATTGGTGAGTTTTTTGCTCCCTTGGGGATGACAATCACGGTATGGAGCTTCACGCCATCCCGCATGGGAATCATGACGTCGCGCTTGATGTAATCCTGCTGATAAGTTGGCAGGGCGGCATGAGCTGGAATGTCGTTTCCGGTCTGGATCATGTCTGGCGTCACAGCCAGTCCAGCAGATGCTGGAGCAGCCAGTGCAGCAGGGATACAGGCGAGGGAAAGAGCCGTTCCAAGGCTGAGAAGATAACGTTTCACAAAAGGCTCCTGATCTTTGGATGGATTTTGGCCTCGTGCGTTCCCATCTAGCAAGAGCAGGAAAGAATTCTTTTCATATCTTTCCTGCACTGTTCTTTTTTTGTTTGATTCGCTATGGAGCATGGCTCCTTACGTTATGAAAGTTTTATTCTGATGCCTGCCTATCGTTCCCGTACTACGACCCATGGCCGCAACATGGCTGGCGCGCGTGCCCTTTGGCGTGCGACGGGAATGACAGATGGTGATTTCGGAAAGCCCATTATCGCGATTGCCAACTCCTTTACCCAGTTTGTGCCCGGGCATGTCCATCTCAAGGACATGGGGTCACTGGTCGCTTCTGCAATTGAGGAAGCTGGCGGCGTTGCCAAGGAATTCAACACGATTGCCGTTGATGATGGCATCGCGATGGGTCATGGGGGGATGCTGTATTCCCTGCCCTCCCGTGAGCTGATTGCTGACTCCGTCGAGTACATGGTCAATGCGCATTGCGCGGATGCCATTGTCTGCATCAGCAACTGCGACAAGATCACGCCGGGCATGCTGATGGCCTCCCTGCGACTGAACATTCCTGTTGTGTTTGTTTCTGGCGGCCCAATGGAAGCCGGCAAGCTCAATGGCCCGGGTATCGAGCGCAAGCTGGATCTCGTGGATTCCATGGTAGCGGCTGCCAACCCGAATGTGACGGATAGTGAGTCCGAGCAGATCGAGCGCTCTGCCTGTCCAACGTGTGGATCATGCTCCGGCATGTTCACGGCCAATTCCATGAACTGTCTCGTGGAAGCTCTGGGTCTTGCCCTGCCGGGCAATGGTTCCCTGCTGGCCACCCATGCCGACCGTCGCGATCTGTTCCTGCGAGCTGGCCGTCTTTCCGTTGAGCTGGCACGCCGCTGGTATGAGCAGGATGATGCCTCCGTTCTGCCGCGCAGCATCGCGACGCGGAGTGCCTTTGAAAATGCCATGACACTCGATATCGCCATGGGTGGCTCCACGAACACAGTGTTGCATCTGCTGGCCGCAGCGCGTGAAGGCGAAGTCGATTTCCACATGGCGGATATCGACCGCCTCTCCCGCAAGGTTCCGCATCTGTGCAAGGTGGCCCCAGCCAAGGCCGACGTTCACATGGAAGACGTGCATCGCGCGGGTGGCATTCCGGCCATTCTTGGTGAATTGGATCGCGCGGGCTTGATCGAGACATCCGTTTCCACAGTGCATGCACCGACAATGGCGGATGCTCTGCAGAAATGGGACGTTGTGAACGGTGACGAAGAAGCTCAGCATATGTTCAGTGCTGCGCCTGGTGGCGTCCGTACCGTTCATGCTTTCTCGCAGGCGAGCCGCTATCACGAACTGGATCTGGACCGTGACGCGGGTGTTCTGCGCAACAGACCGAATGCATTTTCACAGGATGGTGGACTGGCTGTTCTGTACGGCAACCTTGCCGAAGATGGTGCCATCGTAAAAACGGCCAGCGTTGCAAAAGATATTCTGACATTCACGGGCGTTGCCCGCGTGTTCGAAAGTCAGGATGACGCTGTTGCTGCTATTCTGAGCAACAAGATTGCGGCGGGAGATGTCGTAGTCATTCGCTACGAAGGACCGCGCGGTGGCCCGGGGATGCAGGAAATGCTGTATCCGACCAGCTATCTGAAATCCAAGGGGCTGGCAGAAGTCTGTGCGCTCATCACGGATGGTCGCTTCTCAGGCGGCAGCTCGGGCCTGTCGATTGGACATGTCTCGCCAGAAGCTGCTGAAGGTGGTCTGATCGGACTGGTGGAAGATGGCGATCGTATCGTCATCGATATCCCGAACCGCGGTATGCATCTGGATGTTTCGGATGCAGAGCTTTCCAGCCGTCGTGAAGCGATGCACAATCGGGGCGAGCAGGCCTGGAAGCCGAACCGGACACGCTATGTCTCCCGTGCTTTACAGGCTTACGCCGCCATGACGACAAGTGCCGCCAATGGCGCTGTTCGCGATCTTTCCCAGATCATTGTGAAGACACGCGGCTGATCACCCGCTCTACGGCCTCTCTTAACTCGGGAGAGGCCATCATTTTCTGGCCGTGATGGCCAGTATTGGGAACAATATCGATGTCCCAGTTAAATGGGACGTTTAGCCGATAGGCCTGTTCCCGAGCTTGCGCAAACGCCCACTGTCCTCTTTCAAGACGATTGCGTCCCTGCCCCATGGCTTGTGCAATGCGCCCGGCCCCGAGCGTTGTTTCCACGTCATCTGACCCCAGAAGAATGGTCAGGTGCTCTCCAAGATAATGTTTGATTGAGGCCTGCTGGATATTCTCGGGCCAGCCATTGAAGCCGTATGGTACGGGGCTTACCGTCTCAGGCTCAACATAGGATGCCGGGTTCATGAGAATGATTTCCGCTTCATCTGCGGATGCATAAGCCGCCACACGGTCCAGAAACTGTGCGCCCGCAGAATGACCAATCAGAATGATGGGAAGTTGAGGAAGACCGGTTTCCTGCCATGCCCATTGTTCCATGGGTTTGATTAAAGCGGCCGCTGGCAGCTCGTTATTTCGGGCAGGGAAACCGCCGCGCTGATATTGCCAGGTTGGAAACTGTTTTTCAGGAAATGTAGGCGAAAAAACAACACCGCAGACAGCTTGGGCAAGAGGAATACTGTCATCCCGATAAGCCCAGCTATCTCGGTCTTTTGCTGCCATGACGAGCAGAATTGCGCGCGGATGACAATCTGAGGGCCGGAAGGCCATCAGATCCATGGTCTGGCCAAACAGAACAGCCTTTTGAATGCTCGAGCCAGCCGGAAGTTCTGAAGCTCTGACTGTAAGCACCTGAAAAAGTGTTGCCGCCAGAGCAAGACGAGTAAAATGTCGAGTTTTAGCCAAGTCGTACCAGAGCCGCCTTGAACCGTTCGAGGTCGTGCTCGAAGGTTTCAAGACGCTGACGGTTTTCCTCAACCACTTCAGGCTTTGCGCGTGCAACAAAATCAGCGTTGTCCAGTTTGCGGCGGACCTTAACAATCTCACCTTCGTTCTTGCTGATCTCTTTTGCAAGTCGCGCACGCTCTGCATCGAGGTCAATAAGCCCTTCAAGGGGAATAAAAATAGTCGCCTCGTCCAGAACGACCTGTGCGGCATTACGGGGCATGTCGCCGGTCAGAACGTCGACTTCCGAAACACGCGCCATGCGACCAATGGCCTCTTCCCAAGTTTTGGCGCGGGCTAGATTTTCCGGGGATGCATCCCGGAAAATCAGAGGAGCCTTCTGGGACGGCGGAATGTTCATTTCCGAACGGACAGTCCGAATCTCACTGATCAGACGCACGACCCAGTCAAGTTCTGCCCGCGCCTCTTCGGCGCCTTGAACAGTCATGGCCTCGGGCCAGCGTATGCTGGTGAAGTCACCATGGTAGCCGAGTTGTTCCCAGAGCGTCGCTGTTACAAATGGTGTCACTGGCTGCATCAGGCGGAGAATCAGACCAAGGACATGAGCACTGACCGCGCGCAGTTCGGTTGTTTCTTCGTTGTCAGCCGCAAATACCGGCTTGGAGAATTCTACAAACCAGTCACAGAAGCAGCTCCACACGAAGCGGTAGCAGCAGTTTGCATATTCGTCGAAACGATAGGCTGACAATGCCTGCTGCGCTTCGGCAATTGCTGTATTGGCTTCTGTGAGAATCCAGCGGCTGAGGCTTCCCTGAACTTTAGCTGCGTCGAAGTCGGCCACAGGCGCTGCGCGGTTCATTTCGAGGAAACGTGCCGCATTCCAGAGCTTGGTTACAAAGGCACGATGTTCTTCAACACGCTTTCTGCCAAGCTTGATGTCTCGTCCCGGCCCGGTTCCTGCGCAGATTGCCAGCCGTGTGGCATCGGCGCCGAATTCTGCGATCAGATCCAGAGGGTCGAGGCCATTTCCTTTGGACTTGGACATTTTCTGTCCTTTTTCGTCCCGGACGAGGCCATGGATCAGAACCGTACGGAATGGAACGTCATCCATGAAATGCAGACCCATCATCATCATTCTGGTAACCCAGAAGAAGATGATGTCGAAACCTGTGACCAGCACGCTTGTTGGATAATACCGCGCCAGTTCCGGGGTCTTGTCGGGCCAGCCGAGCGTCGTGAACGGCCAGAGGCCTGAACTGAACCATGTGTCCAGGACATCTTCGTCCTGTGTGAGCGTTACTCCCTCGCCGGCCTGAGCCTGAGCTTCGGCCTCGTTTTCAGCAACAAAAACGCGTCCGTCCGGAGCATACCAGGCGGGAATGCGATGTCCCCACCAGAGCTGGCGGCTAATGCACCATGGTTGAAGATCCCGCATCCAGGCGAAGAACGTATTCTGCCACTGACGAGGCTCAAATACGATTTTGCCGTTCTCGACTGCCTCGACTGCCGGACCAGAAAGCTTCTGTGCATCGCAATACCACTGGAGTGTGAGACGGGGCTCGACGATGGCGCCTCCACGTTCCGCGTAAGGGACCTGAAGTTTATGAGGCTCGATTTTTTCAAGCCATTCCAGACGTTCAAGTTCGGACACAATCCGCTTGCGTCCCTCTTCCCGGCTCAGGCCGGCCAGAGAATTTACAAATTCTATGGATGAGAGGCCTTCAACATCCTGCAATTCGCTACGAATTTCATCAAGCCAGATGCAGGCTGTTTCATCGAGCATGGTGGGGGCCGGCAAATCATGACGCTTGCCAACTTCAAAATCGTTGAAGTCATGTGCTGGCGTGATTTTGACGGCCCCCGTACCCTTTTCCGGATCGGAATGAAGGTCTGCTACGATTGGGATGCGTCGGCCTGTCAGAGGCAGCGTGACCAGTTTGCCGATCATGTCAGCATAACGTTCATCTTCAGGGTGAACGGCTACGGCAACGTCCGCCAGCATTGTTTCAGGGCGAGTGGTGGCCACGGTAATGGTTCTGCCATCCTCAAGCGGATAGCGGATGTACCACATTGAGCCCTTGGTTTCGCGGTTCTCGACTTCCAGGTCCGAAATTGCGGAGCGGAAGCTGGGATCCCAATTTACCAGCCGGCGGTCACGGTAAATGATGCCTTCCTGATGAAGCTGAACGAAGACTTTTCGAACAGCTTTCGATAGGCCCTCATCCATTGTGAAGCGCTCACGCTCCCAGTCGGCTGAGGCACCAAGCTTACGAAGCTGCTGAACGATTTCACCACCAGACTGCTGTTTCCAGTCCCAGACGCGCTCCAGAAAGCCTTCGCGCCCAAGTGCTGTCCGGCTTACGCCTTCCTTATCCAGAGCACGCTCGACAACCATCTGGGTTGCGATACCTGCGTGGTCGGTGCCTGGCTGCCAGAGGACATTGAAGCCCTCCTGACGCTTCCAGCGGATCAGGATGTCCTGAAGGGTAAAAGTCAGGGCATGGCCGAGATGAAGGGTGCCCGTGACATTGGGGGGTGGAAACATGATCGAAAAAGGTATTCCCGGTGCATTCGGGTCAGCACGGAACGCCCCGCTTTTCTCCCAGTTTTCGTACAGGGAGGTTTCGTGTTCAGCGGGAACAAAACTTTTTTCGAGCATGATAATCCAGAAAGATCAGCGACGGCTGTTAGAGTGGAAAACGAACGGAAGCTTTTCAGCTGTTGGGGCGAAGGCGTGCAATCTCGGCGCGGACCAGGATTTCCACCAGTGATGGAAGATGAGCGTCCATCCAGGTCCGAACCATGGCTCGCACTTCTGTACGTACCATATCCTCAATTGTCATCCCGCTTCCATTGCTGATGACAGTATCAGACGGGATGACCTTGCTGGCCCGTTCGCCAAATGCGCTCTGAAGATCTCTGAGAGAATGTTCAGCCGCGGCAATGGTCTGGGCACCCATAAGGTTGTCAGCTGCGGAATTTTCCTCTGTATGCTGATCGGTCTCAGTGGCACCGCTCGGGGCAGACACCATCATGGAGGGATCAAGGGTAAGCTCATCCTGAGGTGTGGCTGATGTCATAAGCTGGCCCTTTTTATCCTTGTTGATCGTGTCGTCATGCAGGATCCGGCGGATCGAGCTGAGAACGGTTTCAATTGTTTCATCATCACTGCCCGGATCGGGCTGCGGTTGGGAAATCATGGGCTGTAAAATCATCCGCGGCTTATAGGAAAAATTTAACGCCCGGGCTGGTTGATGGCGTAATCGCTCGTTCCCCACAGCTTGTTCTTAACGGCGTTATAATAGGCTTTTTCGTCATACAGGGGCACACCAAGCTTCAGGTCTGATGCTGTTAGACGGCCAACAGATGCCGCTACGGCGTACGATGACAGCACCAGATTGGAAAGATGCTGTACGAGAGCCTGTTGAGCTGAAAGAAGCGTCTGCTGCTGCTGTAGAACTGCAAGGGTTGTGCTGGTGCCAACAAGCGCCTGTCGTTCCACGCCATCCAGCGCAATCACGTTGGCAGAAATGGCTACGCGATCGCTGGCGATGGACTGCTTGTAGGCAACCATCTGCTGCCAGCTCGCAGCAGCTTTCTGAAGAGCCTGTCGGCGTTGCACGTCGACTTCCCGGTGTGCGGCCTGAGTCTGCTGGCGCGCGCCGCGAATGGCGGCGTATTCCGATCCCCCTTGATAGAGGGGTATCTGGAATGCGATGACGCCGTACTTGTTGTCAGTCAGGGAGCGGCTGTAACCCTGATTGACTGAATGCATGTAATTCAGTTCCGCAGAGACCTTAGGCATGATGGCCGAAATCTGGACAGAGACGTTGTCTTTTTGTTGTGCTTCCGTGAAGAGCGCATTGACGACATTCGGATTGTTCTGAACCGCCAGCGCAACCGCTTCTTTTTCGCTTTTTACAGGAAGATTTAGGGGCTGAGGCGGTTCGAGGTTTGGAGCGGCTGCAATGCCTATGATTTGCAGGTATGTGGCCTGCGCACTCTGAAGGGTACCTTCTGACTGCTGGCGTTGCGCGGTAGCGCTTGCCAGCGCCGCCTGCGCCTGCGCGACATCCGTACGGGTGATTTCTCCAACATGGAAGCGCTCTTCAGTAGCCTGAAGCTGCTGTTGAAGTACCCGTTCGTTGTTGATGGCCAACTGAAGAAGCTGCTCGTCTTCAATTACACCGACATATGCGTTCACGACGTTGGTAAAAACTTCCTGCTCGGTCGCAATCAGTTTCGCGCGCTCCGCCATGACCTGATTGGTTGCTGCATGGATGCTGGCGAGTGTTTTGCCGCCCTGATAGAGAGGCTGGGAAATATTTACGCCGCCATTATAGCCAGGGGTCTTGTAAGTAACATTGCTCCCCAAAGACCCACCTGTTGATGCGTAATTGGTTCGGCCGTCGTAATAGCTCAGATTCATTGTGGTCTGGATTGTCGGGTGCCACCCGGCCATGGCTGTTGGCACCTGCTCATCCGTCGCACGAAGACGTGCGCGCTCTTCCCTGAGGGTGGGATTGGTCAGATAGGCAGTAGAAAGGGCTTCCTGCAACGTATGCGGAACAAAGGTTGGCGAACCGCTTCCATCATATTTCTGAGCAAGAGCGGTGCCGCTCAGGAGGAAGGTCAGAAGACCCAGCCCCAGAGGACCAGTGATTGTCTTTGCGCCGTTGCATCCTGAAGTCATGAGATATCCTGCCGTCTGAACACTGTATCGCAGCGTTTCGTGAATCAGCTCTTAATAGCCTGTTCATTCCAAGAAGAAAAATCCTCTTGTGGATTGAAATATCTCTCTTGACCAAAACGCTCTGAAAGACGATACAGCGCCTGTCTCCCCGAGGTCCGGTGGCAGAATGGTGATGTAGCGGACTGCAAATCCGCGAATGTGGGTTCGATTCCCGCCCGGACCTCCAGGAGACTTTATTTATCCCCCTGAAAATCCAGTCGTTTTGCCCACTCCCTCAGGAGTGAGCTTCTGCATATGCTGCTGCTGCGCCGAACAGGCCTGGCTGCGGATGTGTGATGATCTTGACAGGCATTTCGCTCATCATGGTCTCAAAGCGTCCTTTGGCGACGAAGCGCTCCGCAAATCCGGACTCTCCAAGAATTCCTGCCAGACGCAGACCCAGGCCTCCTGCAATGACAACGCCCTGCGCTCCGTGTGCGAGAGCCAGGTCGCCCGAAATTGCGCCAAGGCTCAGGCAGAATCGTTCAAGAGCGGCAGCGGCAATCGTGTCTGAGCCTTCCATTGCGTTCTGCCAGAGGGTTTTGTTGTCCCGCAGTGTAATGGGGAGTCCCTGTTGTTCTGCAATGACTTCATAAAGATTGGTCAGACCCGGTCCTGACACGATCCGCTCTGCTGAGACACGACGAAAACGTTGACGCAGGGCCTTCAGGATCCTGTCTTCCACGTCATCAAGTGGCGGGTAGTCCAGATGGCCGCCTTCGGTCTCCATGACAAAATACTTCGACCCGCGGCGCAGGAGGCATGCAGCACCAAGTCCCGTACCAGGACCGACGATGGTGATCGCTCCTTGGGGGGGAAGGTCAATGTCCGGCCCGCAAAGATGTTGCATGTAGGAAGAATCAACCTGCGCTACGGCATGGGCAACTGCACCGAAATCATTGACCAGAACAAAATTGTCCAGATGCAAACGCTGAGCCAGCTGGGCCGGATGGATGATCCAGGGATTGTTCGTCATCTTCAGGATTTCGCCCGTAACCGGGCAGGCGACAGCAATACCCGCTTCTTTCGGCATCGGACGGTCAAGGGAGCGGCCAAAAGCTTCCCATGCAAGGGCAAGGCTGGCGTGCTCGGCACATTTCAGGGTGACAGCTTCCCCGAGCTCGACGACTTTCCCGTTCTCGATGCTTGCAATCGCGAAACGGGCGTGGGTGCCGCCGATGTCGACCGCAACGATTTCCCTCATGACAACTTTCCTCTGGCCTGTCTGGCGGGTTCAATGTGGAAGCAGTCGCTTACCGGCTGCGTTGCGTCAAGTTAACGAGAGGATGCTTTTCCTAATTTGACGCACTCTGTCGCACTTCTGCGGATCGCAACAGGCGGTGCGCAATTGGTCGGGGGACCAGCATTTCTAGCAGGCGAGCGAGTGCAAATGGCCACGGGAACATGAGATGGGCTCTTCCCTGACCGATTGCGCGAGCAATCAGGCGCGCCGCCTTGCGGGAAGAAACGAGGAAAGGTCGGGCTCCTTCCAGGCGCTGACTCATCGGCGTGTCCACATAGCCGGGAGAGACTAGCGTGATATGGACATTATGCGGTGTCATAGCTGCGTGAAGAGCCGTACTGAACCGGGCCAGCCCAGCTTTGGAGCCGCTATAGGCTGTGGCAATCGGCAGATCGTGGAAGGCTGCGACAGAACCGATCAGGGCAATGTTGCCTCCTCCACGGGTGATCATTCTCCGGGCCATTTCGGTCGCCAGTGTGACGGGTGTTGTAAAATTGACCAGTGAGATGGTCTTTACCTGCTCGGGAAGTTCCGTGAGTTCACCTTCCGGCCGGATATCGCCAAGGCCGGCAGCCAGAATAAGAATATCGACTGGAGTGTTGTCATCCGCGGAGCGAAGGGCCTGAAGCGCTGCCTCAGGGTCACAGAGATCCAGCGCCAGTGTTTCGGTCGTCGCGCCGTGTCTGGCAGCCTGCGCGGCGACCTGGGCGAGGCGTGTCTGGTTGCGTCCCCATAAAATGAGATGTGTGCCAGCCCGCGCATAATGAAGCGCAAGGGCTTCTCCGATGCCGCTTGAGGCCCCGGTGATCAGGATGCGTGATTGAAGACCGGGCCTGTTGGGCGGTGTCGATGTCATGGAAGAAAGATCCATATATTGAAAGTCATGGTCGGATTGATGGTGGAAAGGTATAGCCTTCCCGTGCCAGAAGATGCGACCCCGTGCCTGAACAGCACGCTACCCTTTATTCCGGAACCTGTTTTCCAACCAGAGGTGCAAGGCCCGACCCTATGACATCGCCCGCTCCGCAAGATGATCTAGTAGTCCGTCCAGTTACGACGCGGGCACATCTAAAGCTCTTCATCACCCTGCCCCGTCGTATCTACGCTGGAATGCCCGGCTTTGTTCCTTCGCTGGACATGGAACAGAACGACCTTCTCAATCCTCGCAAGGCTGCCATTTTCCGTCACTCCAGCATCCGCTATTTTCTGGCATGGCGTGGCAATACCCCGGTTGGGCGAATTGCGGCGATTGTGGACCATCGTGCGATCGAATTCTGGGGCGAAAAGATCGGCTCCTTTGGAGCGCTGGATGCAGTTCCGGAAGCCTCTGTCGTATCTGCGCTGCTGGATGCTGCACGGCACTGGCTCCGGTTACAGGGCATGGAACGTGTTCGTGGCCCCGTGACCCTCAGTGGAAATGGTGAGTCCGGCCTCATGATCGAGGGACAGGGCCAGCCCCTGATGATTGCGATGCCGTGGCACCCCAAGCTGCTCGGTCAGCTGGTGGAAGCCGCAGGCTATGAGCGTACGGAAGATCTGCTGAGTTACAAGCTGGATCTGACGGACGACAGCGAATCGATTTTCCGTGTTCCGGGTGATCTGACGATTGGCGAAGGACGTCTTGGGTCAATCTCCATGACGCGCCTCTCCAAGAAGCAGATCGCGGCCCAGGGGGAAGTCCTGCGGACGCTCTATAACGATGCCTGGAGCGGGAAGTACAACTTCGTTCCCCTTCAGGATTATGAAATGAAGGCGATGATCGACCAGCTCAAGCCCCTGCTGCGGCCTGAGCACTATGTGCAGATTGATCAGGACGGGGAGCCTGTTGCCATGGCTCTGGTCGTTCCGAACCTTTACGATATTGCTGGCGATCTTGGTGGTGATCCTTCGCCATTGGGTTGGGTGAAACTTGGTGTTCGCCTTGGACTTCACCGGTTCCACTCTGCACGCGTGATCCTGCTGGGTGTGACCCGGAAGCTTCATGGAACCATGCTCGGCTCTCTGCTGCCGTCCCTGGCGATTTCAGAACTGCTGCGCCGTGGTCAGTCTCTCCCTTACAAATGGGTCGAGCTGGGGTGGATCCAGGAATCTGATACACGGATGAAAAATCTGGCTGAAGCTGTCGTGCCGCATCCGTACAAGCGGTATCGCCTGTACGAGTGCCCGATCGAGGGCTGAGAGCCAAAGGAGGTGGCAGCGTTCAGAAGTGCTGCCATCCGCCTTTCAGAAACTGAATGATATTCCCGTCCTGATTAAGCACACGCACACCGCATCCTGAGCGGATCGCCCCTATGCGTGTTACGGGAATTTCGGCGTCTCGACAGATCTGCGCCAGAGAGGCTTCCTGTTCAGTTGGACAGGCCAGAAGCAGCTCATAATCGTCGCCCCCTGTCAGGCGTTGCTCCAGCCACTTCGGTCCCAAGGACTTTGCCTCTGGTGACGCGGGCACGGCATCTGCCTGAAGATCAATGGCGACATCGGACTCTTCAGCAATATGCTGGCAGTCCTGGATAAGCCCGTCTGAAATATCCATCGCTGCATGCACGATGCTGTTCAGTGCCAATCCTGTTCTTGGTCGCGGCAGACGATAGCGGTCGGCCAGAAATCCTGACGGATCAAGGACTTTTCCCTGAAGAGCCAGCAGGCCGAGCGCAGCGTCACCGATTGTGCCCGTCACCCAGAGGCTGTCGCCTGGTTTGGCGCCATTTCGCCGCAGTGCTGTCCCTTTGTGCAACCGGCCAAATACTGTGGCAGAAAGCACCAGCGGCCCTGACGTTGAGGTTGTGTCACCCCCGAGAAGCGTCACGCCGTATCGTGTCTGATCTTCAGATAGTCCGGATACAAAAGCGCTGAACCAGGTGTCGTTGTGACGTGGTCCGCGGGGAATGGTGATGTTCAGGGTGTAGGCATAGGGTGTGGCTCCCATAGCTGCGATATCTGACAGATTGCAGCGCAAGAGCTTTCGTCCCAGCGTTTCCGGCGGGTCATCCGGAAGAAAATGGACGTTCTCGACCATTGTATCGGTTGAAATGGCCATTTCCTGCCCCGGAGGGCAGGAAATCAGGGCACAGTCATCTCGAAGGTCGAGACTTTCCCGACCCGCGAGGGGCCGGAAGTGTCGGGCGATGAAACTGAATTCGCCCGACATGGATCAGGCGTTGCCTTCACCGCGACGGCTCAGGGTATCCAGAATGCCATTTACCATCTTCGGCTCGTCACCGAAGAAGAAACCATGGGCCACGTCCATATATTCGTTGATGACAATGCGGTCTGGCGTATCGGTCTCTGCGATCTCAAAAACGGCTGCACGCAGCAGGCTGCGTAGGACCGGATCAAGACGGGCCATCGGCCACTGTTCTGGCAGCAGGTCGCTGAGTGTGTGATCCACCTTGTCCTGCTTCTGTGTGACGCCACGGACGATTTCCTGCATCAGGGTGAGGTCTGCATCAGGGATGTGACCATCTTCGAAAGATGCTGTCGGGCTGACACGGCGGTGGCGGAGGAACTGGTTGAGAACGGTTTCCGCATTGTCGCCGGACTGTTCGCACTGGAACAGGGCCTGAACAGCGGCAACGCGGGCGATTGTCCGGCTGCGGCGCGTCGGGTGGCTAGTGGGCGCGTCGGATGCGGTCATGGTGTCTCCTGAGAGTCTTTGGTCGGCAGGGACGCATGTGCGTCCCCGGAAATGGGGTTCATGTCGGCGAGGATCTTCGAGAAAGCCTCGACTTCACGGAAGTCGCGATAGACGCTGGCGAAGCGGACATAAGCCACACCGTCCACCTCACGCAATGCGTCCATGGCAAGTTCGCCGATACGATGTGAAGAAATATCCTGTTCCCCGGATGCCTCAAGCTGTCGGACCAGTCCGTTGACCAGCCGTTCCTGACGCTCTTCCTCAACCGGGCGCTTGCGCAGTGCCACACGAATGGAGCGTGCGAGCTTGTCCCGATCAAACGGTGCGCGGCGACCATCAGCCTTGATGACAGTCAGTTCTCGGAGCTGAACGCGCTCAACGGTCGTGAAGCGCTGGGTGCAGGCGGAACAGACGCGACGACGGCGGATGGCAGTTCCATCCTCGCTGGACCGGCTGTCCTTCACCTGAGTGTCTTCATGTCCGCAGAAAGGGCAACGCATGGACGGTCCTGATTGTTCGGGCCTTGTGGTGGCCAGGGAATTGGAGGCAGTTTACCGGATCATACGTTCTGACCCAAACGGGCCTGTCCGTTTTTAGGAGACTGTCGTTGAAACGGGTATTTGCCGCTTTTGCTGTCCTGCTGTCGTTTTCTGCGGTTCCGGGCTTCGCCCAGGATGCCGGGGCGCTTCCTGCCGCCGAGCATAACCGCCAGAAAATCGTCGTTCTGGACGGAACGCTCTCGCTCTCGTCGCACAACGCTTCATATGCCAGCGGCTATTTCACGATTCGCAATGACGATGGTGCGGATCATCTGTTGAAGGGGGTGTCTTCTCCGATCTGTTCGAGCATCACTGCCCATCACACCAATCAGGAACAGACACAGGCAACAAACGACCTGTTTTCCCATCTGTCCCTTCCCCATAATTCTGAAATGATTTTCCCACCCTCAGGGTATCACCTGCTGTGCGGGGGCATCACGAAGTCTTTGCAGCAGGGAGAGAAAATCCCGTTCACCTTCCAGTTCCTCGATGGGGACAGCATTACGATCGGGTTTACCGTCAAGCCCGTCTAATAAAATTCCGGGATGTCTCAGGCCATGATCTTGGCCGAGATTTCCTTGATGACGGCCAGAACCGATTCGCCATACCGGTCGAGCTTAGATGTTCCCACGCCTTTGATGCTGGCGAGCTCCTGATGGCTCACCGGATGCTCCCGGGCGATGTCACGCAGAACAGAGTCGTGGAAAATGACGTAGGGTGGGATTTCCTGTTCCCGGGCTTCTGAAAGTCTCCACTGACGCAGTGCATCAAACACGGTTTTTTCTCCAGGGGACAGACTCTCGTTTTCCTGATTGCTCGACGGCGTACGGGCGATCAGGCTCTGACGTGTATCCTGACGAAGCAGTATTTTTTCGTCGCCGCGCAGGATTGGGCGTGCGATGTCAGCCTGAAGGGCCAGACTGCCATGCTCGCCATGAGTGCGGATGGCACCCCGGGCAATCAACTGTCTGACAACCGCTCGCCACCAGTTTTCCGTCTGATCCTTGCCGATCCCAAACACGGACAAATGCTGATAGGCGTGGCGTTCGATCGTTTCGTTCGTTTTCCCTCGCAGAACGTTTGTCAGCTGCACGGCTCCTAACCGCTGACCCGTCCTGTAGATTGCGGAAAGGACTTTCTGGGCCGCCTCTGTGCCGTCAAAGGTGGAGACAGGCGTGATGCAGTTGTCGCAATGCCCGCAAGGTGATGAAAGATTTTCGCCGAAACAGGCCAGAAGAGCCTGTGTTCTGCATCCTGTGGTTTCTGTGAGGGCGATCATGCTTTCCAGGCGGGACTGCATGACACGTTTTTCGTTGTCAGGCGCGTTTGATTGCTCCAACCAGTGCCGCGCCCGCGCCATATCCTCGCCACCATACAGGAGAAGCGTGTCGGATTTTTCTCCATCACGCCCTGCCCGGCCTATCTGCTGATAATAGGCCTCCGGAGAAGACGGCATATCCAGGTGGATCACGCAGCGGACGTCGGGCCGGTCAATTCCCATACCGAAGGCGATTGTGGCGACGATGACCATGTCTTCACCGGAGCGAAAACGCATAAGGGTCGCCCGCTTCTCGATGGGGGATAGTCCTGCATGATACGGAAGAGCTGTCAGGCCCTTGCCCCGCAGCATGGTAGCCGTGCGCTCGGTCTTGTTCCTGCTGCCGCAATAAACGATGGCCGCACCGGTGCGGTGACTTTCAAGAGCCTCAAGAAGCTGTTTGCTCTCCCCGCCTTTTGGTCGTGCTTCCACAAACAGATTCGGGCGGTGAAAGCTGGCCATGAGAACCCGGGCGTCGGGCATGCCCAGAACGTTCAGGATGTCATCGCGTGTTCTGGGATCTGCCGTGGCCGTCAGGGCGATGCGGGGAACGTTGGGAAAGAGTTCCGGCAGGGACGCAAGGGAACGATATTCAGGGCGGAATTCATGTCCCCACGCCGAAACGCAGTGGGCTTCGTCAATCGCAATCAGGGACACCTTGCGCTTTGACAGAAAATTGCCGGTGCCTGGCTGAAGAAGCCTTTCAGGCGAAATATACAGGATGTCGATCTTGTTGTTGCGCAGATCGTCGCGGAGGATTTCCCGCTCTTCCGTCTCCAGCTCTGAATGCAGGGCTGCTGCACGGATACCGAGCTGTCGGAGACCCGCAACCTGATCGTCCATCAAGGCAATCAGGGGGGAGACAACAATGCCCATGCCGTCGCGGCATAAGGCTGGCACCTGATAGCAGAGGCTTTTTCCGCCCCCGGTCGGCATGAGAACGAGAACGTCCTCGCCGCGCATTACGGTTTCTACGGCTTCTCCCTGAAGGCCGCGGAAACCGGAAAACCCGAACACGTCTGCAAGGACCTGTTCGGGGTTCTGGCCCGGATCGGGCGTAAGGGGGGCTTGTGCCTCCGTCACTCCGGGCGCCGGATCAAAGACCCGGATTGATCGTGATGGAAACACGACGCAGGGCGACGTGCGAGGCATCGATCGTTGTTTCCGGCTCTGGGCGGATCTCGATCTTCGCACCGTTGACGCCGTCGTTGGCAAGCTGCGTTGCGACGGCCTGTGCTCGGCTGTCTGCAAGTTCTTTCAGAACGGCCGGATCACCATTCACGCCGGCAGATCCAGCAACGCGGATGCTCTGTGCGTGCTCGTTCCGGGCAGCGGTTGCAGCCTTGGTGACGACAGCCTGTGCGACCGGGCTCAGGGACACAGAATCACGGTCAAAGAACACGACATAGCTGTCACGGGACGGCTGGTCTGCGCAGCCAGCCAGAGCGGCGGTCAGGACGAGAGCCGGAGCCGCAAGACGAATGGAAGAAAGAATACGAACCATGGCGTAACGTCCTGAAAGAAAGGATTGAGGCCCCTAGGTGCCTTGTCGGCAAAGACTGGTCAACCTGCGCTTGAAACAACGTGTCCATTCTCAAGACGCCAGATCCGATCCAGCCTTTCAACGCCTGTCAGGCGGTGAGCGATCAGTAGCACGCTTCGCCCTTCTCCGACATTGTTCAGGGTTTCGAGAAAGGCTTTTTCTGTATCAGCATCAAGGCCGGTTGCCGGCTCGTCCAGAATAAGAACAGGGGCGTTCGAGAGCAGGACGCGGGCCAGTGCAATACGTCTGCCCTGCCCTCCTGAGAGCTTCGATCCGCTTTCCCCAATCCATGTGTCCAGACCATCGGGAAGGCTTCGAACCGTGTCGGCAATCTTTGCCTGTTCGAGCGCGCCCCAGATGGCGTCTTCGGAAATGTCAGTGCGGCCTAGAAGAAGGTTATCGCGGATGGTGTCATCAAAGAGGTGGCTAGACTGGGAGAGCCACGCGACTTGAGACCGAAGAGCTTCGTTCTGAAGTGCTGCAATATCCGTGCCGCCCAGAAAGATCTTGCCTTTTTCTGGAACGACGACCTTGAGGAGCAGCGCGGCGAGGCTCGACTTCCCAGCACCTGAAGGACCGATCAGGGCGGCGCGCTCCCCTTCACGAAGGGTCAGGGTCAGATCCTGAAAAACGGGAGCCCATTCTGGCGTCCAGCGGAAAGTCACATTCTCAATGCGGATATCGTGACGGACTGGAAGGGGCGCTGTTCCTTCCGGGACTTGAGAGCCACGCTCGGCAACGTCCATGATCCGATCCGCTGCATGGGAGACCTGCCCGTAAAGAAGGCCCGCACGGGAGAGGCCTGTGACGCCATCCAAGGCTGTGATCGCAACAAACAGCGCCGCGATACCGGCAACAGGCGCCGACTGGTGGAAGATTATGCCAGCAACGGCACAGAGCACGACTGCAACACCCGCTTTTGCAACCAGCCCTGCCAGCCCGCTTGTAAGAGCCATACGAAGGGACTGGCGTCGTTGTGCTGCAAACAGAACGTCCTGACGCTGGATTACAACGTTTGTCAGCACGTCTTATGCGCCGAAAGCTCTTGCTTCCCGCAAACCCGACGCAAGATCGAGGGCTGCCACCCGAAGATCGGACTCCGCATGAAGAATATCAGGACCAAAATTCCTGGAGAGGCGTGCGGCCATCCAAGGCAGGGCAAACGCCAGAATGGCAAAGAGTGCCCCGGTGATCAGGCCCGGTAATGTACCAGCTCTCAGCCAGACAATGGTTGCTACGGGCAGCGTCAGGACAGCTGCGGCCAGTGGAATAAGAATACGAAGATAAAGATTGTCCAGTGTCTGCACGTCAGACACCAGGCGCGACAAAAGGTCGCCGGATCTCTGAAAGCCAAGACCTGCTGCGGCACCCTGAGCCAGTCGGCGATAAAACCAGACACGCAGGTCCGACAGCGCCCGGAACATGGCATCATGCGTGTAGAGACGTTCGAGGTAACGAAGAACGATCTGGGATGAGCCGGCGAGCTGCAGAAGAGCTGATCCGGCAGCTACACCCACGGCCGCGGCCGCGATGCGACTACCAGCCTGCCCCATCAGAAGCAAGCCGGAGCAGACAGCAAGTTCTGCGATAATACCGCCAGTAATCAGGCGACCGTAATGCGGCTTCCAGATCTGGATGATGCGGGAAAGAGCCGTTCCGTTTTTGTGATGCTCGGATTGAAGAGAGGCGCTCATGCCGCTTCCTCCGTATAGGAGATGGCGCGACCTCTATTGAGAACGAGATGTCGCCCGTGGAACTGTTGGGCCTGTGCGGAGTGGGTACAGAGAATGACAGTTCTACCCTGTGCCAGTCTGTGAAGACTTTCCAGAATTTCGGCTTCTGTTGCCGGATCGAGATGGGATGTAGGCTCGTCCAGCAACAGGATTGGAGCGTTCTTGAGGAATGCGCGAGCGATGGCGATGCGCTGTGCCTGCCCTCCGGAGAGACCAAAGCCTCCCTCACCAATGCGGGTTTCCAGCCCTTCCGGAAGGAGAGGGAGATAGCGATCCACGGCCGCCGCTGAAATGGCTGCCGCAAGCTCGGCTTCGGACGCATCAGGCTTTGCGAAAAGAATATTTTCCCGGATTGTTCCCGCGAAAAGAACAGGCTTCTGTCCAATCCAGCTGATCTGGGAAGAAATCTGCCGAGGCGTCATGCTGGCCATGTTCTGACTACCAAAGAAAATGCTTCCCTCTGACGGCTCAATAAAGCCGAGAAGCAGTTCAATCAGCGTGGATTTGCCTGATCCGGATGGGCCTTCCAGGATCAGTGTTTCGCCAGCCGGAAGCGTAAAGCTGACATCGTGAATAACGGGGCCGCGCTCCTGGTTCCACGCAAAGAAAAGGTTCTCTGCTGTGATCGACAGGCTATGGGTCGCGTCTGTCGTGGTTACTTCGACGGCACCGCGTTCTTCGGGGATCGGTGCGAGGGCATGCATGGCTTCAGCAGCAGCGGTTGCATGGGCGCGGTCCTGATAAGCGGCCGACAAGGCACGAAATGAGGCGAAGGCTTCAGGAACCAGCAGGATTGCATAAAGTGCCCGCGTCAGAGTCAGTTCCGGCGTTGAACTTGTCAGGCTATGGCTCTGGGTAATGACGATCAGGACGAGAGCCGCCACCATGGCAACATCTGTCGTCGCAGATGCAATGAACGCGATGCGCAGGACTTTCATCGTGCGTATGCGCAGGTCATCGGCGCTTTTTGCGAGAGCCTGCGTTTCCCGTTCGGTGCCGCCAGACAGCACGATGGTGGCGATACCTTTAACACGATCCAGAAAGCGGGTCTGGAGCCGGGTCATGGCCAGGAATTGTTTGCGGGACGCCACGGCCGTGGCTATGCCAAAGACCGCCTGGAAAACTGGTAGCGTGGCGCAGCAGATCGCAAGGATGATACCTGCCTTGTGATTCTGCCAGAATACAGCGGCAACCACGATCCACTGAGAGACCAGCCAGAGAGCTGACGCAGGAAGCCAGCGCGCAAAATAGCCATCCAGAGCGTCAACGCGATCGACCAGTGTGGAGGCGATGACGGAGCTGTGTTGACGGCGCAGGAGAGCTGGTCCCTCCCCGATAATCCGCGCCAGAATCTCTGAACGCAGTCTGCGGCGTGCCGTCAGGCTGGAGGTGGATGCCATGACGTCCTGAATGACGCTCAGTCCTGTCCGGGCCACGCTGACAATCAGGAACAGCCCGATGGCTGGCGGCGCATTACCCGGATGGGATGTCAGGATGGAAGCAAGTGTCCGGGCCAGAGCCCATGCCTGCAGAAGACCCAGAAGGGTCGAGAGCAGTCCGAGGATCACTACGACGGAGGTACTGGAACGGCTGGCTCGTCCCTGCGCCTTAATCCACGCTTTTGCGATTGTTTTGTCGGCCTTCATGATCCCTGCATATAGGTCGCAAAATCGCCACAAGACAGCCTTCGACGCATTTCTTGCTGCTTATTTAGATTTTTTTCCTGTTTTCAGGAGTCGGAGCTTCCAGTGTCGCCCTATGTATTAGGCGAATCACTCTGATTGATAGCCTGCTGCGCAAGTGCGACTGCGGTCGGGATAGGATCGGCCGGCACGAATTTCAGATTGTACCATGTTCCGTTATCATTGCTGATCAGCAGATCCGCATTGATCTGACGTGCAAACCCCCGAATCAACTGGATGCCGATGCCTTCCCGACGTGTTCGGGATTCGGACGCCCGGGCGGCGTCCAGGCCAATTCCATTGTCTCCCAATTCGAGCTCTACAAGGCCCTCTTTTTCTGGAGGCGGGTTGGCTACGCGACGAAGGGAGATACGGATGACGCCAGAGCGGTTCTCGGGAAAGGCGTAGCGTAGCGCGTTGCTGACGACTTCCGTCACAATCAGCGCCACTGGAACAGCCTGATCGGGCGAAATCAGCACGTGCTCGATGTCCAGCTTCAACCGGATGCGAGTCTGTGTATTCATATTGTGAGCGGAAAACAGAATGGAGCAGAGCTCCTCAAGGAAGCTTTGAACGTCCAGCGAAGACAGGCCATTTTCCGAATAAAGATAGCGATGCAGTGTGGCGAGTGCTCTTACCCTGTCGCGTACCAGTCTGAATTCTTCCCGGGCTTCATGGGATCGGATGCGGCTGGCCTGCAGGTTTAACAGCGATGCGACAACCTGAAGGTTGTTTTTGACCCGGTGGTGAATTTCCCGAATCAACATGTCCTGATGATGGGCAGATTTTTCCAGCTCGCGTTCGTGACGCGTGAGCCGACGTGTCGCTCGGAGAAATGCCCGTTCAAGATGGCGGATTTCCAGCGGGATGGAACGGTTGATCCGGGGATCAAATGAGGCGCCACGCCTCCATTCAGCAACCGCAAGGGCAAGTCGCTCAAGCGGTTCCACCAGAAAAGCTCTCGCAGCCAGGGCGACGCCAATCAGTTCAAGCGCGAGTAGGCCCGCAATGAGCCCAACCCGGATGAGGAAAATATTAAGAGCCCTGTTTTCTTCGTGGGTGCGCTCGGTGACGACGAGAAGGCTGACCGGGCCATACGCGTTCTGGAGAACATACGTCGTGCCTTTGACTGTGAAGGCATCGTGTAGGGCATGCCGTGCAAGATCGGCCTTGAGGCGATCATGGACTGTGGCGGGCATTTCAGGTGTGCCTGGGTGATCTGGGAATAGTGAGAAGATCGATCCGTCGCCCATCAGTAACAGGTGGCGAGCGTTGTCGTTGACACCTAAGAGAAGTCGGCCGTCTCCTAAAGGCAGATGGCTTCGCTGCCACCCAAGCGTACGGACCGCAATGATGTAGCCTCCGATGACACCCTGGTTCATGAGGGGAACTACAAAACGGATCAGGGGTCCCCGATTACCTTTTAGAACATCTACGCCGATATTGGGGCGTTCAGCTCCGTCATAAAGCGTCGGTAGCAACTCACCAGATGTGCAGATGGCCGGGTCCTGCGAAGATGGAGGAGGCAGAACAACAGACGGACGCCCTTCCTGATCTGTCAGGACCAGAGAGCAGTAATGATGCTGGGATATGGTCTGGACGAGGCCAAATTCTCTCAGGGCATTGTCGGCCGATACATCTCTCTCTGCGAGCATGTCGAGAACGGTATGGGTCTGGTCCATGTCGCTGGATAATTCGGAGAGGGCAGTCTGTGCGTCTTTCTCAGTTCGAGAGAGAGCATTTCCTACATTTTCCTGATAACTGTGCCAGGCAAGGAGTCCCGCGATGGTGGCAAGTGGGAGCGTTGTTGCGACAATCAGCGCCATAACACGGGCACTGACAGTGTCGAGCATTCTTACGCTGCGGAAAATCATTCTGCGATAAGGAATGACCAGACCCCTTAAGACCGCCGACCTGTCACGTCAGATCGGGCTGCTGAACTTCTCATTTATTGCGGTCTTCTTCGATCAGTTTGAGAAGTTCTTCGGGAATCGGTTCATTCGCGACATCGTCAAAGAGCTGATGAAGTCCGCGACTCAGCCAGACACCGAAAGGAGAAACATTGTCTTCCACTTTCGATTTTCTGGATGAGGATTGGGACTTGTCTCCTCCGGTCATGTTCTAGTCCTGAGCCTTTCTGTGACAAAGGAGAGCAACCGCTCTTGTGCCTGCGAACTGCCTGCGGTCTGTCGTCTCAATATCAGGAGACAACTAACAGCGGCAGTAACGGAATGTTTACAAATTGCGGCAAGGCTGCCGCAATTGCCTTAGTTCCGAAATGGACGAAGTTATAACATTAGCGCAAGGCTAAAAGTTGCTTCAGGCTCAGGAAAGAAACAGATCGTCCGATGATTTACCGTCACGAGTACGAGCATCAATGGCTTCGCGCAGGGCCTTTACCTTGACGCGGAGCTTGTCGTTGCTCGGCATTTCGCCGGTCATCCAGGCTTCAAGCTGACGGCGTGCACGGAAAACACGGCTCTTGGCGGTGCCAACGGCGCAATCAGTAGCTGCAGCCAGATCTTCGTAGCTCATGCCTTGAATGACAACCATGACAAGAGCTTCTCGCTGGTCGGCCGGAAGGCGGGATAGGGCCAGAGACAGGTCTTTGAGTGCAAGGCTGTCTTCATGTGTTGCCGGACTCGCAAATGTGGAAGCCGGCACATCATCGATGTCCGTCGTCTCACGACGTTTGCGCAGATCCGAGATGAACCGGTTGCGCAGGATGCGATGCATCCAAGCCGAGAAGTTGGTACCTGGAATGAAGCTGTTCTGGGCTGCAAGAGCGTTACACACGGCGTCCTGAACCAGATCCTCCGCAGCAGCACGGTTTCGTGTCAGAGACAGAGCCTGAACACGAAGCTTCGGAAGAATGGCGATGACCTGATCATGGAACGTCATGGGAAATACTCCTGATTTCGTCCTGTTTCATGAGATCAATGAACGGGACTTCAGGATCGTTGCATCCAAACGATCTTTTTTTCATATTTTCTTAAAACGTATTATTTAACAGTATGTTAGGTGTAAATTTCGTGTGGATTTTCTGTCGCGCTCAGGGAGGCCAACTGGCTGCGGGCTCTGGAAACGCGTGCCTTCATGGTGCCGGGAGGAACATTGCAGATACAGGCCGCATCTTCGTAAGAAAGCTCCTGTGCGCCTACCAGAATGATGGCCTCACGGAGAAGGTCAGGCAGTTTCCAGAGAAGCTCTCCGAGATCCGTGACAGCGTCTCTGGCGCTTTGCATCGAAGGCGCTTCAGACGATACAGGCCTATCAAGCTCAAAATCTTGCATGATTTCCTGCTCGCGGGACGATCGTCTTCGCTGTTCGTAAAAAGCATTTCTCTGGATTGTGAACAGCCACGCTTTGAGGGTTGTCCCTGTTTCGAACTGGCTCTGTGATGCCAACGCCCGAACAACGGTATCCTGCACGAGATCATCCGCTGCCGTCGCGTCGCGCGTCAGGAAGCGGGCAAAACCGCGGAGATCGGGGAGCGTTTTCAGCAACTCCTGATGAAAGGAAATGCCTCTTCTCTCCTGCGGAGCCGGGACAGGGCCGGAAACAGGCATTGTCAGAAGACTATCCTTTCGACGGAGGATATGAAGTGAGACCGGATAACGAACACTAGGCGCGTCCTGCTGGTCGTGTCATGATTATTCAACCGCCGCAAACGGATAGCTTCTTATAAGGTTTCCGTGCGGCCATTCTACAAGAGGCCAAGGACTCATGACTGACACGGCACGTCAGGAACTTATCGCGGCGCTGCCCTATGCCCGTCGTTTTGCCCGTGCGCTGGCTGGCGATCAGCTTCAGGGAGATCGGCTCGTCGCCAGTGCCCTGAAAGATCTGCTGACGGGGGAAAATGTGGACCTCCCTGCCCGACTGGCTCTTTATGGCAAGCTTGTGCAGGAGTTTTCTCAGAAAACTACGTCTCAGACAGGCATGACACTTACTCAGCGTGCTTTGCTTCTTCTGACCTCTCTGGAAGAGCAGTCCTTGGCATCGGCGGCACGGGCGCTCTCGATTTCAGAAGACGAAGCTGCGGGTGAGCTGGGTACCGCGCGTCACGCATTGCAGGGAATTGCCCAGACATCAGTGCTCATTATTGAGGATGAGCCCATTATTGCGATGGACATTCAGGATCTTGTCGAGCGGTGCGGTCACAAGATTGCCGGAGTGGCTCATACGGAAGCCGCTGCCGTCAAGCTGGCTGCGGAGACAAAGCCGGGTCTGATTTTGGCGGATATTAATCTGGGTGGTGGTGGAGACGGCATGCACGCTGTGGGCCGCATTCTGAAAACGCACGAAACACCTGTCATTTTTGTAACGGCCTATCCGGAGCGTCTTCTGACCGGAGAGGCGCATGAGCCTTCGTTCGTGATTACAAAGCCTTTTGAGCCGCTGGCTCTGGCTGTTGCGACGTATCAGGCTGTTACTGGTGGAGTAGCGCCAGTTTAAGTTGAAAACAGTGTCTGGGTGCCTTGCGGGCTGACGCCTCCTGCGACACATAGGAGGCATGTCGGCACCCATTCTTCTTCTTCAAAACATCACTTACACTCTTGGCGGACGCCCCCTCCTTAATGGAGCGGAGCTTGGCGTGCTGCCAGGAGAACGCATTTGTCTGGTCGGGCGGAACGGCTCGGGTAAATCCACGCTTCTGAAAATAGCGTCTGGAGATATCACCGCCGATGACGGAACACGTTTCGTTCAGCCGGGGGTGAAGGTCCATTATCTGGCCCAGGAGCCAGATCTCTCCACCTATCCGTCGACATTCCATTACGTTGCTGATGGTCTGGATGAAACGGAACACTATCGTGCGCGCGCCATGCTGGCTGAACTGGGCATGACAGGTGACGAAGGGTGCGAAAGGCTCTCTGGTGGAGAGGTTCGTCGTTGTGCCCTCGCCCGCGCTCTGGCCGCCGAGCCGGATTTATTGCTTCTGGATGAGCCCACCAACCATCTCGATCTGCCGACAATCACGTGGCTTGAAAAAGAGCTGGCGGCCTCTCGCTGCGCCATGATCGTCATTAGCCATGATCGGCGGCTTCTGGAAACACTGTCTCGAAGCGTTGTCTGGCTTGAGCAGGGTAAGACGCGTCGTCTGGATCAGGGCTTTTCGCGTTACGAAACCTGGCGTGATGAGGTTCTGGAGCAGGAAGAGCGCGACGCTCATAAGCTTGATCGTCAGATCGCCCGTGAAGAAGACTGGATGCGTTACGGCGTAACAGCGCGGCGTAAGCGGAACGTCCGTCGTGTGGCCGAACTTGCGACGTTACGAAACAACCGTCGGGAAATCGCGTCCCGAGGAAATGGCACCCTTCGGATGGCGGCCGCGGAATCGGATGGAGCAGGTAAGATCACGATCGGGGCGGAAAACCTTGGCTGGGCCTATGATGACCGCCAGATTGTTGAAAATCTCGACCTCAAGATCCTGCGTGGAGACCGTCTCGGACTTGTAGGGGCCAATGGCGCTGGTAAGACGACCTTGATCCGCCTGCTAACGGGGCGAATGGCTCCTCAACAGGGTTCCGTTTATATTGGCCCATCCGTCGCCATGGTCACGTTAGATCAGCAGCGGGAAAGTCTGGATCCGACCAAAACGCTCTCTGACACGCTGACCGGTGGTAGCGGTGATATGGTGCAGGTCGGGACAGAGAAGCGGCACGTTATTGGTTACATGAAGGATTTCATGTTCCGCCCAGAGCAGGCCCGTACGCCCGTTGGTAAGTTGTCAGATGGAGAGCGTGGGCGTTTAGCTCTTGCCTGCGCGTTGGCAAAGCCATCCAGCCTGATGGTGCTGGATGAGCCTACCAATGACCTTGATTTGGAAACGCTGGATCTTTTGCAGGATATGCTGGCCGATTATGCTGGCACTGTTCTCCTTGTCAGCCATGACCGTGACTTTCTAGACCGTGTTGCTGGCTCGGTTCTCGTATCCGAGGGAAAGGGTCAGTGGATCGAGTATGCCGGCGGATATTCTGACATGCTTGTTCAGCGGCGCGGTGAAGCCCCTGCGGAACGGAGCGTCGAGGAAAAGCCATTAGAGATTTCTGTCGGAAAAAATACTGTAAAATCAGATAAAAAGCAGACGAAGCTTAGTTATAACGACAAGCGTGCGCTCGATCTCCTTCCTGGTAAAATGGCCAAGCTGGAGAAAGATATTGTAGCCTATCGCGAAGCTCTGGCAGACCCTGCGCTCTATAGTCGTGATCCTGCAAAATTCACGAAGATCAGCGATGCCCTTCAGGCCTCGGAAAATGCTTTGACCGAAGCCGAAGAGCAGTGGCTGGAGCTTGAGGTTAAAAAAGAAGAGCTGCAATCTTAATGAATTGCTGATGTGACTTCAGGTCTGGCCCATCGTAGGAATGAGACCTGAAAGTTCCATTGTTTTTCGAGAGGTGTGAATGCTTTCCGTGACGCGGATCGCGGCATCCAAAGCGCGAATACCAGCCTGTGCGTCCACAAGCACGGGGGCACCTTCAAGGCATGAGGCTGCAAAGGCCTGATGTTCCACTGTCAGGTTATCGTGGTCGTTCCAGCTTATGGCTTCTCGTCGGAAGCCGCCGGTGCCCGGAAGTGGTAGGCCGCGCTCACGCCCGATAAAGCTCAGTTTGCGCTCCATGAAGTCAGCAGACAGGTATCCGTCCTGTGAGAAAAGTCGCATACGTCGTTCTGTTTTAAGGGAAATTCGGCTTGCGGTAATCGTGGCAACACAACCATTTTCGAAGCGCACGCGGGCATTCGCAATATCTTCATGCTCGCTCGACACGGCCGCACCAATGGCATCAATGGCGGCAATCGGGCTATCCACAATTGCCAGAACCAGATCAAGATCATGAATCATGAGGTCGAGAATGACCGATACGTCCGTTCCGCGCGGCTTGAAAGGCGCGATGCGGGTCGCTTCGATGTAAAGCGGCTTTGTGATCCGTTCGGTAATGGCTTTATGTTCCGCCGAATACCGAAGCAGATGCCCAACCTGAAGGACCTTCCCTGTTTTCGCGGCAATTTCCGCTAGTCGATATGCTTCGTCCAGTGTTGCGGCGATGGGCTTTTCCACCAGAACATGACGATCAGCTTCAAGCGCCTCGCTGGCCAGCTCGAAATGGTACTCAGCTGGTGCTGCGATGATGACAGCTTCGACGTTTGCAAGAAGGGCTTCGTAAGTGGAGGCTACTGCGCATTTTGCTTCACGGGCAACAGCAGCGGCCCTGGCCGGGTCGGGGTCGAAGAGCGCAACCAGATGTTCATCCGGATTTGCTGCTGACTTGAGAGCGTGAAACCGCCCGAAATGACCGGCACCAACGATGCCGACCCGAAGCTGTCGCCGAGTGTTCATGCGTGACAGGATTACCAGCCTGCCGCGCCTTCGCAAAGTCGTCAGGCCCAGAATAGGTCCGCAATGTTGGTGAAAGGTTGCATCGGCATTGCGGAAGCGGCATGGTCCCGCGCAAGAAACTCGAACCGTCCAAACCCGCCGAGGACATCTCGACCCGTTATGATGTATTACAGCCGGCTCAGACTGCTGGGCGTCGCAGGCGTTTGCCTGATCGGCCTCCTGCTGTGTCTGCCCAATTTCATGCGTGCTCCCACGCCGTCCCTGCCCTGGCGGCAGATCCATCTTGGCCTTGATCTTCGAGGTGGATCCTATCTGCTTCTTCAGCTTGATCTGAAGTCCCTTGAGCATGACCGCTTGCAGTCCTTGCAGGATCAGGCCCGTCAGACCCTTCTGGACAAGTCCCTTGGTTACCGGGACTTCCAGAAGGATGATCAGACTGCCAGCCTTAGCTTCGAGCCTCGCTCTGATGAAGAGCGTGCTGCTGCTTTAAAGACCATGCAGGATCTTCCGGTTGTGGTGCCGGATGAGTTCCATGTGGCCGAAAACAATGGCCGTATCATTCTGACGTTGCAGCATGATGCCATGCTGGCCCGTGCACGCGATGCCGTCGCTCAGTCCATCGAGATCGTGCGCCGCCGTATTGATGCGACAGGCGCGATTGACCCGAGCATTGCCCGTGAAGGTGATGACCGGATTGTTGTGGAACTGCCGGGTGTTAGCGATCCAGAGCGGATCAAGACCCTTCTGGGCACGACTGCCCGTCTGACGTTCCGTCTGCTGGCGCCCAATCCCAGCGTTGCAAGCCTTGGCTCTGCGATGCTTGAGGATATCAGCACGCACTCTCAGGTTGCGGTGCAGGATCATGTCGATGTTGACGGAACAGACCTGACGAATGCTGGTGCTGTTATTGATCAGCAAAGCGGTGGTTGGGCTGTGACCTTCCAGCTCAACAGTGCTGGTGCGACGGCCTTTGCGAATACGACCCGCGCGAATGTTGGCAAGCGTTTTGCGATCGTGCTGGACAACAAGGTCATTGAAGCGCCGAATATCATCAACCCGATCACGGCTGGAAGCGGTCAGATCACGGGTGGATTTGATGCACACAGCGCCTCTGATCTTGCTCTTCTGCTGCGTGCCGGTGCCCTTCCGGCTCCGCTCGCTGTTATTGAGCAGCGGACGATTGGCCCGAGCCTTGGTGCAGCTTCTATCCATGCTGGAATTATTAGCCTCGGCGCTGGGTTCCTGCTGGTTGTTGTGTTCATGGTGCTCTTCTATGGACGCTTCGGCCTCTATGCTGATATCGCCCTGTTTGCGAACCTGATCCTGATGGTGGCGATCCTGTCGCTTTTCCAAGCCACGCTGACACTGCCGGGTATGGCGGGTATGCTTCTGACATTGGGTATGGCTGTTGATGCCAACATTCTGATCAACGAGCGTATCCGTGAGGAAGTGAAGCGCGGGCGCGGGCCATTGCAGGCTTTGCAGGCCGGGTTCGAACGCGCGACCAGTACGATCGTGGATAGTAACGCAACGGCGTTTCTGGCCCACGTGATGCTGTTCGTGTTCGGTACGGGCCCGGTGCGAAACTTCGCCCTGACCATCACGATCGGTATCGTGACGACCCTCTTTACGACCCTGCTGCTGTCACGCTTCCTTGTCGTGCGGTGGTACGCCCTTGCCCGTCCCAAAGAACTGCCGGTCTGAACGTCATGCTGTCACGTCCCCTACTCCGTTTTGTCCGTGACGATCGGCGCATAAACTTCATGCGCGGCCGTCACATGGGGCTTATCGTCTCGGCGGTTCTCTCCATTGCGTCCGTCATCCTGTTTTTCCAGCCGGGTCTGAAACTCGGTCTGGATTTCCGGGGTGGTATTATTGTCGAGGCCCAGACGCCGGGTGCGGCTGATTTTGGCAAGCTGCGCTCTGCTCTGGAAAAGGCAGGCATTCATCCGGATGCCGTACAGGCTTTTGGTTCGCCGCGTGATGTGCGTATCTCGATCAATGCTCCTGAGGGAGCCGATCGGGAGGCTCAGACGCAGAAGCTGGTGGATGGTGTGAAGACCGCCATCTCTGCTGCCGAGCCGGGAACGCAGGTTCTGCGGGCAGATGCCGTCGGCGCTTCCGTGTCTTCCGAACTGTTCCGGGATGGCCTGCTGGCGCTCGGTTTCAGCCTTGCGATGATCCTGGCCTATATCTGGATCCGCTTTGAGCGTGAGTTCGCCATTAGCGCGGTTGTCACGCTTATCCTTGATTTGACGAAGACAGTTGGCTTTCTGGCCATCACACGCTTCGAATTTGATCTGGTGATGGTGGCGGCGCTACTGACGATCCTTGGTTATTCAACCAATGACAAGGTCGTGGTTTATGACCGCATCCGCGAAAATCTGCGGAAGTACCGTACGATGCCGCTGCGGGAACTTCTGGATCTGTCCATCAACGAGACGCTGAACCGTACGCTTGGAACGTCCATGACGGTGTTCCTGGCAGCTCTGCCGCTGGCGCTGTTCGGTGGCAGTACCCTGACAGGTTTTGCGACTGTCATGCTGTTCGGTATTGTGGTTGGGACGTCTTCCTCCATCTTCATTGCAGCACCACTTCTGCTGCTGATGGGGGAGAAGCGTCTTCGGAAGAGTGGCTCCGCTCCCGAGACGGAGTGAGCGTTTCTCCAAAAGCTTGAGACAAAAAAACCGGCTCCATAAGGGCCGGTTTTTTTTGTGCGTGATGTCTGGCTCTTTAACTCGAAAAGCTGGTTAGAAGGGCTGCGATCGCAGCGTCTGCCTTCCGGTTTTCCGAGGTGGTCTGAAGGCGCATTGCATTCAGAACGGCCTTTTGGGCATCATGATCCAGAGAAATCAGCTTTGGAACATTTTGGGCGGTAATCCGTCCGCCCATCAATGCTCCACGCGCCATGCCGTGAGCCACGAGATAGGCGTATAAGCGAGCATTCGGGGATGGTGGCACGCCTTCCATCGGGCGTGCCACACATCCTGCAAGCAGGCCTGTCGTCAGAACAAGTACGCTCATTCTCCGAATGACGGTCGTTCCGGGAAGGGCCTGCTGCGACATCAGGATGCCTTGTTGGCGAGGATGTCGCGGATTTCCGTCAGCAGAACTTCTTCCTTGCTGGGTGCTGGCGGAGCGGCCGGTGCAGCTTCTTCCTTGCGGTGAAGCTTGCCGATCAGACGCACAACCCAGAAGATGAAGAAAGCAACGATCAGGAACTGGATAACAGCATTCAGGAACACGCCGATATTGACGGTGACGGCCCCAGCCTTCTGTGCTTCTTCCAGCGTGTCCTTGACCGGGCCTTTAAGTGTGATGAACAGGTTGGAAAAATCCACACCGCCCGTCAAAAGGCCGATGAACGGCGTCAGCACGTCCTTGACAGCACTGTTCACGATAGTGGTGAAGGCTGCGCCGATGATCACACCGACGGCGAGATCCAGAACATTGCCGCGCATGATGAATTTCTGGAAGTCGCTGACCCAGCCTGGAGTGTGCAGGCCGTGTTTCGTTTCGCTCATATAGAAACCTTTCTTGGGGGAGCCGCAGGAATGCGGTTGCAGGCCTGAAAAGTTATGCCTGCATCCGCCCAGAAATAAACGGACTTAGGCGATCCCGTAAAGTCTGCTTTCATCCTGCGGTACTTTCCGTTATACGCGCCTCATGATTCGCTCCGGTCGGTATCGGAGCTTTCTTCCTGGAGTAGAGAATTCATGAAATCCGGCATCCATCCCGACTACCACGAAATCACCGTCATCATGACCGATGGCACCGAATACAAGACCCGCTCCTGCTACGGCCAGCCGGGTGCCACCCTGCGTCTGGACGTTGACCCGAAGTCCCATCCGGCATGGACGGGCGTGCAGCGTATGCTCGACACCGGGGGCCAGGTTGCCAAGTTCAACAAGCGCTTCGCTGGTATCGGTACCCGCAAGTAAGCTTGTCTGCCTCCATGCGCGCCTCTTGAAGCGTCGCAGGACAGGTACCATCTGGAATATCGGTCATGACGCCTTTCGGGTCATGGCCGATAGACCAATAGCAGTTCGCCTTTTAGGGAGCTGCATCAGATGAATCCTGCCTTAAGGAGGTTTCCATGTCGTATGACTTTACGCCGTTGTTTCGCAGCGCAATTGGCTTTGACCGTCTGGCCCGTGTCGCCGGAAATGCTGCCAATGCTCAGGCTATGCCGAGCTATCCCCCTTACAATATCGAAAAAACCGCAGAGACGGACTACGCTCTGACCATGGCTCTTGCCGGGTTTGGGCCGGAAGACGTTGAGGTGCTTCAGGAAGACAATACGCTTGTCATTCGTGGGCGGGTGCCTGAGAGCAACCGTGAGCGCGAATGGCTCCACCGTGGGATTGCAACGAGGGCATTTGAACGTCGTTTCGTTCTGGCAGACCACACGGAAATTGATCAGGCAGAGCTTCGAAATGGTCTGCTGACCATTGTCGTGCGGCAGGTCGTTCCCGAGGCCGCGCGTCCGCGCCGTATCCCGATTGTCACGGGGCCTGCGGGGGGTGTTATGTCCCCGGCTGCTATGGGAGCGGAAAGCTCCCGCTGCCAGGCAGGAGCGCCTCACGCGGCCTGATTGAAAGTGGCAGGGCTGCTTTTTGTTCAGCCCTGCCGTTTCGACCTTGACCAGAGGACGGATGGTGCCCCATACCGTTTCCATTATCGCCGCGCATCCAGCAGGTGCCGCGATCATATCCCGAGCGGGTTCTCAGTTTCTCCTCTCCGGGTACGCCAATCGGTGCCTGCGCTTTCGCGGGCCCCTAAAGCGCCCCAAAAGGAACGCACTGACATGACCCTGCCTTTGATGCCCAAGGCCACGGCCGTCTGGCTGATCGAAAAAACCGGCCTGACATTCACACAGATTGCTGAATTCTGCGGCATGCATCCGCTTGAAGTGCAGGCTATTGCTGACGGTGAAGTTGCAGCCGGGATCAACGGCTACGATCCGGTCAAGAACCATCAGCTTTCTGAAGCCGAGATCAAGCGCTGCGAAGCCAATCCGGATAGCAAGCTCAAGATCCTCTCTTCTGGAAGCCCGGTAAAGCGTCGCGCCAAGGGCGCGCGTTATACGCCGGTGGCCAAGCGCAATGACCGTCCGGATGCAATTGCGTTCATCCTGCGCCAGTTCCCACAATTGACGGAAGCGCAGATCGTCAAGCTGCTTGGTACGACGAAGGACACCATCATCAAGGTACGTGACCGTCAGCATTGGAACAGCGCCAACATCAAGCCGCGCGATCCGGTTATTCTTGGCCTTTGCACTCAGATGGATCTGAATGCTGCCGTCTCTGCAGCAAACGATCGTCTCGCCCGTGAGGGTCATACCCTTCCGGTCGTGAGCTCATTTGACGCCCACGAAGACGAAGCTCTCTAAGCCACAGAAAAAGGATGCGGCCCCGGACCGGGTTGCATCCTTTTTCTGTTGGTGCGGACCGTGAAAGGTTCATGCTTTTTCGGTCGTGATATGGAGACATGATGGTGGACGGAATGCTTTCAGTTCTCCATCATGTCCTGATAGAGTTCCGGGACTGACAGCGATGATGACCGACAATAATGCCATGCTCAGACGCCTCCATGAGCTTCGGAGCGAGCATCGCGATCTTGACACGGTTATCGAGCGTCTGGTGGACCATCCCCTCAATCAGCTCCAGCTCCAGCGCCTTAAAAAGCGCAAGCTGCAGCTCAAAGACGAGATTTCCTGGATCGAGACCCGTCTGATTCCGGATAACATTGCCTGATGAGCCAGATCCTTTCTTCCAACGAGCTAATTCAGGCCGAAGATGCCGTGCGCGTTGGCGTCATCATGGGCAGTCAGTCTGACTGGGAAACCATGCGTCACGCTTGCGATATTCTGGATGAGCTAAGCATCGTCCATGAGCGACGCATTGTCTCGGCGCATCGTACGCCTGACCGTCTTGCAGACTATGCCCGTACGGCCCGCAGCCGTGGACTGCACGTCATTATCGCGGGGGCTGGCGGGGCTGCGCGTCTGCCGGGTATGTGCGCGGCATGGACGTCTCTTCCTGTTCTGGGGGTTCCGGTGGAAAGCCATGCCCTGAAGGGACAGGACAGTCTTCTGTCCATCGTTCAGATGCCCGGTGGCGTTCCTGTAGGAACGCTGGCGATTGGCAAGGCTGGCGCAAAAAACGCTGGTCTTCTGGCGGCTTCCATTCTGTCTCTTGCCGATCCTGAACTTGCCGCGCGGCTGGATGCCTGGCGCGGGACGCAGACCGCTGCTGTTGCGGATGCGCCAGTCGAATGACTGCGCAGAAAAACGCGGTGTTTGAACCGGGTAGCACAATCGGCATTATTGGTGGTGGTCAGTTAGGGCGCATGTCTGCGATGGCTGCGGCCAAGCTCGGATATCGTGTCCATATCCTGAATCCTGCTTCGACAAGTCCTGCCATTGAGGTTGCGGCGTCTGCGACGGTCGGGTCGTATGATGATCCGGCAGCTCTCGAGGATTTTGCGTCCCGCTGTGATGTGGTGACGTTCGAATTTGAGAATATCAGCGCCGAAGGTCTGTCGTTGCTGGCGAAGCATCGGCCTGTTCGGCCTGCAGGCGAAATCCTGCGTGTTAGTCAGGATCGTATTCTGGAAAAGACCCGTCTGACGGACGCTGGTATTGAACTCGCTCCCTGGAAGGCCGTGTCTGGCCCGGATGATCTGAAAAATCTTGAAGGGCTGGGCTTTCCCCTGATCCTGAAAACCACGCGCTTTGGTTATGACGGCAAAGGTCAGTTCCGTGTGGAAAGTCCTGAGGCGCTTTCAGGGCTGACAGATCTGCCTTACCCGCTCGTGGCCGAGAAGATGATCGACTTCCAGCGCGAGTTGAGCGTGGTGGTGGTCCGTGGGCTTGATGGAACGGTGCGCTGTTTCGATACGGTCGAAAATCGCCATCGTGGCGGTATTCTCGATATCACGCTCGCCCCTGCTCCTGTTATGCTCGATGTCGCTGAAGAGGCTCGGATTATCGCGACGAAAATCGCGACGGAACTGGAGCTGGTTGGAATCATGGGCGTGGAGATGTTCCATGCGGCCGATGGCAGGCTTCTGGTGAACGAGATCGCCCCTCGCCCGCATAATTCCGGGCACTGGACGATGGATGCCTGCCTGATCGATCAGTTTGAAATGCACATCCGTGCTGTGGCTGGTCTGCCTTTACCGCCTGCGCGCCGTCATTCCGATGCGATCATGCACAATTTGGTTGGGCCGGAAGATATGGCGCGTGTTCCGGCTCTTCTGGCCACGGATGGGGCATCCCTTCACCTGTACGGCAAGCGGGAGGCACGTCCAGGTCGTAAGATGGGGCATGTCAACACGATCTTTCCGCGTGGTGCCCTTCCGGGTGAACTGGCGTTTGAGGGTCTGCTTCCACCGCGCTGAAACGGCCGGGTTAGAGTTCAGAGCAGGCCCGTACGCTGAAAACTGGTGTGGCGTCCATTTCCGATAATGAGATGGTCAGTAAGCTGGACGCCAACCACGTCCAGTGCGGCCTGAACCTGCTGTGTCATCTGGATGTCCGCCTGTGAGGGTGTTGGGTCACCGCTAGGGTGGTTGTGCACCAGGATGAGAGAGGTTGCCCCGACTTCCACAGCGCGGCGGACGACTTCCCTTGGATAAACAGGCGTATGGTTGACGGTACCTCGTGCCTGGGCTTCGTCCGCGATCAGGCCCTGCCGGTCGTTGAGGAAAAGAATGCGGAACTGTTCGATATTTTCACGGGCAAGGCGGGCTGTCAGATAATCGAGCAGTTTCTGTTCGCTATCGAGCAGATCTGCGGTTGGTAGCCGTTCCCGGTTATACCGAATCGCGGCCTCCTGTAGCACACGGATCATGGGAATCATGGGGCTGCCCATATCCCTGATGCCAGCGAGTTCACGGTTGCTGGAGGAAAGCAGGGCCGCCAGCGAACCGAAGCGTTCCAGAAGTGCTGGAACAAGACTTTCGGCTTTTTGTTCACGACCCGTAAAAAGATGGACGATCAGCCTCAGAAGTGTGTCGTCGTTCAGATGACGCCCTCGCCCACTCAGGAGTGCAACAGGAGCAGGAATCGTTTCGTGATCCGCTGTCTCCTGCGCGGCTGTAGCTGGTATGGCCCGAAGGAAGGGACTTCCCAGACAGTCAGAAAATCCATCTTCAGAAGGCTGAGCGTTGGTCATTCATTTTTCTGACACTGTAACCCGGACGAGATCAAGGCGTCGTCAGCCTCTCTCAGAAAAGGTTGAAAAAATCGGTAGATTTTTCGGGGGCTATTTTTCTGTTGGGAAACAGTTATCTAACAGGAAGAGTGTTCCCCGCACACGCGGGGATGAACCGGATGACAAGGCATTTTATTATCAGCTTGAACCGTGTTCCCCGCACACGCGGGGATGAACCGATCGACGTGGCCGACCGTGCTTTGCGCGGACAGTGTTCCCCGCACATGCGGGGATGAGCCGGGCTCAGGAAAACGCCAGCTCTCTTTACATTTTATGTTTTCTGCATGCGCAGGATTGTTTTTGAAGCAGGGTATGAGGCTTAAAGGAGACCTTCCTGGCGTAGGCTGCTGAGTTTTTTGTCTTCATTGCTTAGAAGGATGTCATGCAAGACAATGGAAAGTTGCTTAAGTGCGGTTTCCAGAGTTCTTGCAGCCGTTGACAGGGCTGGTGATTTGAGAGTGGGTTGGACATGCAGGCCGATAATGGCGGTAGCATGCAGCGCTAGTGCGCGAATGGCGATGGCGCGGTTCAGGAAGGTGATATCCTCCTCTTCGGGGGCTGCTTCATCCGCAAGGAGGCGGTTGCGGTTATCCAGATAAAGGATGCGAAGCTGCCCGGGAACCGCGCCTTGTAATGTCGTTTCAAGATAGCTTGTCAGTTGTGGCCAGTTCCCCAGAACCGGACGCTCGCGGCTTTCGGCGGAGGCGAGACGTTCTGCGGCGACTGATGGAAGGCGAAGAGCACGGATGGTGTCGTCGTTCAGTCCGGCGTTCCGCAGATCGCGTGTTGGTGCGCGAAAGACGTTGATCAGGCTTCCGAAGTGGCTGATGAGGCCTTTTGCGAGCGGTTTTGTGTCCTTGCGTGGGATGCCCAGGAAAAGCAGCATTTCCAGAATTTCGTAATCGGCCAGGGTTTCTGCGCCATTGGTTTCAACGCGGGTTCGCATCCGGGCGCGATGTCCCTGTGGGCCGGTGCCGCGTGTCAGGTCGATCCGGGAAGATGATGTGTTGGCCATAAGACCATCACACTCTATATCGGAAGTGTGCCGCAAGACCCTATCATCCCCACGCCCGAATATCTCTCCCGCCTGAACCCGGAGCAGAGACGTGCCATCGAAACAACCGAAGGCCCGCTTCTGATCCTTGCTGGTGCAGGGACGGGAAAGACCCGTGTTCTCACAACGCGTTTTGCCCATCTGCTTCTGACCGGGCGCGCCTACCCGAGCCAGATCCTTGCTGTGACGTTCACCAATAAAGCAGCGCGGGAAATGCGCGAGCGTGTTGGGGCGATCCTTGGCGAGCCTGCCGAGGGGCTTTGGCTCGGCACGTTCCATGCCATCTGTGCGCGGATGTTGCGGCGGCATGCGGAATATGTGGGTCTGACTAGCGGCTTCAATATTCTGGATACGGACGATCAGCTTCGGTTGCTGAAGCAGATCATGGAGCCGTTTCGGCTGGATACGAAGCGTTGGCCGCCGAACCAGCTCATGGGTATCATCCAGCGCTGGAAAGACCGGGGCCTGACCCCGGACCGCGTGACGCCTGCTGAAGATACGGATTTTGCCAACGGGCACGCCTTGGCAATCTATAGGGCCTATCAGCAGCGGCTGCGGGAACTGAATACCTGCGATTTCGGCGATCTGATGCTGCACATGGTGGAAATCCTGCGATCCCAGCCGAACGTGCTGGCGCAGTATCATCGGATTTTCCGCTATATTCTGGTGGATGAGTATCAGGACACCAATACGGTTCAGTATCTCTGGCTGCGTCTGCTGGCCAAGCGGGAGCATGGTCCGTCCAACATTGCCTGTGTCGGGGATGATGATCAGTCGATCTATTCCTGGCGTGGGGCCGAGGTTGAAAATATCCTACGGTTCGAGAAGGATTTTCCTGGTGCGGCAGTCGTAAGGCTGGAGCAGAACTATCGTTCGACGGCACAGATCCTCGCTGCGGCTGCGGGGCTGATCGCACATAACGAAGGTCGGTTGGGCAAGACGCTGCGTCCCGGGCGTGAGGATGCTCAGGGCGAGAAAGTCCAGATCATTGGGGTTCGTGATTCCGATGAAGAAGCCAGGATTGTTGGTGGTGCGATTGAGCGTCTCCAAGCTGATGGGCACCCCCTGTCCGAAATGGCTATTCTGATGCGTGCCGGCTTCCAGACGCGGCCGTTCGAAGAGCGCCTGATGACGATAGGTGTCCCCTATCGGATTGTTGGCGGTCTGCGGTTTTATGAACGCGCAGAAATCCGCGACTGTCTGGCTTATATGCGGGTTCTGTCGCAGCCTTCTGATGATCTTGCATTCGAGCGCATCATCAATGTTCCCAAGCGTGGTGTGGGCGCTGTTGCGGTGCAGAAGCTGCATGGTCTGGCGCGTGCCCTGCCCGGCCCGCTGACGGCTGCTGTTCTGACGCAGATCGAACAGGGTGCGCTCAAGGGAAAGTCCAAGGATGCTCTGACCAGTCTGATGGAAGCGTTTCAGCGTGCGAAAGCGACGCTGGAGACGGAAGGTCAGGTTGTGGCGGTCGAGCAGCTTCTTGAGGATAGCGGTTATTTGCAGATGTGGCGCGATGACCGCTCTGTGGAAGCGCCGGGGCGGCTCGACAATATCCGTGAGCTTTTGCGGGCTATCGGTGAGTTTGCGACGCTTGAAGGCTTTCTTGAGCACGTCGCGCTTGTCATGGATACGGAGAGTGAGACGACCGATGACAAGGTTAGTCTCATGACGTTGCATGGCTCCAAGGGGCTGGAGTTCGATACGGTGTTCCTGCCTGGTTGGGAGGAAGGTGTTTTCCCGTCTCAGCGGTCTCTGGATGAAGGCGGTAACCGGGCGCTGGAGGAAGAACGGCGTCTGGCCTATGTCGGGCTGACGCGGGCGAGGCTTCGGGCGATCGTTGTTCATGCGGCCAGCCGGCGTATTTATGCAAACTGGCAGGCTTCGATGCCTAGTCGGTTTATTGAAGAAATTCCGTCCGAATACGTGCAGACGAGTGGGCAGTCTCTTGAAAGCCGGAGGCAGGCTGCGGCAGCGCCTTCCATGTTTGCGTCCGGCCCTTTTACGAGTATCCGTCTTTCCGGGACGCATCAGGCCCCTCGCGCACGCATCACGGATGTGCAGCCGCAGGCGAATGTTCCGGTTGGAGCGACAGTTTTTCATCAGAAGTTTGGCGAAGGCACCGTCATTGCGGTGGACGGCAGCCGACTGGAAATCAACTTTGAAAATGGCGGCATCAAGCGCGTCATGGCAAATTTCGTGGAGATCAGATCGTGATGGCACCCCGCAGCATTGGCCGACGCCATGCCAGTGCGCTTGAAACCCTGTCCATTACGGTAGAGGAGGAATACGTCCCTCTCTTCGAGCAGGCTTTGATGTGCGTCTGTGAGACCGTCGGTATTTTTGAAGCCGATGACGAACAGAAATACTGGCGTATCGAAGGCGTTAAGGACACTGGCTACAAGGAAGACGAGCTCGAGAGCGCTCTTGCTGTTGCGCGCCTTCTGACGGGATGTGATGCCGAGTTGCTTCGGGAAGCGACCGAGGCTGAAGGCTGGCTGGCTCGGACTTATGAGTCCTTTCCGCAGCAGAATGTTGGAAAGCGCTTCGCTATTCGTGGCACGCATCTGCACGGCGCACCAGATCAGTCCCGTCTGACTATCACGCTGGACGCGGGCATTGCCTTTGGTTCTGGTGAACATGGTTCCACCCGTGGGTGTCTGCGAGCTCTGGAGATGGTGGCGTATCGTAAGCCACGTCATATCCTCGATATGGGATGTGGCTCGGGTATTCTGGCGATGGCGGCGGCCAAGCTTCTGCATCGTCCCATCCTGGCTGTTGATATTGAGCCCTGGTCTGTGCGTACGGCGAAGGCTAACGCACGGCTGAATGGCCAGGGTAATTTGCTGGACTGCCGGTTTGGTAATGGTTGGAATACCAACCAGGTGCGGATCAAAGCGCCGTATGATCTGGTGTTTGCCAATATTCTGGCGCGTCCGCTTTGTCGGATGGCTCAGTCTCTGGCGCTGAATCTGGCCCCGAACGGAACGGCTATTCTGGCTGGATTGCTTTATACGCAGGCCAATATGGTTCTTGCAGCGCATCGTCGTCAGGGGCTGGTCCTTGAACGGCTCTTGCGTGAAGGTGACTGGGCGACACTGATCCTGCGCAAACGAGGCTGACAATGGAGTTCGTGATCCGACACGTTCAGGATGAGGATCTACCTGCAATTCTGCGGATCACGAATCATGCCATTGCCCACACGGATGCCCTGTGGATCAGCACCCCCTTTACGTTGGAGCAGCGTCAGAAGTGGGTTGCTGATCGTCTGGCTCTGGGTTTCCCGGTGTTTGTGGCAGTTGGCGAAAATGGCGACGTTTGCGGGTACGCCTCCTATGGGGCTTTTCGTGCCTTTGAAGGCTATGCCAAGACAATCGAACACTCGGTGTATGTGGATGTAGGACATCAGGGACGCGGTCTCGGTCGTATGCTGTTAGCCCGATTGATTGACCATGCCCGACAAGCCGGTTTTCACGTCATGGTGGCTGGTATTACAGCTGCCAATGAGGCCTCGGTTGCTCTTCATCGTCAGTTTGGTTTTCAGAACAGCGGTATTTTACCTCAGGTTGGGCGAAAAAGCGGGCGTTGGCTCGATCTTCTCTTCATGACGCTCTGCCTTGAGGCGGCATTCGAACCGGAAAAGGATTTTCCATGACCGTTTCTTCCATTCCCCTGAATGAGCGCCCTGCTCTTGTCCGCAAGGCTTGTGAGGCTCTGGGTGTTTCAGGGTTCATTATTCCGCGTGGAGACGAATATCTCGGGGAATATGTAGCCCCCTGCTCTGACCGCCTTGCCTGGCTGACGGGTTTTACGGGAAGCGCGGGTCTTGCTGTCATTCTGCCGAATGCGGCGGCCGTGTTTTCCGATGGTCGTTATACGGTTCAGATGGAAGAGCAGGTTCCGCATGCGTTGTGGGAGCGCAGGCATGTGACTCTGGAGCCAGCTTCGGACTGGCTCGCAGACAAGGCTGCTGGTCTCAGCGTGGGCTACGATCCGAAGCTGGTCAGTCGCTCCATGCTTGCCTCATGGGCTGCGCCGGGCGTTGAACTGGTCCCGTTGACGGTTAATTCGATTGACCAGGTCTGGACAGATCAACCTTCTGCTCCGGCGAGCATTATTGTTGAGCAACCGCTGGCGCTGGCAGGAGAAAGCAGTGCGAGCAAACGGGAGCGTCTTGCGGCCTTTCTGACGCGTTCGGCTCAGGACGCAGTTGTGCTGGCGGATTGCACATCCATTGCGTGGCTTCTGAATATTCGTGGCAATGATGTTCCCCTGACTCCTGTGGCGCATGGTTATGGCATTCTGCATTCAGACGGTCGGGCAGAACTGTTTGTAGATCCTGCTCGTCTTGATGCCAGTTTAGCCAATGCTCTAGGCGCTGATGTTGCGGTCTATGCGCCGGCTTGTCTTGAAAAGCGTTTGGGTGCGCTGGCGGGTAAGGTTGTTCGGCTTGATCCGGTGACGACACCCGTGTGGTTTGAAACGACCCTGAAGGCTGCGGGCGTTAAAGTTGTGGACGGCAATGATCCATGCACCTTACCCAAGGCCGTCAAGAACAGTGTGGAGCAGGAAGGATCACGTCGGGCGCATAAGCTGGACGGGATTGCGATGACGAGGTTCCTGCACTCGTTGTCTGTCTCGGCAGCTGGTCAGCATGAAACCGATCTGGTGGATCGTCTGAACGGCTTCCGTGCCCAGTCTTCTGACTATCGGGAGCAGAGTTTCGATGCGATTTCTGCGGCCGGTCCAAATGGTGCATACCCGCATTATCGCGCTGAAGTCGGCAAAGATCGAGTTCTGACGTCAAACAGTGTTTATCTGATTGATAGTGGTGGCCAGTATCCATTCGGTACGACGGATATTACCCGCACGCTGTGGATTGGTCCTGATGCGGCGCCGCAGGCCATCAAGGAAAACTTTACGCGCGTTTTAAAGGGCAACATTGCTCTGTCTCGCGTCCGGTTTCCGCCGGGAACGACCGGACACCGTCTGGATACTCTGGCTCGTGCGGCTCTTTGGGAAGTCGGGCTGGATTATGATCACGGCACTGGTCATGGAATTGGCAGTTACCTGTCCGTTCATGAGGGGCCGCAGAACATTTCCCCTGCCCCTCGCCCTACGCCTCTGGAGGCGGGCATGATCGTTTCCAATGAACCGGGATATTACGAGGCGGGCGCATATGGCATCCGCATTGAAAATCTGATGCTGGTGAAGCCGTCGGCCTATCGTGGAAGCAAGGGTGTTTTCCTTGAGTTTGAGATTTTGAGCTATACGCCGATTGATCGCGAACTCATCGATGTAACGTTGCTGGATGATGCTGAACTGGCATGGCTGAACGCCTATCACGCTGAAGTTCTGACGCGTGTTGGACCAGATGTTGAAACTGACGTGCTCGCATGGCTTGAACATGCCTGCGCTCCGCTGCTGAGAAATAACGCCTGATTCAGTAAGCGTTTATTCATATTTCCCGGTCATACAGAGCAGTATGACCGGGAAATATCTCTTTCTGCTCTTCTATATTGTGTTGGGGCTGCCCGGCTTTGGGTATGCCAATGACTGGGATGCTACGGGCAGCGTTTGTCATGAGGCGGTTGCTGTCGCCGAGCGGGAAGCAGGTATTCCGTCTGGTTTGCTAGGCGCTATCAGCCATGTGGAAAGTGGGCGTCGCGATCCGTTGTCCGGCGGGGTTGTTGCGTGGCCCTGGACGGTCAATGCTGCGGGGCGAGGATATTTTTACGGTTCAAAAGCCGAAGCCATCTCTGCTGTAGAAGACTTTCGCCGGGCAGGCGTTGTTTCAATCGACGTGGGATGTATGCAGATCAATCTGCACCATCATGCTGATGCGTTTTCGTCACTTGAAGAGGCATTTGACCCTCTCAGCAATGCTCGCTACGGAGCTATTTTCTTGAAGAACCTCTTCGGACGGCTGCATGGATGGCCGGCTGCAACTGCGGCCTATCATTCACTGACACCCGCATTAGGTGCTGAATACGAACGCCATGTGATGGCTGTTTGGAACGGGAAGCCAGATACTTACAGGCCCCCTGATTTCCTGCCTCAGATTGTCATGACAGGCAGTGGGCCCAAGGTCGTGATGCCGGAACAGGCGTGGCCTTCGTCCAGTCAGAGCCAGGACGTTTATTCTCGTGCTGCCCCCGCATCCCAGAAATCACAATCGGGAAACGTGGCCCGTGTAATTTACGGCCGCCCTCCTCGTGTGATCAGGCGTGCTGTAAATTCTGGAAGCAGTGTTTCTGGCGCAGGCCGCGGGCGGGATCTCATGTCTTACAGGTCAACACCTGTCAGGCTGGCCTGGCGCCAGAACTAGAAAAACCGATGTCAGTTGTGCGGGGCTGTCCAGCGGTTTTGCTTGTATCCTGAATACGGACCGGGCGTGTCGCCCTGGCGCCAGTGGGTGCGGTCTCTCTGGTCGTGATGGTGGTGATCGACGCAGGCCGTCAAAGACAAGGCAAGCAATACGGGCCCCAAGAGCAGATCGAACCTCATGATGTTTCTCCGTTAAAAGCCGGCCGGATATAAGCGGGCGGACGATAACGTTTCACCTGGGTCAGCGTTGCGGAGGGAAACCTGTCAAAAGATGATAGAGGTAGAGCATAAGGTCGTACAGCCCTTTCAACAGCTCCCATAGATTCCGAAAGACTACAAACGGATCAAAATTGTCACCAAGATACAGTGTGAGAATCCCTTGAAAGCCAGTGTTGCACGGTGGCTTCGCTCAGAGTGGGATTGGCTCTGCTGTGCCGGTATGCGAAGCCTGATTTTACCTAGGCTATAGGCAGACGAGCATGCTTCATCAACACATTCCGTGTGACGCTTGGTTTCAGTAGAAGTGTCTGCAATCGCTTTCCGGTGAAAATGCCCAGACACGTTTCTCTGTTAATCTGGGCGTAGAAAAGAATAAGCGAGAAAATCTTTTTCTCTTTTCCTGAGAGCAGACAGCTATTCCTTCAAAGGCGGATACGGTGACGGGCCTGGCTCTTCAGGAAGTTCGGGTGCGGGCCACTCGTCCGGTTCTGACTCTGGCTCTTCTTCAGAGGGATCATCAATCATGGGATCACCATTTGGGAATGGGTCATAAGGGTCCGGTCTTCCCGGATAATCAAAAAGGCTGCTTATGTGCGCCAAGTGGGTGTACGCCTGAAACGACATGATTGTCTCCCTTTCGAGGAGCAGACTCAATCGTTTACGACGCCAAAGGTTCACTGGCCCGTCAAAGAAAGTCTGATCTCGTAAAAATCCTCTGTCCTCCCCACCCGCATGGAGGGCGCGGATTTTATTTCGACAGCAATTTGTAATTGACATTGTCTTGCATTTGGCGCGCGCGGTGACAGCTTGCTAAGGGCAAATGTCCTCAAGCCATTACCTAAGTAACGATGCTTTAGGAAGTGGGTTGTTTGATGGGCAAGTATTTTCTGAAAATAATTAGAAATATTATTTAAGTGAGAATTCATGGTTAATAATCGTAGATCGTTCCTTAAAGCTCTTGCTGCCGGATCTGCTCTTGGAGTTCTTGGTGCCTGTACCGTCACAACGTCAGGCAACGTGACAACGGTGATCCTGAATGTCGCAAAAGTAAAAGCATACGGCACCGCTGGTATTAACGCAGTAACAACGATCCTTTCCATTGCCGCCATATCTTCAGCGATTGGTGCTCCGGCGGTTGCGGTGATTGAGGCTGCCGATGTGGCACTCCAGTCCGCTCTGAAGGCTTTTTCGGATGCTGCAGGTTCAAAGGTGACGGTCAGTTATGACAGTACGTCTTTCAAAAGCCAGATAGATTCTGTTCTGGTAGATTTGCAGAGCGTCACGTCATTACTGGGAACTGCTGTGTTTCAGGCGGCCTCTACAGTTCCCAATTCAATTTTGATAAATGCCAACACGGCCTTATCCGCGTTGAAAACGGTATTGTCTGTGTTTGAGGGGGTGCTGGGAATTGTATCGGTCTCTGCGCCGCATATGACGGAGGGACAGGCCCTTCGCACTCTACATGTTTCCCAATGAGCGCTCGTGTTCGTCTCTATCATCCGGCGGACGGGTTTGGAGAACTGATCTGCTGGCAGCTCGAGAGTGCATATAGTCATGCGACGATTGAGTTTGATGGCAAGATCTTCTCAGCAACCGTGCCCCGTGTTGTGGCGGTGGGTCTTTCTGATCCAGACTTTGGAATGCCTCCCAGAAAAGGTTGCTGCTTTGAAATTCGGTTGACTGAAGAAGAAGCTGCTCGAGCTCTAACTTACTGCCAGAATATGGTCGGTATGGGTTACGATTTACTAGCGATTGCTGGGTGGGCGTTTCGTATTCAATCGATACAGAGACTCAAACAACCCTATTGCTTCGAACTGGTATATGACGCACTGGCCGTTGCGGGAGTGTTCTCTACTTCCAAGCGGCTAGTGACTGGCGATCAGCTTCTCGTGGATCTTTATGCAACGGGACGCGTCATGAATGCTGCATCAAATCGGTCTCAGTTGCCTGAATACGCGCAGCGTCAGAAGCCTCCTGTCATCGTTCCGGTGCCTCCGTTATGAATGATGTACTGGCGTCCGCACTCACGCATTAGGATGAGTGGAAACAAAAGAGAGTGTGGAGCCAAAGCTCCACACTCTCGTTGTGCTGTATTCGATAGGTTATAGTTGTCCCATCAAAACAAGAATTACAACAATAACGACAACAAGACCCAAACCGCCTGAAGGATAGTACCCCCACCGGGAGCTATATGGCCAGGTTGGGAGTGCTCCGATCAAGAGGAGTACCAAAATGATAAGAAGGATCAGGCTCATAGCGGGATCTCTGTTAGGTTAAGTGAGAGATACGCTAGTGCAGCTGAAAAGTTTCTATTCCGTTATTAGAACAGAAATATGAGATGGTTGTTCGAGTAAGTGGCGGAGGGGATGGGATTCGAACCCACGATACGACTTACATCGTATAACGGATTAGCAATCCGCCGCCTTCAGCCTCTCGGCCACCCCTCCGCACTGATACGCAGTTTTGACGCCGCGTGTGCAGGAGCGTTCTTAGGGGGGAATCCGCTCGCCGTCAAACCCCCTAAGAGCACTTTTTTCACGTCTTATTCTGAAAGCAGCTTTTTCAGCATTTCGTTGACAAGGGCCGGGTTACCCTTCCCCTTCATGGCTTTCATTGTCTGACCTACGAAGAAGCCAAACAGCTTGTCCTTGCCGGATTTGTATTCCGCAACCTTGTCAGCATTCGCCGCGAGAATTTCGCGGATAGAGGTCTCGATCGCTCCGGTATCCGTAACCTGACGGAGCCCCTTGCGTTCAACGATTGCGGAAGCCGATTCGCCGGTTTCTACCATGTCTTCAAGGACTTCCTTGGCGATCTTGCCATTGATCGTGGAGTCCGAAATCAGAGCCAGAAGCTCACGCAGGCCTTCTGCACTGACCGGGCTGTCCTCAATGGAACGGCCAGTCCGATTCAGGGCTGCGAAGAAATCCCCGAGCATCCAGTTTGTAGCCAGACGGGCATCTGCGCCCTTTGCCACAGTCTCGTAGAAGTCTGCGACCGCCTGCTCTGCGGTCAAGACGCTGGCTTCATAACGGCTGACACCGTAGTCCTGCTCCAGGCGTTCGCGCTTGGCTTCTGGAAGCTCAGGGAGAGCGGCTTTCAGCTCATTAACCCAGGATTGTTCGATAACAAGCGGAAGAAGGTCCGGGTCCGGGAAGTAGCGATAATCATGCGCATCTTCTTTGGAGCGCAGCGAACGTGTTTCGCTGCGGACGTGATCGAACAAGCGTGTTTCCTGATCGACTTCTCCGCCCGCTTCCCAGATTTCGATCTGGCGCTGTGCTTCGACCTCGATTGACTGCATGACGTAGCGGATCGAGTTGACGTTCTTGATCTCGCAGCGGGTCCGATACCCCTCCTCGCCTGGCTTCCGCACGGAAACGTTGACGTCCGCACGCATGGAGCCTTCTTCCATGTTGCCATCGCAGGTTCCGATGTAGCGCAGGATCTGGCGCAGTTTACGCAGATAAGCCCCGGCTTCTTCCGGTGAACGGATGTCTGGCTCACTGACGATTTCCATCAGCGCCACGCCAGCACGGTTCAGGTCGATGAAGGAGCGTGTCGGGTCCTGATCGTGGACGGACTTGCCTGCGTCCTGCTCCAGGTGAAGGCGCGTGACGCCGATTTCACGGGTGCTGCCGTCCGCCAGATCGACCAGTACCTTGCCCTCACCCACGATCGGATGAGCGAACTGGCTGATCTGGTAACCGGTGGGAAGATCGGCATAGAAATAGTTCTTGCGATCGAAGCGGCTGAACAGGTTGATCTGTGCATTCAGGCCAAGACCTGTACGAACAGCCTGTGCGACACATTCCCGGTTCAGAACAGGCAGCATGCCCGGAAATCCGGCATCAATCAGGCTGACATGCGTGTTCGGCTCGCCACCGTAAGAGGCGGACGCGCCGGAGAACAGCTTGGCATTACTGATGACCTGGGCATGAACTTCCAGCCCGACGACGATTTCCCATTCGCCGGTGTTGCCGGTGATACGATAGCTCATGCCGACACTCCTGCATGGATGGCGGGTCTGTGGGTGAAGGACGCAGCCTGCTCGATGACGTGGCCTGCGGCGATCAGTGTTTCTTCATCGAAGAATTTGCCGATGAGCTGAAGCCCAAGCGGAACGCCCTGTGCATCGAGACCAGCCGGGACGGACAGCGCCGGAACGCCTGCCATGCTCGCCGGGACGGTAAAGATATCGTTGAGGTACATCTGCACCGGATCGGTTGGCTTTTCGTCCTGTGCGAAGGCACCGGATGGCGCGGTCGGCGTCAGGATAACGTCCACGTTTTCGTAGGCGTTCAGGAAGTCACGCTGAATCAGGGTGCGGACCTTCTGTGCACGCAGATAGTACGCATCGTAGTAGCCAGACGAAAGAACATGTGTGCCGATGAGGATACGGCGCTTTACTTCCTCGCCAAAGCCAGCGGCGCGCGTGGCTTCGTAAAGTGCATCCAGCGAGGAGCCATTGACGCGCTCACCGAACCGAACGCCATCATACCGCGCCAGATTGGACGAAGCTTCTGCCAGTGCTGCGATGTAATAGGTCGGCAGACCGTACTTCGTGTGCGGCAGGGAAATATCGACGATCTCCGCACCGGCGGCCTTCAGCCAGTTGATACCCTGCTGCCAGAGGGCCTCAATTTCCGCAGGCATGCCCGAAGCGTGATATTCCTTGGGAATTCCAACGCGCAGACCTTTGACGCCGCGTGTCAGGGCCGCTTCGTAGTTTGGAACGGGTGTGTCGACGCTGGTGGAATCGCGTTCATCAAAACCCGCCATGGATTCCAGAAGAATCGCACAATCCTGCAAGTTGCGAGCCATGGGCCCAGCCTGATCCAGTGAGCTTGCAAAAGCGATCGTACCGAAGCGGGAGCAGCGACCATAGGTCGGCTTGATGCCGGCAATGCCTGTGAAAGCGGCCGGTTGACGGATCGAACCGCCTGTGTCCGTGCCTGTTGCGCCCAGAACCAGACCCGCAGCCACAGCCGCAGCGGAACCACCGGAAGAGCCACCCGGAACTAGCTTGGCATCAGAGCCATTGCGCTTCCAGGGGTTTTCAACCGGGCCAAAGGCGGAGGTCAGGTTAGCGGACCCCATGGCGAATTCGTCAAGGTTCAGCTTGCCCAGAAAAACCGCACCATCACGCAGCAAGTTGGACGTCACCGTGCTTTCATAAGGTGGGACAAAATTGCCAAGGATCTTGCTGGCAGCCGTTGTGCGAACGCCATTTGTGCAGAACAGGTCCTTGATGCCGAGCGGGATGCCGGTCAGTGCCCCGCCCTCACCTTTCGCAAGAACCTCATCAGCCGCCTTGGCGGCGACACGAGCCTGATCGGGCATGCGGGTGATGAAGCTGTTGAGGCGGCCGTCCAGACGCTCGATGGCATCAAGATGAGCGTTCGTCAGCTCAACGGCGGAAATCTTGCGAGCCTTGAGAGCGTCCCGGGCGGAAGCCAGCGTAAAATCGTGCATGCCGGACATTATTCAACCACCTTCGGAACCGTATAGAACGGACCTTCACGGTCCGGAGCGTTGGAGAGCACGTCATCGCGGCGATTGCCATCCGTGACGCGGTCTTCCCGCAGGCGTGGCTTTGCTAGACCTGTGCCGATCATGGGAGGCACATCCGTGACGTCCACTTCGTTAAGCTGTTCCACCCAGTCTATGATGGAACCCATCTCCTTGCCGAGAGCGTCAACCTCTCCCGGTTCGAGACCAATTCTCGCCAATCTGGCGATGCGCGTGACCGTTTTCGCGTCGAGCGACATGAACATTCCTGAAAAAGAGGAAATTATGGTAGCTTTTCAGCCGTCAGACAGATCATAACGCCGGGTTATGTCCCTGTTCAATCCACATGACCTCCGTAATGTCCTTCAAACTGATCAGCGCATCCTTGGAATAGACCCAGGATCGAAGACGATCGGCGTTGCAGTGACTGATGTTTCCCTCATGCTTGCCTCTCCTCTCATCGGCCTGAAACGGCGGAAACTTGGGGAAAATGCGAAGGAACTCGCAGATATCGTCAAGCGGCAGGATGTTGGTGCGATTGTGGTCGGGTTGCCGTTGTCACTTGATGGATCTTTTGGGCCCGCAGCGCGCGCAGCATCTGATTGGACGACAGCACTTTCGGAGCGCTTGGGAGTTCCGGCATGTCTCTGGGACGAAAGACTGTCATCGAGTGCTGTCAACCGTTTCCTGATTCAGGACGCGGATATGACCCGGGACAGACGCGCTGAAGTGGTCGACAAAATGGCAGCCGCTTACATGCTTCAGGGCTGGTTGGATGCGACAAAGCCAGAAGGGGTCCAGTCCTTTTTCTAGGACTGAACAACCGCCCGTAGGGTCCTCATTAGAGGAAACTGATACCGATCACGATTCCAACGATGGACAGACCGATCAGGATGCAAACGGGAAGCATAAGGCTGGAGAGTAAAGACTCTCCGTCCTCTGTGGCATCCAGGGCGACTTCGTCTTCAGGGTCGTCAATGTCGGTTTGCTCTGTCATACGCTCAAGAATATGCCATGTATCAGAATGATGCGAGTAAATTATAAATCACTTCGGAAGGGCTTTGAGAGAGCGGGGTGATTGAATGTGTTGGTCGTCAGTTAACGGACTGTAACCCATAAGGAAGGATCTATTTTTATTATTTGATCTGAAGTCCAGGCCGGGGGGGATATATGCGTCCATCATGGTCGTGGTGTTTCAGGATGCTGTGGCGGTTCAATTCGTGGCATCCTGGGGCTGGGTTGACGGCCCATAGAATCCCGGCTGTTTCGCCTGTATGGCGAGGCGTAAGGAACATATCCGAATGTTTGGCGCAGGCTTCCAGCATTCCACCTTTGATCGACGCATCGACCCTGTTTTCGTGGGTCATCCTGGAGATATTCTCGGTCATGAGGGTGTCCTCCATTAATCTGGACTAGATCTACCCTCTTTAATTTGTCGGCGGTAGAAAAATCCGGTTTCTGAAGGAAAAATATTATCCTTGTGATCGGTAATGCCTATAGGTCAGAAGCCTCAGACTAGGAGGCGCCGACTTGCGAAGTTTGGGTATGTCGATGGTCTGGGGTTTGTCGAAAATGTTTCACGGTTTGGGAGCTGTGGGGATGTGATTCTGTGTGCGTGCAGGAATTGACACAACCTTTGAAACGGCCTCTCCTTTCCTGAAGGAGGACCTTATAATGGCCGATGAAGAAATTGCTGGTGCAGAGGTTGCAGGTTACCTGATCCGCCGTGAACTGGAGAATGGTGAAGACGAATTCTGGACCCCCACCGAGAAGTGGGTTTCGGATCCGGGCGATGCCGAGCTTTACGAAGAAGAAGACGAAGCAAATGCGGTTGCAGACCTTCTAAGCGAGAATGATTCTCTCGTTATCACGGTCGAAGAAGTTCTTTACGACGATGGTGAAGAAGACGACTTCAACGACGGCGAATAAGTCTCTATTTGAGCCTTATGGAAAAGCCGGGCTGCATTGTGATGCAGGCCGGTTTTTTTCTGTTAGGACGATTTTCTGCCGGCATTGAAAATTAATATTTGTGAAAGAGATAATTTTCGAGACAAAATAAAATGTGAATTTTCTGAATTTTATTCAAAAATAAATGTGTAAATTTGATAGTGTTTTTCAACGAACCGTTTAGTTTATTTTAAGAAAATTTTTTATTTTGCTTGCTTTTGTTGGTCTTATAAGGGCATGGTTCACGTGGCGGATGCTTTTAGCCGGATCATGGATGCGCGTTGCATCAATTCTTCCCTTAAAAGTTATGATTGCGTGCGTGTTTTGCGCGCGACCGCCTTTCTAATAAGGAGCCTCGTTATGACAACAGGCACCGTAAAATGGTTCAACCCGACCAAGGGTTTCGGTTTCATTCAGCCAGAAGGTGGCGCGCAGGATGTGTTCGTTCACATCTCTGAGCTTGAGCGCGCTGGCATTCGCACTTTGAACGAAGGCCAGCAGGTCTCCTTTGAAGTTGAAGCAGGCCGTAACGGCAAGAAGTCTGCGGTCGCTCTTAAGGTCGCATGACGCTTGGGCTTCATTGCCCATGAGAAAAAGCCGCCCTTCTGGGCGGCTTTTTTTTATGTGTTGGCGCGTTGTCGCTTCGTCATTAATCTCGCATGGGCCAGTAAGAGGCGTGTTTCACGGAAGTCGGGTAATCCCGCATCTGAGGTAAAGGAAAAATTTCTCCTAAATCTTTGAAAACAAGTTTACCCGAAAGATATGTGGTTTTTGCTTGCGATCATTTTCCTGGCGCAGAAAATGGAGAAAAGACTGGGACCCATTCAGATATTAATCTGATACCTGTAAATGATCAAGAAATAAAACATGATACATATATTGATCGGGTTGGGATTAGTATTATGATAGTATAAAAAAATATAATTACCGTCTCTGGAACGGATATTCAGTTGGAACCTATGCGTATTGTCTAGCTACGGCGCGCTTTAGGAAGTCCGAAACGGGATAATACGATGGCTCTTTGAATTTTTCTTGATAGCAGAAATTTTTTAAGGGTCGAGCCGATCGAAAAGTCGGCGCCACTGGCATTAAACCTATGGCAATTTCACGTCAAAGCAGTGCCATATTTCAAGAAACCAGTAGCACTTGTGCGTGTGACCCGTAATATCTTCCTATGGTGGGTGAAAATATCTGTGGAAAATTACAGCTGCACGAAACTGATAGAGCTGCCATTGATCCAGCCGCAGTCGAATGCAGATGTAAAGAAGCAGGTTGCACCTATTCAGAAAGAGGGGGAAACCGCTCTTGATCAGAGCTGTCGCCGGAATGGGAACTTGCCGCGCTGCTGCTCCTGCAAGATCTGGCTATGATGCAGTCAGTGGAGAGCAACGATGCGCTGATCTCCTGACGTCGGCCGCCTTGATACGCGGGTCGTTTCCTTATGGCCTGTCGAAATCATCCAATGAAACTCTATACCCGCCTAACCTGATCGACGCTTTTGTTGCAGGTTCTGACGAGATTGGAGACGACCTGTGAAGCGTCCGTTTTTTGTCGCCCTTCTCGCGCCCATGTTTGCCTATGGAGCACCGTCAGGGATGGATTGGCGGAGTGGGCAAAGAGTGCCTGACACAATGCGTCAGCAATTTGATACGCTGAAAGCAAATCAGGATGACCTTCACCATATTTCCGTATCCATGCAGGGAAAGCTGAATTCCGCCAATGGGTCCCGGGTTGGCGGTACGGATACCGGGACAGATGTTAGCAACGGGGTAGCAATAGGAGGCGGCCCTGTTGGCCGATCTGTTGCGGCACATTTTTCCGACATCGTAAGCATTGCTGATTACGGCGCAAAATGCGACGGCACAACTGACGACACAGCCAGTGCCCAGGCGGCAATCACTGATGTATCTACAAATCCTAAATATGCCCACGGCGTGAGAATATATATCCCTTATGGGGTATGTCTTATTTCATCTCCGCTTTCCTTCTCAACTCTCGATGGACGCAGCATATCAATTAGAGGAAGTGGCATCACTTCCAGCACCCTTCGCTTTTCCGGGACAGATGGCCTTGTCATCTCGATGCAGGGCGGCGGCCTGGATATCTCTGATCTGCATGTTCAGCGCTCAGTTGCCTCGGGCGTGAGTAATCAGGCCCTCAGTGTCACGGCCCCTCACGGGAATGTCCAGGCGGTCGTATCCAACGTGCAGATTGATGGAACCAATCAGGCTGTCGCATGGCAGACCGGGGCGGTATTCCGCAATATTGGCCCCCAAATAAATCACCTCTACGTCAACGGTTTCCCGAACTCCAATGGAGCCGATACAGTTGATAGCTATGCTATAGGGGTTTTCGGAGCCCTTGGCCCAACGTCTGGGGGAAATATCTACGCCATTGATGCAAAGATCGTGAATTCCGTTTTTGTCGGATCACGCACGGGTATCCGGATCGGTGGGGCGGTTCAGGGTGTGTTTGTAACGAACTCTGAAGCCATAGCAAATGACTACGGTATTTATTGGGACAGTACCGCCACCGCGCCTCAGAATGCGGTAGCTGAGTTGCTTCTGGTCAACAATTTTCATGTCAATTCCCACTCTTCCGGTATTTATACCGCGGGAATGAACCAAGTATCCGTTCATGATGGCTTGATTTTACATTACGCACCAACCAGAGATCAATTTTATGGCGTAAATATTACCAAAGGACAGGATGCAACGGTATCTGGACTTCAAATCAACGGTGATGGCTCCGCCGGTCATCCAGAAACGTTTATCAGGCTGGCTTCATATTCGGTTGCATCTGTTACGGGAAATAAGTCCTTAACTCTCAATGGGCCGTCCATAGATGTTTCAGGATCTGCCTATATTTCAGTGACTGGGAATACATCCGCGAATTTCCCGAATTACTCAGGTGACCGTATTCTCGGATGCAACACCACAAACGTCATGTGTGTTGCCAATAATATGGACAACACATTTGCATTCTCGGAAACCGCAGGTGGAAACGTTGGGATTTCGGCGAAAGGAAATGTAAATGTAAATGGAAAAGCCCTTTTCGTTCCGCAGGTATTCTCGAATTCAACGAGCGGTTACGGATTTAATGTGGGAGGTCAGCCTTATAATGTCATGACTTCTACAGGGCCATTGAATGTTAACATATGCGGATCTTCTAACTGTACAATTGGAAATCCATCAAACACCGTCAGCATTCTGGGGGCGATGACAGCACAGACGATAAGTGCGGCTTCGTTGAAATTGTTCGGTAATTTATATAGTTCTGGCAAAGTCTGTCTCGACGCAAACTGCGCCCGCTACGTCTATGAAGATGCTTCCAATCAGAAGATCAAGATCGGGAACTCGACAAATGGTGATGTCTTTTCGATAGACGACAAGGGAAATGTCCTCGTCAAAGGTTCCCTCACTCAGAATAGCAATCCGTAACGGTTGGTTCATGCATTTATTGCATTAGAGCGGCCCAAGGGCGATTTACAATGAAAAATGGCGACATTTTTCAACCCCTAGGTGTTTAGTCCCGGGATTTGATGGGTTGGATTGATGATGAATCTTTCTGGCTCTGAAGTCCAGATTTTGCAGACGTATTCGTAAGGGGTAAGGCCACTGAGGGTCTTGAGTCTTCGCCCGA